>Ga0265798_10002544_pt1 | contig 26832 bp, 2 predicted proteins | sample P3T30metagenome_FD_192430 | JGI IMG/M metagenome (GOLD analysis project Ga0265798, IMG submission 192430) | Plant litter microbial communities from East Loma Ridge, Irvine, California - P3 T30 | ecosystem: Environmental > Terrestrial > Plant litter > Unclassified | place: USA: California...
TAGGTTTGGTTAATCTAATAGCTTAATATCTAGTATTATAAGTTGTAGATTCTATTACTATATATAGTATTTCATTAGTAAGACTTAGTAATAGTACAAAGAACTTAAAATTAAGTAAAGTTATTTAAAGCTTACAGCTTTTATAAAAACGTTTACTACTAAAAAAGTTTATTTTTACGCTTAGTCTAAAAACTATACAAATAGTTAAAGAACTAGTAATAATTATAGTAGTTAGTATTAGTATTAAGTTAATAGTAAGTTAGTAGTAAGTTAGTAGTAAGTTAGTAGTAAGTTAGTAGTAAGTTAGTAGTTATATTAGCTTAACCTAATAAAAGGTTTAGTAATTTATCTACTTTTTTCTAATCTTTATTTATTTATCACTTTTCTTTTACTAAGTACTATTTAGAGTAACTAAGATATAACTTCAAAATTATTAGCTCTTATATATCTAAGTCTTTTCTAAACTACTAAGTTCTCTATTATAATCTTTATATTAAGAAATAGTTTTATAATATTAAGTTTTCTTATCTTTAGATTACTTTAAATAGTAATTACTATAATAGTAAAAGAAATTATTTATAGTAAGCGTTACTATATTAGTAGTATTAATAAAGCTTTTTTCCTATAACTTACTATAAATTATAATTAAAGCTTTTAATTTTAAGGAATTGTTATTGTAATAATACTTCTAAGTCTTTAGTTAGATTAATAGAAGTAGCTAATCTTATACTTATAATTAATAGATTCTTATCTAAGTTCTATTTCTATTTAGCTAATTAATTCTGTTTTGGAAAGAATTTTAAAGGAGTATAAATAATAAATACTACACTAGTTACTTCTATAGCTTAGCTAGCGGTTCAAAATTACTTTAGTATTAGCAAGTAGCTTTTAGCCTATACTTACTAAGAATACTAACTATAATAATTTAGCTTATAGTTTTATAGCTAGCTTAATTATTTTAGTCTTCTTAAAGACTTAAGAAGTAACTCTTATTAGAGTTAATCTAGACTAACTTTTTACTTAAGTATATAATTACAATATTTATACTACTTATACTATTACTATCTTATTTATTACTAAAATATACAAACTCTCTATTTTTACTCTTTTAATATTTTAATAGTTAAGAAATAATACTTAAAAAAACTATACTTAAGTACTTTTATTATAAGTTTTCTAACACTAAATAAACTAAAAAACTTAGCTATTAGCTAATTTTATAGCTAAATTTATTATAAAGAGAAAGTAGCTACTTTAGATAGCTTACTTCTCTTTTTTTAGTACTTACTTTAGCTAAGTATATCTTTTATCTACTTTTATAAAACTTAAATTTATTATAGTAAACTTAATATATAAAGTAAAATCCTTTATTTCTCTATAAAAAGCTTTTTAATTTAAAACTTTAGTAGATTAGCATTTCTAGGTATATATACTACTCTATTACTATAAGTAACTTTATATTCACTTTAATTACTAATTATTCATCTATTTAGCTTTAGTATATGTTATTAAGTAGCATGTTTAGTAAGTAGTAGCTAATTATCAAAGATTTCTACGAAGATATTAACTTAATATTTTAATTCTCTTAAATTAATAACACTATAATTTTAATTAATAGATAACCTAACTAGATAACTTTAATTATAGCTTTTCTTGCTTCTAAAATTCTACTTAGTAGCTAATAGCTTATTATAATCTAACCTAGAAAACACCTAGAGGCTAGCGTTATTACTTTAAAGAATTATACAGTATAGTTATAAAATTATAGTATAGAACTACGCTATAGTTACGTAACTACTTATCTATAAGTAAGATAACGCTAAACTTATATAGAGCGCTTGTTAACAAGTATAAGTAGTTAAACTAACAATAGGTAAGATACATTATTACTTATCTACTATTACTTATACGCTTGTCTATAAGTATAACTTTTATTAGATATATAGCTTAGACACTAAACTATTATAGCTAAGTATATTTAACTATATATAAGACTCTAGTATTTAATCTAGAAATTATACTTCTTTCTTAACTTCTTATAAGATTATATTATTCTACTAAATATACTATTATACTTTTGTACTATTATATTAATCTACTAATTATGCTAGTACACTAATCTATTCTACCTTACTTACTTACTCTCTAAGAATTAACTCTTAGGTTATCTTAGAATAACCTTTACATAGCTATACTATACTTACTTTTTAATTTATAGATAAAATATAAACTTCTTTAAAAAGTTTATTAGCTAATATTAAGTAGTTTAATTTATAAAAATAACCTACTCTTTTCTTAAGTATTGTTTAATACTTACTCTAATTAAACTCTCTTTTATTAAAAATTAAACTAGAAGTTATAATCAATTTATTAATTAATAGTACTTATTAATAATATATATTAAAGGCTTAGTAGCTAATAAGAAATCTAATATAGATATAAAGATTTACTAAGAGGTTTCAAAGTGCTTTTTAGCTATATAATTGCTATTAGGTTAATATATATAATAGCTATAAGTCTAGATTCTACTTAAGTGTAGGTAAATATTAGTACTTTAGTACCTAACTTTAAATAGCTAATAATATTAGAAGTACTATCTAAACTATTAATATACTATCTTATAAAGAAAGTAATAGCTATAAAGCTATAGTAGACTTATTTTATAAACTTAAGCTACTACATTAATATATACTAGCTAAGGTTTAGCTAGAAGATTCGCGCTAATATCTATTTCTATTAACTTAGTACTAAGCTCTAAGCTAAATCTTCCTATTAAGCTCTTAAGCTTTTAAGTATATAGTAAAAGCGTTTAATTATAATTATTCTGTTTTTTAGCCTATCTTCTTAATTTTAAGTACTCTCTTAAAGCTAGTATTATAGTATTATTATTTTAGTAGATATTTTAGATATTCTATACGTTATAGCGCTTAGCTAAAGCTATAAAACTTAAAATTACTTTTAATTTAAAATTTTATAACTAAGTTTTTAACTTATACTTATATACCTTATTCAAATAATTCTTTTTAATAGCTAAACCTAATTTTAATAAGTATATAGTATAGAAAAAGGTTTAACAGATTTTGTAATATTCTAGAAACAAGATATAGTAATAGCATTTTAAGCTAATAAAAGATTTCTTAGTATATAAAGAAAGTAGTATACATATCTAATTTACTATAGTATATATATATAGATTTTACTTTCTAGATAGCTATAAAAACAGCTTTAAAAGCTTACTTACCTAGACTATTTTATGCTTAATACTAAAGGTTAGTATCTATACTATAGAACTATTAAAATTATTAGTAAGTAATAGTATTTATAATAACAGAACTAAAATAGTACATAAAACTATTATGTTTATTAAGTAAAAGGTAGAATTTATACAAAAGAGATATAAGTGTAATAAACACTTCTAAAATATAATCTTTTTATTATAATATAATATTTAGTATAATATTTTGTATTATTTTAAGTAGCTTAAATAAAATAATATCTGTATAAAATCTAGAGCTAACCTTTATACTAGAGGATAAAGAATTTTTTTCTACATTTCTTAGAAGTATAAAAACTAGATAAAGTGTATAATTACTAGTACTAAGCTTGCTTACATGTTTCTTGCTCTGTTAGAATATATTTAATAATACTCTTCTTAGACTAAACAAAGTTCTTTTAAAGTGCGCTTTTCGCTACTACACTTTTTTAACTACACCTCTTAATTAGCTCTTTTTTTTTTAGCTCTTTAGCTACTATAGTTTAATACTATTTAAATTAATCTAAATTTTAACTGTATTATAGCTACTTAACTTATACTTACTACACTTACGCTTTCTATTCTGTTTACAGCTACTATAATTACGCTTACTATCTCTTGTACTAGTACTAATTATAGAAATATTTAGCTACTAGCTTTTACTATCTCTTTATCAATTCTATTAGAACAATTAAACCTAATTAAAGCTTTATTAATTACTAAGTAGAGTATAGCTTTACTATTAAGAATTATACTAGCTAAAAGTGTATAAGACTAAAAACTAATACTAAAGATAAGTATAGTATACTAAGCAATTAGCTTTTTTTAGTAAATAATAGTAGGTACTATATTACTAAAATAGTTCGCTAGTACTCTAACTTTTTTAGCTAATTTACTTCACTATCTTCTATAAACTACTTTATTTCTCTTAATAATAGTACTTTTAGATCTTTTTTTTTAAGAAGCAAGTTTTATAAATCTAATACTTAGTAGTCTAAATTTAGTTATTATAATTTATAATTAGTAGCAAGTAATAAGCTTTTATTTATACTTACTACTAAATTTATTAAGATAAGACCTTACAAGTAAGCTTAAATACTTATTACCTAACTAAGTAAAAGTAGAAAGATAACTTATAGCAGTATTTAAAATTATAGAAGCTTTACTTGTTTCTAAAGTAATTAGTATTTTTATAAGAATAATACTAAATACTTTACTAACAATACTTAAGGTTTAGTAAATAATTAATACTATTACTACTAGCAGGTCTACTTTATATAAAACTTTCTTACCTAAAAAAAGAATTTAAGAATTATAAGTAGCTTTTTACTTCTAATAGCTTAAATATTTTTTACTTTCTTATAAATTATTAACTAGTTTTCAAACTATGTTTTTGTAAATTCTCTCTATATTTTTTTAAGATAAGTATAGTACCTTATTTAAACAAGATACTATATAGTTTTATTAGTAAGTAATAGTCTTATTTTAAAGTTCTAGTAAAGTATCAAACTGTTAATTTTTAATTACTAATTACTATAACTACTACATTCTTTAGTGGAATAGTATACATAATTAAGTTTAGAAGTTCTTTAGAACTAGAGCTAAGAAGTATCTTACTTGTTTTACTATTATTATACTTAATTCTATACTTCGAGCTCTATCTATAATAGCTTTTATTTAAGATAGTAATTAATAATAAGTATAATATGAATTTTAAAATTCTACTTATAACATAAGTAGAATAGATAGTATAGATAATAGAGTAATACTAATAGCTTACTAATAATCTTATAGTAGAATACGTAACTAGCATAATAAACTAGAAGTATATTAATAGTTACTATAAGGTATAACATGTACTAGAAGAAGTATAGAGTTAGCTAATTATAACTACAATAGAAGCAATAGTAATACTTACCTTTAACAGAGACTATATTTTTTATTATAGTACTATTAGTTAAAATAATTATTCTATTGTTAGTTATAATAGATAAGTTAATATAGATTTTAAAGTTATTATTAAGAATATATAAGTAGAAGAATTGAAAGTAAAAAGTAAAGGCCTTTACATTACAACTTATGTTTTATAGCTTAAAAGTTTATTTATTTATTACTTATTATATAGTAAAAAATTCGCAGATATTTTGTATAGTTATTATTTTCTTATTTAAAAGACAATCTAATACTGTTTATTTTATTTGTATACATAAGAAAAGAAAGCCTAAGTTTAAAAACGTAGTATTCTCTTTGCAAACTATTGTTTAGATAGTAAATTATAATTTTAGTTAGCTTCTTAATATAGTTTAATCTAATAAATAAGTTAAGAAAAGATTAAAAAGAACTATCTATTTTACTCTATTGATTAATTAGCCTAGAAGTAGTTAGCGATAGAGATTCTATACCTAAATTTTATACAGCTCTATAGCTTGCCTATTACTACTTTTATAGTAAATGTTAGAAAGAAATTCTTATTATATCTATAGTTATATATAGTAGGTATAAAGTGTTTAAAAGATAAAACTATATTAAGATTACTATATAGAGTTACTAACTGCGTTTTATTACTCTTCTCTATATTAACACTTTACTATAATACTTAAATTTAAATTTAATATATATTCTATTTAACATTACTTAGAATCTAGCGTCTTTAGTATATAGTTGTTTTACATAATAGCTATCTAGAAATACTTAGCTGTTAATTATTTTATAATATAGTTTTTATTCTTGTATTTTAAGTAAAATGTAAGATAATCTTTTTACTTAACTAAAAAGAGATTACTATAGAGCTAGTATAGTAGTTATATTTAGATTAATCTATGTTAAGCTTTCTTAAATTATCTTCTTCTAATTATTCTAAATGTAATAGAAATGTTAAAAAGCTATACTATATTTCTAGAACTAGGTCTCTATAGCTATGTTCTATATAGGTTTAGAGATATAAAGATATAAATAAAAATACTTCTAGCTATAAGTTAGTATCTATACGTATATAGAAGAAATTAATACTATTACTCTATATAATATTTAAGAATTCTATACTCTTAGCCTAACGTATACTCTAAACATTTACGCTACTAGCTAGCTAGTATTAAATCTTTTTAGCTATAGCTATTACTTTTGCTTAACTACGCTTAGTTATATAAGTATAATATAATACTTTATACTATATATATATTATTCTACTTCTATCTAGAGTATTCTATCTATTATAGTAGGTTAATATAATACATTATATTAAGTTACTATAGTAAGTAAAGCATTATCTTATACTTTTCTATTTTCTACTCTCTACTTACTATAGTAATCTTTTATAATAATATTAATTAACTTATAACTATAGTCTGTAAAATACTAATATACTTAAATTATATTATTTATAATCTCTAACTAGATCTTAAAGTTTTAACTTATTCTATTTTTTACTTCTGTCTTATGTTACTTAACTATAAAACTCTACTCTATAGAGATAGAATTTTATTACTTTAATAACTACTTATAAAGAAACTACAAGTATCTATATTAACTTATTAATAAAAAGAAAAGTCTTAGAGAAAGCATTAATTTTAGTATTAAAATAGCTTATATTCTTTATTCAAAATTGTATTAAAGAGAATCTTAAGCTAAACTTTTTAAATAAACTAAGATAAACTACTTAAATTAACCTTATATATAGAATAATATACTAATATTGTAATTATAACTTGTATATCTATTTCTAAATTTTCTTAATATTTTTAATAAATTCTTCTCTCTTATTACTTGTTTTTTGTTATGTTACTATCTCTAGTAGGAATAAGGTAAATTATTAATAGCTATAGTATTTACTTAGTTAAAGCTAGATAACTTATAGCTAGATAAAGAATTTCTTGAACTTTAATTAGCCTTTCTTAAGTACTTTTATAGTTTTAAATAACACAACTATTAATTAAATTTAATATTCTTAATACTACTAAGAGAAGAAATATTTAAAAGTATATTTAAATGTAGTTCTCTTATTAATTCTAATGACGCTTTATCTAACTTACTATCTCTCTATATTGAGTAATATTTTTAAGCTAAATAGGTTGATAAAAGCTATAGCGGTAGTAGTTATTTTAAAGTTATAATCCTTTTATCTTAACTATTACGTTAATAGTAGTTAAATTAGATAACACTAGTAATTATATCTTTTTTATATTAGTTTGCCTCCACTTTAAAAACTCTACCTTAAAACTTTAAGCCTTAAAGTTTAATATTATTTCTAGTTCTACTTGTACTTATTAAGAACTTTATTCTAAGTTAGGTATACTACGTTTAGAAATTAATGTACGTAAAAATACTTTTACAAAGATAATACTTTTACAAAACTGTTATTAATCTGCTTTATTAAAGTGCCTACTCTTATTTTTATTACCTATTAATAGTTCTTTACGTTTTAGTTCTTCTGACTTAAAATCTTTGTTTAGTAAATATTATATTTAAAAACTAATCTTATGTTATAAAAAACCTGTATACTCTTCTAATATATAACTAATAAAGAACGTTTAGTATTATTTGTATCTAGAATAAAATACTTTTTATAATCTATAGCTACTAACTACCTTTTAGTATATACAATATATGTAGATATAATATTAGTAAGCTTTGTAGAAAAACTATACTACTATATTAGGTGCTCTGTTTATATAGAATTTATAAGCACACTATCTATAGTAAAGCTAGAAGTATTATTGCTTACTACTATAATTAAATTCTTAGTAAAGCGAACTAATACTAAATTATTAGGAAATCTATCTTTAAAGCTCTTAACTTTAGATTACTATCTTTATTAATAGTAAAAGTTTCTTATCTTCTAAATCTACTAGAAGTGTAGTAGTATATATAAAATTAAGCTCTTAATAAGTTTAAAGCTTAGAGAAGTAAAGTTTGAAAAGTATAATACATTTTTTAATAATATAAATATTACTAAATTCTTATTTTTCTATCTGTTCTTTAATTATAAGTAGTTGTATTTCTATTTAAGAAAAAGGTTAAAAATACTCTACTTCTTCTTTAATTTACTTAATTTGAACTTTTACTTAATAGAAACTAGCAATACTTTAGTTATAGCTTAAATATCTTTTTATCTTATATAAAATGTTTTTAATGCTAAGAAGATTATTAGTAAACCTTTTATATACTTTATATACTAGTTATCTAGATACTATCTTAATAGAGAGTTTATGTTTCTCTAGAAATCTTATAACATCTTTTTAAGTTAAGGTATTATTATAAGTTAATTATTATACCTGAATTATATGTTAAAACTAACTTCTCACTTTTTACTTTAGGTTTTACTTATTATACAAAAAGTTTATATAATATATACTACTAAAAACTATTAAGCTTCTAAAATTCTAAAAAGTTTAATATATAGTAGAAAATAATTAAGAAAAGAAAACTTCTAGAGAACTCTTAAGCGTATTATAATTTAGATTAGAGTATAAGCTTATATACTCTTTATCTTCTTATATCTAAGCAAGTATATATATCTTCTTTTTATAGTAATAAATCTTACTTACTTTACCTACAGAGCTTTAGAGTATTAATAGATAGTTTATATATAAGTATTCTATAAGCTAATTTAAGCTTCTATTCTATTCGCTATTAGCTATCTATAATAAGTATAGAAATTCGATTTTTTAGAGCTTAAATAGTAACATAATCTAACGCTTACGTAAAGTTTCTAAGTATAAGAAAAATTAAACCTTTAGGTAATTCTATACTCTACTAATAAGCTAACGTAATCTATTATGTTAACCTACTAAGACATGTATAAGATAAATAATTACACACTTATCTAAGTTAGCTAAACTACTAGATAGAAGTAAAATGCTTTAGATAGAAGAAAGTCTATGCGCGTATAGTATAGAAAAAAAGTCTTACTTATCTAGATTAGCTAAAAAAGTAGACTAGTATAAGCTCTATAATTTAAATAATTTAATTTCTATAATAATCTAGATATAACTTTGTAGTTAAGTCTAGAATGTAGAGTAGTATAAATCTATTTTATTTTATCTAGGATTTCTAACAATTACACTATTAAAGGTTTCTATTCTACTTTGCTTTAAATCTTAACTAAAGAATGTTAGAAAATTCTTGTATCTATTAATTTTACTTACTCTATAGATTTTGTAGAAAAAATCTTTAAGCTTAAATTCTTTGTATTAAGTATAGTATAAGTACCTTTAGTAGTATTAATTAGTAAGTATTCTTAAATTAAAGTTTTTCTTTTTAAAAGCTTACTTATTTCTTAATAATTAAAAAATGTAGATGTAAATTTTCTAAGAAGTCTTTGCTAACTAATTTTACAATTACTTACGTCGATTTTTAGTCTACAAGATAAACTTATTTATTAATTACTCTATTTTTAGCTCTCTTATATTCTACTAAAGCTTTATTTTATTCTAGATCTACTTTATTAATAATATTCTAGGTTTATACTAGTAAATCTTTTAGGTTTTAAAATATAACTATAGATATTTTAAGCTTATTATAATCTAGGTCTATTACGCTAAAGTACTCTTCCCTTAAGCACTAATTTAAAAATCTTTTTGTATTCTAAGTAAGCTTTCTAAAGCTAGTATTAGAATATTCTATATATACTTTACTATACTATTTAAATGTTATTAGTTGTATTAAGAATGTTTTTCTTAAAACTTTGTTTTGAAATATACGTTTAGAAACCTCTTAGAAATATCTATATTACTAGAAGTTAGAGCAGCCTATTTGTAATAATATTATACTTACTACTAAGCTTTCTTGTTTAAAAAGAATCTGTATTAGTTAGTATCTAATTCTCTACTATAATAATAAGGCCTTTTTACTTTTTTAAAAGGTTTAGTTCGTATATAATTTAATAGTAAAGAGTTAAAAGCTTAGTATCTAAGAAAGTTATTATAAATAAGCTAAAGTAATTTCTATTCTAAAGAGTCTAGCTTATACTTAACTAGCGTATTTAGTATAACTATTATTTAATGCTATAAAAGAAATAGCTTATTAATAAAGACAAACTTTAAAAAATACTACGCGTTAGCTTAGAGTTATCGAAACTTCTAAATATTATAGTTTAGTATTTTAAACGTAGGTATTAGTAGTATAAATTTTATAAATGTCTTAGGTTTTATAGTTAAAGTAAATTACTTTTTCTCTATAGGTTTAAAATCTTTACATTAAATGTATTTAAAGAAGATAAGCTTAATATCTAGTAAATATACTTTTCTAGTAGGCTGTTAGCTAGACAAAGTTTAGTTTACTTTCTTATACAATTTAGCTTAAAGCTAATTATAGGTTAGATATTTTAGCTAATTGTATATTAGCTTATATTTTAACTTACTTAAGTAATAGTAGATTAATTTATATCTTCTATAGTAATACACAAAACTAAGTTTTTAGTAAAAAAGATCTTATAAGCTTTATTAGAGTAACAAGTTAGATTATATTATTATATTATAACGTATTTAGAAATTTAAGTATTAACTAAATTAAAGATTTAACAGCTAGAAATAAAACGTATTCGAAGTAACTATATGCTTTAAAAAGGTTTTCTATACCTAGCTTAAGCTATGCTAAGTTTTAAAAGCTTTAAGTAAGTGTATCTTTTAGATAGAGTTAATTATAACATTATTCTAGTAGAGATCTATCTCTTACTCTTATACGATATACAATTTAGAGCTTTTTATATATATATATATATATATATTATTCTAACATTCTTAACTATACTTTTTTACTAGTATATAGTATTCTATATTCTATATTAAACTATTCTAATTAGATAGTTTTCTTAAAAGCTTAAATCTATACTATACGAAGTACTTATATATACTTGCACATAATACCACTTATAAATAGATATTTAAAGAAATTTAGTATTACAATTAATAAGAATAACTTAGTTTATAAGTAGTATAAAGTTATTATAGCTTTTTTAAGATTTACATAAATTATAGGTACTTACTTTAGTAGAAGGTATATTAAGGAAATAAAAATTAATATAATATTTATAAAAAGCTTTATAGCTATTAGATTATAAAGAGTAGTAGTATTAGTATTTAATAGTAAGTTACTTAAAAAAGCTTATAAATATAATTAAGAAAAAATCTTTGTAATTATCTACGTATACTTATATTAATTACATTACTAGTTTATTAATACTTAGTACTACTTACTATAAGTAAGTTCTAAGATAAAAGTACTTATGTTTTATAGGTATAGTTAAACTTGATTTTTCTTTACTATTTACATTTCAATAACTTAATTAAATAAATACTAGAAGTTATCTAGCTACTAAATCTTTTTTAAAACTAAAGTAATTATTACGATAAGAGAATATTTGTAAAGAGCGATTTATAGATATAGAATTACTTTTCTCTTTTATTTATTTCTAAAGACTTTATTCTAAATTTCTTGTATATAATATAATTAGAATAAGATCTATAATGTCTAATTAGTTCTTTAGCTTTAGAATTTCTAAATCTAGTAGCTAAACTATAATATAAATTTTAACTTTAGATTAGAGCTTACTAGAGAAGAAAATAATAAATTTTGTTCTACTAAACTTCTTTAATATTTAATAATAAAGGCTTTTACGTAATTCCAGATTTAGCGCTTTATTATTCTTTCTCTTTATAGCTTCTATATTAACTAGAAGAATTAAAATATTAAGATAATACTTATCCTTTCTAGAAAGTTAAAAAATAGTTTACTAAGTTTTCTTTTCTTTAGTAGTACTGTAGTAAGAAAGATATTATGTAAAAGACTAATTATACTCTTCTAGTTATAACAATAATAAATTTTAACAAACTTTAGATTTCTAATACTTATAGTTTTAGGATTAGAAAGCTATCTAAGAAAAAGTTTATAGTCTACTCTATTAAATTGTAATAATAAACTAACTATACTATAATACAATTATATAATAACACGTTACTATACTATATCTAGTAATAAACCTTAGATGTTTCTAGCGTAGGCTTAAGTATATAATATATAATACTTATACTTATACTTTCTCTAGTACTAGTATTATAATTAATCGATGTATAATTATAAGAGACTTACTACTTTAACTCTAATACATAACTCTTATAGCTATCTAAACTATTAACTAATACTAATACTAGCTTAATATTAACACGTAACTTATAAAAGTTTTCTAATAAAACTACTACTTCTATAAAGTCTTATTTAACCTAATAAACTTATATAATTTCTATATTATTACTAGAATGTAATATTTTATAAATAATTACGATTTTCTTTAGCTCTTTTACTATAATTCTACTACTACTACAAATACTATTTATATTAGCTAATACCTACTGTTATAGTTCTAGAGAAAAGAGTAGACAAGCACTAGATTTTATACAAGACTAATAGCTATATTAGGTATAATAATACCTAGTCTATAAGAATAAAGAGAGCGCTAAAGATTATATAACCTACTCTATAGTTCTACGTATATTATAAATATTAGTGTTGTTAGCTATAAAGAGAATTCTTAGAAATTCTACATAGCCTTACTATATTCTAGCTCTTAGAACTTACTAATACTTACTAAAACTTATAAGACTATAGAGTTACCTTAGGTATATAGCTTAGGTACTAGACTTATATAGCTTAGTATATTTAACTTTATATATAACTCTAGTATTTAATCTAAGAATTATACTTCTTTTTTAACCTCTTATAATACTATATTATTCTACTAAATATACTATTATACTTTTATACTATTATATTAATCTACTAATTATACTAGTATACTAACTTATTCTACCTTACTTACTTACTCTCTAAGAACTAACTCTTAGGTTATCTTATAACAACCTTTACAAATACCTCTTTAGCTTTTACTACTACTTTTTATACTATATTTTACTACTTATCTAAAGCTTTTAATCTAGGCTTTCTAGTTTAAGTTATAATAATCTATCTAGGTACGCTTACTTTTTATAGCTCTTAAGTCTACTAAGTCTATATAGCGCTTTAGACGCCTACTATCTTAAGTAGCTATTTAGCTAGAACCTTTATAATATATTTAAATTTATATCTATCTTTTCTATTTATACCTTACGTATTTTTTTAAATACTATATAATCTCTTATTACTTATATATACTATATCTATTATGTTTTATTATTTATATACTAATATACTAAATATAAGTTTATACTAAGCTACTTTTGTAGAAACACTTCTTATAACTTTAAAACATAATTGCTGTTACTATTATATATAAATACTCTACTACTTATATATAAATAGTAATACTACTATAATACTTTAAAAATAGATAATTTACTACATAGCTATATATATATATATATGTATATATACATATACTAGCTATATACGTACTTAGTTTCTTCTATTCTTAAAACTCTACCTAAATAAAATAAGCTATTACTATAGCTTTAGCTTTTATACGCTAGTTATATTATAAGTACTTTTAGTAACTTTAGCTAACTTTTTATACGCAGCTATCTTTACGCTTAGGCACTCTAAGTTTATCTTATTTATTATCTATAGAAATTAGGTACTATAGATATTTATATATATATATATATATATATATATACTATTTAGTTACTTACTAGTAATAATTAGTTCTAAATTAGAAAAAAGATTATTTTATTTAATACTCTTAAATGTTAAGAGATTTAAAAATACTTTATATAGTAAGTAGTAGCTATATATCTAATATACAGAGCTTTTACTTAATTAATATATAAATACTTTTCTTATATTAAAGTTCTTGTAAATACTATAGTTCTTTACTACTACTCTTTTATAACTAAACTACTCTCTTAGCTCTTACTTTTTAAGCTTTTCTTTCTTCTCTTCTAAGTCTTTTAGCTACTACTTTCTAATATTTAACTTAAATTAATTTAGAATACATATTGTTACTAAGCTAATTAACTTCTACTTAACCTAATTACACTTTCTATCTTGTTTACACTTACTATAATTACACTTACTACTTCTTCTTACTACTTATTTACTTATTTTTAATGTTATATTCTTTTGTAAAGAATATAAAGAAGTTTCTACTTTTATTTATTTTATTACATTACTACTTTAGAATAGTAAGATTAACTTTCTATTTTTGAATAATTATTACTTAGCTTTTAGTAATTTAAACTTTAGAAGGTTTTAGCTACTTTTACTACTATACTATAAAAGTGTCTTTAGTAGTTAGTAAATCTAAACTAATTAGTATTAAAAGCTTATTTACTAAAGGTTAGTAATTATAAACTAGTTCTTCTCATAGATCTTATTTTATAGTAGCTTATTTAAAATTAAAATCTTTTATCTAGTTATATATGTATATATTAAATTAAACATATATATATATAGTAGTATGTAGTATCTATATATAGTTCTAGAGAACTATATATCTTAGTGTTATACTCTAGCTATAGTACTTTTTATTTAATAGCTTACCTTATTTAGTACATTCTTTATACTCTTTATTTTAATTAAGAATTAAAGAGTAAAAGTAAAGTAGCTACTATAACATTATTTATAAGAGTATTATATATAAATCTTTTCTTTTAATACATACTAATACTAATTATAAGTATTATAGATATTAATATTAATATTAATATACTCTTAGAGCTTCTTGAAAAGCTAATTAGAAGTTAAAGAAGACTAGTATTCGCTCGAGTAAATCTTATAACTATGCTACTATTAATATATAGTAAGTTGCTTTCTATTTACTCTATAAGATATTACTATAACTAGGTAAGCAAGTAGTATAAAGATCCCTTATATTCTTAATAAGCTATACGCTTTACAAGTAAGATTTAATTACAAAAAAAGATTATTTATATAATCTATATATTAAAGATCTAAATTAACTCTATATAGAGATAAAGCTACTTTATATTCTAGTTAGCGCTAAAAGATAGCTCTAAATTTAAAGTATAGATCTTAGAGGTTATACTAGCGTAGACCCTAATTAGCTACATACTCTACTTTATTTAGTTTTTTAGTAGATTAATATAATATATTATATTACCTTAGTACTCTAGCGCGCGTAGTTATAATAAGTTTTGAAATTCTTTTCTAAAACTAAATAAAGAACATTATAATTCTTATACTCTTACTATATACTTATAAGTTTAATAGTTTAGTTAATAGAACTAGGTAAGAGCTCATTACTAAGTGAAATAAAATCTTCTTTAGCGATAGTCTTTTAGCTAAACGTAGCTAGTAATTATAAATATAGTAGGTTTATTTTTTAAGAGAACTTACTAGATCTTTAAAGCTATTAACTTTTAAATTATAGTTATATAAGAAGTAAAACAAGTACTTATAATACTATTAGCTAGTAAAACGTAGGTACAAAACTACACATTTTTGCTTAAACTAGAGTAAAGTCTACGCTTATAGCTATTATATATATCTACCTAATAGTAATTATATAATAAAAATATATAGTTTAAACTTTAGATTTAAGCTTTACTATTATATTAGATAATTTATTAGCTATTAATCTCTTAATATATATTACATATAAGTTCTAGTAATTAGACTGTACAATTACTACTTATTGCAATACCTTTATTAGACAAACGTTATATTAATATAGGTATATAAATAAGCTATCTAAAGAGCTTATAGTTTAGTAATTAGTAATACTTACTTAGCAGAAAATAATTCTGCTAGTAGTATTTACGCTTTTAGGCTTTTTTTTCAAGTTTATAGTATAGTCGATATCTTAATATACTATGCTAGTTACTTATACTAATATGCACCTAGACTTAAAAGAGAAATTATTAACAATTATAGTATTTTAATTTTTATTTTTCTTACTAGGATTAAAATTTCTGTTTTGTTATTAAAATGCTTTATATCTCTAACTTAATTAGCTTTTTATTACATTAATCTTATCTAGTTAGAATATACTACTCTTAGGCTTTATATCTAATCTTTACTTTACTTACGCTTTAACCTTACTTATCTCTTCTTTATTTTATTAATACTATATTATGTTTTTTCTATTAGACTTAAATTAATAGGTAACGAAAATATATTAGTTTTCTAACTAAACTTTAAGTTTTAGTAATAGCTACAGATACTAGAAAAGTAGCTGTTTTTATAACTATAGTAGTATTTTAAGTACTCTTAATAACTTTACTAGTAGCTTCTTATAGTAGAGTGTAAATATAAAGTAAGATAATTTAATATAGTAAGTAGAAGTATATAGTAGATTTAACATAACTATATCTTCTAAAGAGTTTTTAATTACTATATATAGCTTTAGATAATAATAATAAGATCTTCTTTCTAAGATTTATTATAGATACAGATAGTAATAATATACTTCTAAAGAGTATTAGTAAAAAGAGAATAAACTTAGAAATATACTTAAAACTAGTAATAAGTAAGTTAAAAATAAGGCTTTTAAGCTGTAAAAAAAGTTTAATACTATTATTTTAATATATAGTTAATTTATAAGAAAGCTCTTAGTAAGATTATTAGTAGAAAGAGTAGAGCTTAGAGTAAAAGTTAAGGTGAAGAAGAATATAGTTATTCTCTTAGCTATATAGCTTAGTAAGTAAATACGCTACATAAGTAAAATCTAGGTCTAGAATAATCTTTAATTATATTAATACTTTTAACTAAAACAAATATCTACGTATATAAGTAATAGTATTAATGATATTAGCTTAGAGGAAATTACAAGAACTCTATATATTTAGAATACATTCTTTTCTTTTTTCTTTATCTAATAACTTACTATTTTAAAAGACATGTTTTATTTCTAAAAAAAGCAAAAAAAAAAGAGTATTATTCTAAGTATTATAATTATTAAAATTAGTATTAAAGTAGTTATAATAATATAAAATCTAAAGTAATCTTAGATAGAATTAGCTACTTTGCTTTCTAGCTACGCTAGTAGATAGTACCTAGATTTTTATAAGGTGTAAGGCTTACGCAGGTCTTAAAGCCTATATTAGCCTACTCTTTTAGCTTACTTACACTTTTATCTAAAGTGTTTTACTTCTATCTATAGATATATTACGTTGTACCTTATAGTACGTGTAATTATTTAAAGTTTTTATATTACTTACTAAGACTTAAAGTAGTAATCTAACGTAAGCGTAATATTAGCTTACTACTATACTCTACGCGATACCCTAACCTCTATAAATACTATAATTACGTTCTATAGCTAATTAGATAATTACTTCTAGTCTACTAATTTATAGGTCTGCTTCTATCTTATGTTATATAACTAAGATAGTCTTATAAGTAGAGTAATTAAAGTGTAATAGATTACTATTAAGTACTAAGTACTAAGTAATTAGTAGATACTACTACTTCTCTATATCTACATCTATAGTAATAAAGCTATATTAGATAATAAGCTTAAATATAGTAGTAACTTGTATTTACTACCTAATTTTTATTACAAGCGCCTAGAATTAAGATACTTTAGATTTTGCTCTCGCTATTAAAGATTAGCTTATAACTATAAGTATAAAGTTAATAATAATAGTAATAATATTAATAACTTAATCTAGTAAGAAATTAGTACTATTTTGAAGTTATTATAATATAAAAGTCTAGTCTCTAGCTACTATAGCTAGATAATATATATTAGAACTTTAGTCTATTATAACAAAGTATATTTTAGTTTATAGTATTAGTAATTTTAGTATATCTTATAACACTACTAAGAAAGTTAAAAGTATAAAGAGTAAGTAACTTTAAGTAAAACTTAAAATTGCTTACCTAGACTTTAGAATGTAGTACTTTACAGTATAACTTAATAGAAGCTATATATTAAAATAATGTCTAAGATACTCTTATTCTTAGTCTATATATATACTATTAACTTTATTATAGTATTAATTATTATAAAACTTTGAAAAACTTTACTTAGTTTAGAAAATATATAGTATACTATAAGTATAGCTATAGTAATCTTTATTAAAGCGTATCTTAGAGGTTTTCTAATTTATAGATTTATTGTAGTGTTTAGATTAGTTTACTATTATCTTCTATAATTTTATTATTCTTTTTTAATATAATAATAGTATTAGAACTACTATAAATATTATAGGCTTAAACAGTACTTTTGTAACTAGAGCTAAGATTATAATAGATAATATAATGCTACTTTAGATAAAACTTTTCTAGTATACTAAATAAACTATCTAAGACTCTTAAGTCTTTAAGTAAAAAAAGCCTAATAATTATAAATGTATAACTTCCACTAATACTAATTAGTATACGTCTACTACTTAATAATTAATAACAAGAAAGAGTTTTAATAATATTTATATATATATTAAAGCTATACTACTACTACTATAATATATTACATAGCTTTAAAGTGCTTACTATATAATATATAGTGCTAGCTACTATATTAGCTATAGTCTTAGTATTAATAGCAGCTACTACTCTATTTCTAAGAATAGCTACTCTTGTTTTAGTAGTAGATATTATTATATCTATACTAGCTAATATAATATTAGCTCTAGCTACTATAGTATTAGCTCTTACTATAATATAGTTTAGATTAGTTATATTAAATAGATCTACGCATATGTTAGTAGTATTATCTATAGTTCTATTCTCTTTAGAAGAGAAACTAGATAAGGTTAAATAGCTTTATATCTAGTAGTATAGGTACTAAAACTAACTTATATAAGTAATACAAAGTTACTATAACTAAGTATATAATTAGATACTTTACAACTATGCATACCTTTTTTAAATTTAAAGCTAGTTTTTAAACTTATACTAATAGTAACTTATTTATATATAAAAAGCTCTATAAATTAAAAACAGTTAGAGTTATAGTAGAAGAAAAAGATTAAAATTAGTATTCTAAGGTATTAATATATAACTTAGTAAAAAGTTTAAAACTTATGTATTTATACTTATTATAATTCATATTTTACTTTCTTCTAACTAAGCGCTATATAGAGTAAATCTAGTCTAGCTTAGAGATAATTAGCTTTTATACTAGTAGATTATAAAAAATGTTTCTTTTTATTTTCTTCTAAAGAAGAAAATACTGTAAGTCTTAAAAGTTGCATAACTATATAAAATGTTTAACTTATTACTAAGTAGAATATTAAGTTAGTTTATACGTAAGTATATCTATAGCTTCTTAGTACTTAATACTTAACTGTTATTTAGTTTCTTTCTACTATAGCTTAGAATTTTAGATATTACTAATTCTTATAATAATATAATATATCTAAAGAGTTTATTTATCTAAATAGATAAAGCTTATTTATTAAGTATATTATATACTAGAAAGATAGACTTATTTCTTTAAAGCTTTAGAAAAGGTTATAGTAATTAATATATAGTGAATACAAGATTAGTTACTATATATATATAGTAGCGTAATTATTAGATCTACTTTAGTATTTACTAGTAATCTTTATATTATAGATAGTTTAAGAAAAGCTTTATAAGTTTACCTACTTATATAGCTCTTAACTTAGTACTTAAGATTTATATTACTAGTATATAACTAAAAAGCTAATAAGTAAGTAATACTTGCGTTAATAATAGAATAAGAAAAAAAAGTTATTAGGACAACAAATATTCTATAGCCTATAAGCTAGTTCTAAAACAGTACAGTCTATTACTAGTATACTTAATAATATATAACTAGAGGTTTTATCTACTTTTAAGAATAAATAGACTAAAGCTTAAAGTTTTAGTGCTACTTATTCTAAAGTTGTTAAAGCTTCTAAATTTAAGCTAGCTAGAAAGCTATTTTAGTACTCAAGTACTATAAAAGAGAATTTTAATTTAAGTCTAAGAAAACATTATAATATAACTACACCCGCTAGTTAGCTGAAAATTAGTTAAATAGTATATTTCTAAAGCTTTTACTTAGAATGTATATACTAAAACTTTAGTAGAAGTATACTTCTTCTATTTATCAGAACTCTACTACGTTTAGAATAAAAATAGTTTCTAAAAGCTAATGCTTAAAGCTATATAGTTTAATTAATTAATTTCTTAGTCTTTAAGGTAATTATATATTAATCTAAGACTTATCTTTTTATTAGTTACATTATACCTACTAATACCTAACTAGATAATTCTATTATTAATTTTCTTTATTTACTTACTTCTAAACTAACTTACTATTTCTCTATAACTTTACTCTAAATTCGGAAAATATATAGAGTTATAGTAAAATTTATAATCTTATTTAATTATCTTTTTAACTAGTACTATTATATATACTTTTAAGAAGTACTTTACTTATAATATAGCTCTTTTAAGAATAATAAGTAGCTACTATATCTAATGTATTCTTTTAAGTACTTTTTATATATTAGTTTACTTAAAATATCTACTAGAACTTTATCTTAAGAAATCTTATTAGTTAGATAAAGTAGTTCTTTTATAAGCTCGATCTAAATATTATAGATTACTTAGTAGCTAGAAATATATATATTGTTAGAATTCTAGCGAAACCTATTCTAGGTATACTAATAACTAAGTATTTTCTTTAAAGTTAAGATACTATTTATATTTATTCTATTATATACGTAATAAGAATTTAAGTATAGCTATAATTAAGTAAAATAACAGAATTTTATATTTAAGAAGAGATAGTAAGCGGAACTATAGAAACTATAGATTAAAAAGAAAGTATAATTATAGTATATATTAGTTAAGTAGCTAGATTCTAGTATAAGTTTTAAATTAATTTAAGTTATGTATTAAAGTATAGTAGCTAGAGAGCTAATAAGAGAAGGAAGAGCTAGAAAATAACAAGTCTACTTATAAGATAGTAGTAGTAAAATAATATAAAAGAAATTAAAGAACTCTATAAAGAAGAATACATTCTTAAATATTCTATCTAAAGTAAAAATCTAGTAAGTAAGAAACTAGTAAGTTAGCTAAGGTGTCTAGCTAATTTCTATAGAACTTCTTAAGAAAGCTAATAAATATCAAAGAAGTATATATATATATATATATAAATACTAATTAACTAGATAAAAAACTAGTAAAAAGAGACTTACGTATAGGCTCTTATAGATAATAGATCTTATAAATTTTAATACTTAGATAATTAAGAAGTACTATAAAAAAATTAAGGTAGTAAGTTATAAAATAAAAATAAGAAAACTAACAGATATATAAGTTCTAAAGATACTTAGATAGTTATTTTAAAATATAAAAATATAAAGTATATAAGTATAAAGAGTAAGTAGTAATAAGTTAAAGCTAATAGTAAGTAAAGGTAACATATAATAATAGCTTTATGAATTAGTAGCTAAAATAGCTAGAAATGCTACTAAAAAAAGAAGTAAGTAGTCTTATTTTAGAGAGTAGTAGTATAGCTTTAGAAAAAGAAAATATAGTAAGTATAAGATCTAGATAGACGCTAGTAGAATATAAGATAGATTAGAACTATGCTTATATATTTAATTAGGACTAAGAAAATTAGTATAAAATATTAATTAAATATTTATATGTAAATAGTAAAGTACCTATATAATATAATAAGAACAATAGTATTATACTATTACTAGTAATAGTATTTCTATAAAAGTAGCTAAATAAAAAGCTTTATTTAGGATATTAGTAATCCTAATTAATGTTATATAGTATTCAAAGTATATATAGGTAGAAATATATTTTAAAGTATATAAAGTAGTAGATAAGATAAATTTACCTACGTGAATATCTTTTCGCATTTCGCAGCGGTATAGTACTATAATTTAATATTGCTCTAGACCTAGAGTTTACCTACGTAGCTACCTAGACTTCTACCTATCTACTTCTATAGCTAAGAGAAAGGCGCTGCGCTCTAACTTCGACTTTTTCCACTAAGAACTTTCTCTTAGAAAGCTTCTACGTTAACTTTTAAGAAAATTTTAATATTTCTATAGCTCTATACGCTTATTACTATCTCTAAGTTTATCTTTAAGTCTACTAGAGACGTCTTTATTACTATTACTCTCTATAAGCACGTTATTACTATTTATATTTATAGTAAACGTTAGAGAGAAAGTTTTATTACTCTACATTAACACTTTACTATAATAAAAATAAATATAGATATATTATAAAAGTACTAGCTAAGTAGCTATCTAAGGTAGTAGATGTTAAAGATACTATATAGCTCTAGTAGACTTAAGAGCTTTAGAGCTATATTAAGAAAGTATATATTAAAAAGTTATTTAAACTTTAAAAAAAGAGAATAAATTAAGAGCTAAAGTTATATTTACTATTAGTAGTGTATATTAAATTCTTTTTCTAAAAATGTAATAAATAATAAATTTAAGATTAAAAAGCGTTTCTAAACTATTACTAGTAATTAACTACTATTAGATATATAGTAGTAGTGTTATAGTTTTACTAAAGTAGGTAAAGCTGTAACTAAAGAATAGTTATTATATTATAGTTACTAGTTAATAAAGATAGCATTCTGTGTATAGTAAATAGATAATATATTGTAAGTTCTATTAGTAGTATATCTGTTATTATGTATTATATTGTATTAAGCTTTTTCTTATTCTAGTGTAAATTAGAAAGTTATATAAGAAAGTATAGAGTTAGTTTGTAAACTAATAAACTTATTTCTAATAGTAATATATATAAGGTTTATATAAAAGTAAAAATAGCAATTCTAAAAGATAATAGCTTAGAGTCTTTTAATGCTTTTTAAGATTCTTAAGAATCTTTTTACTACTATAAAGATAATTTAAAGTTTATTCAAAGACACTAATAAGTATATATATATATACATTTCTAGATATATTTAAAATACTTAATATACTTTAAGAGTAAAGTAAATAGATACTTATAGCTTACTTATCTTAATTATATAGTTATAGCAAGAGTACTATATACTATAAAAATTCAAAGTCTTCTCTAAGATAATCTTTATGTTTAAATAAAATTTAATCTTTACACTAGTAAATATAAGCTTATATCTTTTAAGTTCTTTAGATATAATAAGAATAAAACAAAGTCTTTAATTACTAAATTTTCTTACTAGAAGATATTAAGTTAAAATTATAATTATAATTACAAAAGTATTTAATTAATATAGTAGCTAGAAAGTAAAAGAATTTAGATAAATTGTAAGTATATAAAATTAACAGCGCACTAATACTAAAATACTACAATAGGATAATTAGAATAAGATTAATAAATCTAATCTTAGATAAGACTAAATATTAAATATACATTAGCTTTATAAGCAACTAAACTTATAATTATTAGACCTAGAACATAATAGAGAATAATTAGTTTTAGTGTATAATAACTAAATACTTTTTAAGGAAAACAAAATTAAGTTTTTAGTAATAGACCTAAGACCTAAGTATTTGTGTAGCTTTAGCTAGCTAGTAATAACTACTCTTTAACTTTAATCGTAATTTAATAATAATCTATTACTTTCTAGAACTAAGATTTAATTACAATAATCTCTGAATTTAATTTTTAGAATCTCTAGATTTAGTCTAAATATATAACTTAAATTTTTATTCTTAGAATACTAATATAATACCTACTACGTATAAAGATATAGTAGTGTTACTACTTAATAGCTAAGATCTTTTACTAATAGCTTTCTAGACTATTAACTAAAATTAGTATTTACACTATATATTTATAGAAAAGTAGAGAAAGATTTAGTAAGTTTACTATAGGTTTTAAATGTATAAACCAAATTAATTCGTTTTCTTCTTATCTACTATAGGTTTAAAAAGATATATTAGTATTAAAAGACTTTTATAAGGTAGATAAGTAATAAAGTATATTTATATACTTTAAATATACTCTATTACTAGTGTACTTTTCTACTCTCTAGTAGTATATATTCTTAGAGTAGTTGTAAAGAATAAGTTTATATAATATAGCTTAGTATGTTCAAATCTACTATATAAGTATAAGAAGGCTAGAACTCGGTCTCTAGAAATAAAAAATAGATTAGTACTTTAAGTACTGTTTTTACTAGTAAGAAGATTTCTAAAAGTTAGATAAATACTAAATAAGTTCTAAAGGCTTTCTAAGATTAAAAAGAAATAAAAAGGTTAAACTTGTAGATATATAAAGCTAATTATAGAAGAACTTTTAAGTAAATAAAGTAGTATTATATAGTAGTTTATTAGTCTAGGTTTGTAATATTAGAATCTCTATAGAAAGAGAAACGCATCTTAGAAAGAACAATTATAGATAAGTTCTATACGTGTATAGATCCTAGTATTTTAGATATAGTATAGAACTATTAATATTCTAATTACTCTTCTTTTCTATTTGTAATTACTTTGTCTTATATATTTTCTAGACTTACTCTAATATCTATCTTTGTATAGTAGATTTTTATTTACTATAATCTATTAGTAAGCTAATAATTCTATAGCCTATAAGCTAGCTCTAAAGAAGTAAGATCTATTACTAGTATACTTAAAATAGTATAACTAAAGATTCTATCTACTTTTAGAGGTATAGTATAATAGAAGCTAAAGCTTAGAGTTTAGTATAGCTATCTTAAAAATAGTTAAGTCTTCTTTATATATACTAGCTATAGAGCTATTTTAGTACTAAAGTATTTTAGAAGAGTAGATAGACTTAAGATACTTTTAGAGTATAAGAATATAATTATATATACTTCTTAGCTTATAACTAGCTTAGGAATATCTTTTTTAGCTTTATAGTAACGAATTTTAGAAACTAAAATATTAGTAAAAGTTTCTTTTTACTATCTTTTCTAGTTATGTAATTAGAACTTTAAAACGTTATTAACTTATTTTATATATAACAACAACATTTTATTAGTCTTATAAGCGAAAATAAGTTATTACAAAAGTTATCTCTTACTAGTTGTATTATTTCTTTACCTTACTAAAAACCTCTATAAAGTTAATTTATTATTACTAAATTAAATACTAGCTATAAAATAATACTTCTACTGCGTACTAAAGCTTCTAAAAGCTACACTATACTAGGTTAAAAAGAGAGTCTTAATAAGGCTATATTCTAGTTATTCTCAGTAACTAGAGCATTTAATCTCTACTTTCTAGTCTAAGTAGGAACAACTTTTCTATATATATTTAGTTAATATAGCTTAAGAGCTTTTAACTCTACTAAAGCTATATAGTATTGTAGGCGTCTATTATCCTAAGTAGCTACTTAGCTAGCACTTTTCTAATATACTTATACTAATATTTACTTTCTATATACTTGCTTTATATACTATCTTATATACTATTTAATATATAAATTCTTAAATAAACTTTACGTATCCTATTATATTATATATAAAACAATATATTAAATTAAGCTTTATACTTAACTACCTTTTAAAATTACTATTATTAGTAATATTATAACATAATCACTATTAGTATAATATCTTAATACTTAAGTAATATTAAGATAAGTGTTAACATAATCTTATAGCTCTAGCCTTTATTAAAATTTAGCTTAAGCGCTATTTAGCTTCTTACTATATCTATATTTATTTAATATTAAATCTAATAATTTAAGTAGTTTTTTGCTACTCCACTATAATGTTTTTTTTCTACTACCTTTATTACTTATATTTTGTTCGCTTACGTAATATAGCTATCTGTATATATATATACTATATATCTACTTAGCTTTGTAGATCTTAAAAGAGCTACATAAATAGTTTAACAACTACTCTTAAATCTAGCTTTAATACGTTAGTCATAGTCTTCTTCTTTTTACTTACTTTTTCTACCTATTTATATACTACTATCTTCTTCTTAAAAGACTTAAACTTTAGCTTAGTTATAATTTTATTTAGATATACTTTTAATACTATCTTTGATTAGCTACATAGCTTTCTATTTACATATCTATTTATAAAATAATTATACCTACTAGTTATAACTAGACTTAAAAAAAGATAGTATTATGTTATTGTACTTATAGTTTAGTACACTAATAGGCTATTTAACACTTTCTAATACTTAAAGCTTTTATATATATTATACTATTCTTTTATACTTTTAGGTTTTAAAAAATAATATATACTTCTTTATAACCTCTTTCTTCTAACTAGACTACTCTCTTAGCTTTTAGTTTTTAATTCTTTCTTTAGCTCTTTACCTACTATACTTTAAAGTATTACTTTAATTATTTAGGCTATCTATTATATTCTAGCTACTTAACTTATACTTACTTAAATTATACTTTTTATTTTATCTATATCTATAATAATTACGTTTACTATCTCTTTTTACTTTAATTACTACTACTTTATCTTTATAGAGTTTTCTAAATCTATTTCTAAACTTCTTATCTCTTTTAATTAATTTAAGTAATTTATAGTCTTAAAGATATTGTAGCTATTTAAGCTACTTATAAATAGATGTGTTAGTACCTTGTATCTATATATATATACTTATACTCTAAGAGCTAAGACTCTAGTAATCTTACTTAAGATCTTATTAATATTCTTATTAATTCTATTATATAACAACCTTTATAATTCATATTTTTATCATTTAATATCTTAGTAATTAAAGTATTTAGATCTTTAAAATCTACTAATTAACTAAAATAGTATCTTT
>Ga0265798_10002547_pt1 | contig 26813 bp, 13 predicted proteins | sample P3T30metagenome_FD_192430 | JGI IMG/M metagenome (GOLD analysis project Ga0265798, IMG submission 192430) | Plant litter microbial communities from East Loma Ridge, Irvine, California - P3 T30 | ecosystem: Environmental > Terrestrial > Plant litter > Unclassified | place: USA: California...
GCGGCCTTGCCGGGAACGGGCGGGGCGGCGTGGACGGCGACGCTGCCGAGGATCGACGCGCCGAGCGCCAGCAGAAGCTTCGTGGTGCGCATCGTCATTCTCCCGAGGGCAGTGCCATGATGTCGTCGTACAGCGCCGCGGGGAGGACGACCCCCTCCGCAAGACTGCGGCGGCGCGCGGCGTAGCGGCGTTGCGAGGGCAGGCGTGCGCCCTGATCCTCGATTCCGGCGAACAGCGTTTCCGCGCCGGCCAGATAGTGCGTGACCGCGTTGCCGACGAAACCCGCCGGGTCGATCGCGATGATCAGTTCGCCGCCGATCGGCGATCCGCCGCGTGCCCGGTCGGCAGCGAGCGATTCCTGGCTGGTCATGTCGCCGATCAACGGCCCCGCGAGCAGTTCGACCATCGCCGCGAGCGCCGACCCCTTGTGACCGCCAAAGGTCCGCATCGATCCCGCGAGGACGGCGGCCGGGTCGGTCGTCGGCTGGCCGTCCTGGTCATAGCCCCAATCGTCGGGGATCGGCTTGCCCGCGCGACGGTGCAGCTCGATCTCGCCGCGCGCGACCGCGCTGGTCGCGAAATCGAACACGAAGGGCTCCCGACCGGGACGCGGCCAGCCGAATGCGATCGGGTTGGTCCCGAACACCGGCTGCGTGCCGCCCGCCGGCGCGACCCAGGCGTGGCTCGGCGTGAACGCCAGCGCCACCAGACCCGCGTCGGTCAGCGCCTCCACTTCGGGCCATAATGCCGCGAAATGCACGACATTGTTGAGCGCGAGCGCCGCGATCCCGCAGCGGCGGGCCTTGTCGACCAGCATCGGGCGGGCGCGGTCGAACGCGAGTTGCGCGAAGCCCCCGCCGCCGTCGACGCGGACCAGCCCGACCGCGGGTTCGCTGACGACGGGTTCGGCATCGACCACAACGACGCCGCGCGAGATGCTGTTGACCGCGACCAGCAGGCGATAGATTCCGTGGCTTGCGCACCCGTCGCGTTCGCCCGCGACCATGGTTTCGGCAACAGCCTCGGCATGCGCGCGCGATAACCCGGCACCCAGCAGCTTGCCGCGCGCCAGAGTGCGCAGGTCGTCGAGCGAGAAACGCATGTCGGCACCCCTCACGCCGTCGGCACCGGCTTGGCGGCGGGTGCGGCGGTCATCAGGCGGGCGCCGAACACCGGCCCGGCAGAGGACTTGTCGTGCGGCAGGAAGCGGATCTTGACGCTCGCCTTGCCCTTGGTGAGCGCAGGGGGGATCGGATAATCGACGTCGAAGAACTTGCCGGGCTGGTCGGCCTCGAGATGCTGGGTTGCGATCCGGACGTTGTCGACGAGGATGTCGAAGTCGCGCGCGCGTTCGTCGCCCCAATAGCTTGCCTGTAACACCAGCGGGCCGGGCCGCGTCTTCATCGCGAATTCGAAATAGCCGCCCGAGCGCGCATCGCGTCCGTTGCGACCGCGATAGCTGACCGGATAGGAAATCTCCGACGTCAGCCCGTGATCGCGTTCGGGCTGCATTTCGCCCAGATGCATCGTGTCGACCGAGCGGGCGGCGAGATCGCGCGCGCGCGCCTGTTCGGTGAGGAAGGCGGCTTCCTCGCGTTTCCATGCGGCATCGGTGAAGCGCTTGAAATAGACCGCGCTGCGGCGTTCATACTGGCTGTAGAAGGGGACGAAGGTCAAATCGCCGGGGCGAACGATCCCGCGCGTGGCGTAGCTGCCCGCGCTTCCCGCAACAGGGGTGAAGGCGGCGAGCAGGTCGGCGCCGACCAGCGCGGGGTCGGCCTTGTCCCACTTGTCCGCGACCGGGCCGAGATCGGCGGCGAGCACCATCGGCCCGCGCAGCACCGCGACGGTGTCCGCATCGCCCGGCGCGCTTTCGATCCGCAGGTCGAGCGGGATCGCGATCGAAACCGTGTCGCCCTTCTTCCAGCGACGCTCGACCAGCGCATAACCGTTGGCGATCACTGGTTCGACCGCCGCACCGTTGACCTGAACGACTGCCCTGCCCGCGGCCCAGCTAGGCACGCGTAGCGCGATCGCGAAGCGACCGGGTTTGGCGAGCGTCGTCAGCGTCAGGCGCGATTCGGGTTCATAGGGGTAGCGCGTGTCGAGCCGGAGCGTCGCGCCGCGCGTGCGCCACTGCGCTTCCGCCGGGATGTAGAGGTTGACGAGCAGCGTGTTGCCGCCTTCCCAGAAGATCGATTCGCCGTGCTTGGCGTGGCTTTCCATCCCGCTGCCGACGCAGCACCAGAAGACGTCGTCGGCAGGCGTCGAATAGTCGCGCGCGACGCCCGACATCAGCGGGGTCATGTAGCTGAAGCCCGCATTGCGCGGGTTCTGCGCCGCCATCACGTGGTTGAGATGCGCGCGCTCGTAATAATCGAACAGCGCGCCATCGGGCTGCCAGCCATAGAGCTGCCGGGTCAGCTTGAGCATGTTGTAGCTGTTGCAATGCTCGCACGTCTGTTCGGTGATATGCGTCGCGATCGTGTCGGGGCCGGTGAAATATTCGCGGTCGGCATTGCCGCCGATGACGTAGCTGTGGTGCTGCGTGACGGCCTGCCAGAAGAATTTGGCGGCGTTGGCGGGGGCGGGCTTGCCGTTGAGTTCATGGATTCGCGCGAGGCCGACGAGCTTGGGGACTTGCGTGTTGGCGTGGAAATTGGCGAGCTTGTCCTCGCCCGCGACGAGCGGGTCGAGCACGCGGCGATCATACAGCTGTTCCGCGACGGCCAGCCAGCGTGGGTTCCCGGTGCGCGCGGAGAGCTCGGCATAGCTTTCGTTGAGCCCGCCATATTCGCAACCAAGCAACGTCTGCATCTGCGCGTCGTCGAGCGCGGCGAAGACCTTGGCGAAATACTCGGCGAGGCCGGTCGCGACCTGCAACGCCTGGGTATTGCCCCAGCCGGCGTGGACGTCGAGCAGCCCCGCGAACACCTTGTGGACGGTATAGAGCGGCGACCACGAGCCGTTGAGGTCGAACCCCCCCGAGCGGATGTCGCCCTTCATCAATTCGGGGAAGATTTCCTCCCCGTCGACGATCTTCCCGTCCTTCCGCTTGCGCCCGAGCGCGCCGACATAGCCGGTGCCGCGCTTGGCCTGTGCGCGCGCGAGTTCGGCGACGACATAGTCCGCGCGGGTGCGGCACGCGGCGTCGCCGGTCTGCTGGTGCATCAGCACGAGCGCGGTGAGATAATGGCCGAGCGTGTGGCCCGCGATCGTGTCGCTTTCCCAACCGCCGTAGATCGGCGCCTTGGGGGGAAGCCCGGCATAGGCCATGAAATTGTGGAGCAGCCGGTCGGCGCTAAGCCGCAACAGATACGTCCGGTTCGCCTCGACCGCGGTGGCGTAGGCGGAGGGGAGCAACCGGACCGACGACAGCGGCAGCGGTTTGGCCTTCGTTGGAAGCGCGGCGGTCGCGACCGCTGCCATCCCGCGCGCAGGCGCGCTGGCCAAGGTGACGGCAGCCATGCCCCACATCAATTCCCGCCGGTTCGCGCGCATATCGATCTCCCATCCGAATATCGGCGTCCCGAGGTCTGCCATGGGCGAGCCCGTTTTGCCAACGAATAATATACGGTATAATATGCGTTGACGATTGCGGCGCGTCGTTTCAGGTTGCCACCGACCCTGATCGATTGCGAGCCTTGCCATGTTGCCGTTGCGGACCGTCCTTCTTGCATCCGTGATCGGCGGTGCTTTGTGCCTGTCCACGACCGGCCGGGCCGAGGAGGTAAAGCCGGCGGCGGCGAAACCGTCTTATCCGCCCGTCGCGCTCACCAGCATGACGACGCGCGCGTTCCGCCTCGCGTTGCGCAGCGATACGCAGACGCTCGCGCGGCTGTCGCCGACGGCCTTGCCCGCGTTCGATTTCGTTCCCGGTGGGCGTGAGGCCGAGCGCGCGGGCGACGGTTATGTCCATGTCGGGGACATTCACTTGCGGGTCCGCGCACCGGGCGGGGCGTGGATGGACTTCGCGTCTGCGCAGCACCGCCAGCCGATCCGTGTCCTGCGCAGCAGCGGCGGGGTGCTCGCCGCCGCCGACATTACCGCGTCGCTGGGGGCGGGAAGCCCGCTGCGGGTCGAGCGGCGCTGGGTCGAAGACCACGGCGTGCTCGCGTTGCGCTTTGCACTGGTCAACACCAGCGCGACGCCGGTGGAGGTCGGCGGGCTCGGGTTGCCGATGGTGTTCGACAACATCATCACCGACCGCAGCCTCGAACAGGCGCACGCGCAGGCGAGCTTCGTCGATCCCTATATCGGGCGCGATGCGGGGTATCTGCAGGTGACGCGGTTGAACGGCGAGGGACCGGCGCTGCTGGTGCTCCCCGAGCGTGGTACGCCGCTGGAGGCGTATCGCCCGATCCTCGAGGCGGGCAAGGCGCCCGCTGGCGACATCTTCACCGATCGCAGCAAGCGCGGGCAGACGTCCGAAGGGTTTTACGACTGGACGGTCGCGAGCAAGGGGTTCGCCGACAAGGAATGGGCGAAGGCGGATGCGCAGTGGAATGCGCCGACGAGCTTCACGCTCGCGCCCGGCGCAAGGCGCGAGATCGGCGTGCGGTTCGTGACTGCGCCTGCGATCGGCGCGATCGAGGATACGCTGGTCGCGAACCGGCGACCGGTCGCGGTCGGGATCCCCGGCTATGTCGTCCCGACCGATCAGGATGCGACGCTGTTCCTAAAATCCCCGCAGCGCGTGGTGCGTGTGGAAAGCCTCCCCGCGGGCGCGCTGATCGCGAAGCCGGTCGCAGGCGCGAAGGGCTGGGCGCGCTATGCCGTGCGCGCGAGCGGCTGGGGGCGGGCGAGCCTGCTGGTGCATTATGCCGACGGGAGCGTGCAGACCGTCAGCTATTTCATCACCAAGCCTTTGGACCAGGTGATGGCGGACCTCGGGCACTTCGCGACGACGCGGCAATGGTACGAAGACAAGGCCGATCCGTTCGGACGCAACCCGGCGATCCTGACCTTCGACCGCGAGACGGACAAGGTCGTCACGCAGGACCCGCGCGTATGGATCTCGGGGATGAGCGACGAGGGGGGCGCGGGCAGCTGGGTCGCGGCGATGGTCAAGCAGCTCGATTCCCCCGATGCGGGCGAGATCGCCAAGCTCGAACGGCTGATCGACGAGACGATCGAGGGACGGTTGCAGGTTCCGGATGGCGCGCAGGCGGGCGCGGTGCGCAAGAGTATCTTCTATTACGACCCCAAGCTTCACCCCGGCTATTACGATCCGGCGACCAACTGGACGACCTGGACGTCGTGGTCGAAGAAGGACGCGGGCGATCTGGGGCGCGCCTACAATTACCCGCATGTCGCGATCGCGCATTGGGTGCTGTACCGTGTCGCGCGGAACCATCCGGGGGTGGTGCTGCGCCACCCATGGCGCTGGTATCTCGACCATGCCTATCAAACGACCGTCGCGATGATGCGCGATGCGCCTTATTATACGCAGTTCGGGCTGATGGAGGGCGACGTGTTCGTCGACATCCTCAAGGACCTGAAGCGCGAGGGGCTGACCGCCGAGGCGACCGAATTCGAGCGGCTGATGAAGGGCCGCGCGGACCATTGGCGGACGCTGGAATTTCCGTTCGGGAGCGAGATGGCGTGGGACTCGACCGGCCAGCCCGAAGTCTATGCGTGGATGCGCTATTTCGGATATCAGCCGCAGGCGGATGCGACGCGGCGCGTGATCCTCGGCTATGATCCGACGATCCCGAGCTGGGGGTATAACGGCAACGCGCGGCGCTATTGGGATTTCCTGTACGGCGGCAAATATCCGCGGATCGAACGACAGATCCATCATTACGGCTCGACGCTCAACGCGGTGCCGTTGTTCGACGCGTATCGCGCGGACCCTAAGGATCTGCGGCTGCTGCGCGTGGCTTACGGCGGGATGATGGGCGGGATCACCAACATCGACCGCGATGGCTTCTCCTCCGCCGCCTTCCACTCCGCGCCCGACATGATGAAGTGGGACCCGTATAGCGGGGATTACGGCATGGGGCTGTACGGCCATGCGATTGCGGCGGCGAGCTATCTGTTGCGCGACCCGACGTTCGGCTGGCTCGGGTTCGGCGGGAATGTGACCGAGCGCGGCGGGGCGGTGGCGATCGTCCCGCGCGACGGGGCGCGGAGCCGGGTGTTCGTGGCACCCGCCGGGGTGTGGATCACGCTGGAGGCGGGGAAGATCGCGCGCGCTTCTTACGCGCCTGCGACGGGGGCGGTGACGCTGACGCTCGATCCGGCGGTGGCGGGGACGCCGGTGGCGCGGGTGTTCGTCGAGACGACGGTTGCGGGCGCGCGGGGGTATGCGCCGGTTGGCGGGGTGGCGGAACGGGGTGGCTATACGATTCCGCTTGGCGCTGCGCCGGTGGAGGTGAGGCTCGCGCCGCGCTGAGCCTGTTTCGGCACAGCGCATCCTCTGTTCGCCCTGAGCGCAGTCGAAGGGCTCGCGTTGCGCAGGGGGCTTCGACTTCGCTCAGCCCGAACGGGGGTTGGGGGCCGTCACCGCGATGACGATGGCGTGGCATTCCACGCGGGCGTTTGCTCTTCCGCCAGGTTGCGCACGAAGAAATCGAACTGCCGCCGCGCGACATAATCGATCGGGCCGGTCGAGCGGCCGACGCTATGCTCGCCGCCCGGCACCACCAGCAGCTCGAAATCCTTGTCCGCCTTGATCAGCGCGTTCGCGACCTGCATCGTGGACGCGGGGTCGACGTTGCTGTCCTGCTCGCCGACGATCATCAGCAGTTTGCCGGTCAGTTGCGCGGCGTGATCGACGCCCGACGCAGCGGCATAGCTCGCGTCGACCGGCCAGCCGAGCCACTGTTCGTTCCAGCTGATCTTGTCCATCCGGTTGTCGTAGCAGCCCGCATAGGCGACCCCGGCCTTGTAGAATTCGCCGTGGAACAAGAGCGCGTTGAGCGTGCTTTGCCCGCCCGCCGAGGCACCGTAGATGCCGACCCGGCTGATGTCATAGGCGGGATCGCGCTTGGCCAGCGCCTTGTGCCACAAAATGCGATCGGAAAAGCCGCTGTCGGCGAGGTTCTTCCACGCGACGTCCTGGAACGCCTTGGAGCGGTTGGCCGTGCCCATCCCGTCGATCTGGACGACGATGAAGCCGAGATCGGCCTGCTCCTGCATCCCGATCACCTTGTCGCCGCCCGAATGGAAGCCGAACGGCCAATAGCCCTTGGGCACGAAACTGTCGTGCGGGCCGGCGTAGATGTTTTCGATCACCGGGTATTTCTTGGCGGGATCGTAGTCGCGCGGGCGCACGACCACGCCCCAGATGTCGGTGACGCCGTCGCGGCCTTTGGCGACAAATACCTCGGGCGGGCGGAAGCCGGCGGCGCGTAGCTGGGTGTCGTCGCCGCGGGTAATTGTCGCGATCACCGCGCCGTCGCTTGCGCGGTTGAGCGTGCTGATGTTGGGGAGATCGACCCGCGACCAGGTGTCGACATAGTGCGTCATGTCGGGCGAGAAGCGGACGTCGTGATCGGCCCTGGCGGGGGTGAGGGCGGTGAGGTGCTCGCCGTCGAAGTCGATCCGGTACGCGTGGCGGAAATAGGGGTCTTCGCCCGGCGTCATCCCGCTGGCGACGAACCAGATCTGGCGTCTGGCGTCGTCGACCTTGAGTACGTCGCGCACCACCCATGCACCGGTGGTGATGCGGTTGCGCACGCGCCCGTTGCGGCCGTCGATCAGGTAGAGGTGGTTCCAGCCGTCGCGTTCGGACGCCCAGATGATCTCGTCGCCCTTGCCGCCGACGTCGTAGGCGAAGCGGCGGTCGGCGTAGACGAAGGTCTTCGCGTCCTCGGTGACGGCGGCGTGCGGTGTGCCGGTCGCGGCATCGATCGCGATAATCCGCGCCTGGCTAAAGCCGCGGCGGACGTAATCGAAGGCTACGCTCTTGCCGTCGCTGCGCCAGCGCGGGGGGGAGAGTTGGTAGGGGTTGGGGAAGAGAGTGGGGTCGATCACGGTCTGTTTGCCGGTGGTTACGTCGAACAGCACGGGTTGTTCCTGGTCGATCGCGTCGCCGGGTTTGGGGTAGAGCTGGGTGCGGAGAGCTGGTTGGAGCTGGTTGGCGGGGGACGATTCTACGCGGAGGACGCGGCGCTGGTAGCCGGGGCGGACTCGGTAGATCAGGATGTGGCGGCTGTCGGGGGACCATCGGAGGGTTTCCGGGTCGTAGAAGTCTCCGGCGGAGCCGTCGGTGGTGAGGGGAGTGTCGGGGGAACGTGCAAGCCCCTCCCCTTTAGGGGAGGGGTTGGGGGTGGGGCGTGTCTCACCGAGAGGTCGGCTTGCTGGACTTCCCCACCCCAACCCCTCCCCTGAAGGGGAGGGGCTAAGAGCTGAAAGTTTCCGCAGCACCAGATTGTCGCCTTCTACGAACGCGCTGAAGCGTCCGTCAGGCGAGACCCGCGGCCTGTTCTCCGCCGGAACCGACAGATCGCGCACCACCCCGAACCCGCGCGGGCGCAGCGAAGAGGGGGCGTCGGCGGCGCAGCGGTAGGCGACGACGTCGCAATGCCACGGCCCGTCGTCGAGCGCGAAGCGGATCGTCCCCGCCTCCGCGCCATAGTCGAACTCCGCAAACGGCAGATGCAGCGGATCGAGCGTTTCCTTCCGCGCAGCCCCGAGCGCCGCTGCAAGCCGCACCGCATCGAACGACGGGCGCTTCGCCAAGGTCCGCGCATCCACCGTCTCGAACGCAAACCCGCCCGCGACCGTCTTGCGGTAGGAGAACGCCCGGCTGTCCGCCGTCCAGTGCGCCGGCCCCGCGACCTCGCGCGTCAGATCCTGCCACGCGCGGCGGAGCCCGATCGAGCGGCGGAACGCCGCCTCGTCCGGTCCCGCCAGCGCCGTACCCGGCACCGCAATCAGCAGCAGCGCCAGCACCGCGCGCGGCGCAATCACGCCCGAGCCCCGATCAGCGGCAGCATCGCAGGCGCGAGCCCGTCGCCGCGCGCCTCCAGCCGGATCGGTCCGCCGCGCGGCCCCGCCTGGATCAGCGCGGTGCACAGGCCGTTGAACGCCGACCGCTGCGGCGCATGATCGGGCTCGAGACTGCGCGGGTCGCCATTGCCGACGCCGAGCAGCCGCGCATCCCCCGACAGCGCGAAGTGGACCATGTTGGACGCGGTAGGAACCTCGCGCCGCTGCGCATCAAGCACCGCTGCACGCACCACCGCGACTTCGCCCGGCGCGAGGCGGCGGCGGTCGCTGCTCAGGCCGATCCGTGCCGCTGCACCCGTGGTCGTGCGCTCGGCGGTGAGGATCTGGCGACCGTCGCGAAAACCCCGCGCGGTGATCTTGCCGGGCGCATAGGGCACTTCCCATTCGAGATGGCGGTTGCGGACCACGGGCTTCCGCCCGAGGCTGCGCCCGTTGAGCAACAGCTCGACCTCAGCGCAATTGCTGTGGACCCATACCGACACCGGCTTGCCCTCGCGCCCCGGCCAGTTCCAGTGCGGGAACAGGTGGAGCACCGGCGCGCTGCCCCACCACGCGCGGTAATAATGATAATTGTCCTTGGGGAAGCCGCAGAGGTCCATCTGGCCGAAATTGGAGACATTCTCGGGCCAGCGTTCGAACGGGGTCGGCTCGCCGCGATAGTCGAACCCGGTCCAGACGAACCCGCCGCTCAGGAAGGCGCGCTCGTCATAGAAGCTCCACCATTTCTCCGCGGTGGTCGCCCAGCGCGGGTATTCCTTGTCGTAAGCGGGGACGAACCCTTCGGCGTCGTTGCGGGCATATTCGCCGCGCGTCATCACCGTGCTGCCGGTCTCGGTGCCGATCATCGGGACGGTGGGATGCGACGCGTGATAGCCGTCGATCGCGTCGAGATAGTAATTCGCGCCCATCACATCGAGCACGCGCGATGCGCCTTCGCCGAACTTGCCGTTGAACGCCTCGGTCACCAGCCGCGTCCCGTCGAGCTGGTAGATCCGGCGCTTCATCGTCTCGGCGATGCGTGCGCCGGTTTCGGTGCCGCGGTGGATTTCCTCGTTGCCGATGCTCCACAGGAAAATGCTCGGATGGTTGCGCCCGCGCCGCACCATCCGGTCGAGCTGGCTCATCGCTTCGGCGTTGCTCGACATCTGGCGGGTTTCCTCAAGCAAGAGGATCCCCATCCGGTCGCAGGCTGCGAGGATCGCGGGGGCGGCGGGGTGATGCGTCGAACGATAGGCGTTCGCGCCCATCGCCTTCAATTGCTCGAGCCGCCAGACGTGGAGGCTGTCGGGCACCGCGAAGCCGACCCCGGCGTGGTCCTGATGGTTGCACGTGCCCTTGATCTTGACCGGCTGGCCGTTGAGGAAAAAGCCCTTGTCCTGATCGAAGCGGAGCGTGCGGATGCCGAAGTGCGTCTGGTCGTTGTCGACTACCGCGTTGCCGACGAGGATTTCGGTGGTGAGGGTGTAGAGGTGCGGCGTTTCGAGCGACCACAACGCTGGCCGCGCGATCAGTGTCTGCTGGGTCGTCGTCAGTGTCGCCCATTCGGGGAGCGTGACGGGGTCCGACAGCAGGGTCGCGACCGCGCGTCCGGTGGCGTCCGACACGGTGGAGCGGACGTGCGCGGTGGTGGCGGGTCCGTCGTTGACAATCTCGGTCAGGATCTGCGTCGCCGCGCCATCCGTGCCCATGGTGGTGCGCACGGTCGCGCCATATTGGCGGACGTGGACGGGCGCGGTCCTGACCAGCCGGACCGCGCGGTAGAGCCCTGCGCCTTCATAGGACCACGCCTCGCCTAGGCTGACGTCGCAGCGCACGACCAGCACATTGTCCTCGCCGGGACGCGCGAAGTCGGTGATGTCGAGCTCGAACGGGGCGTAGCCGCTCTCGTTCGCGCCGACAAAGAAGCCGTTGAGGATCACGCGGCAATCGCGCGAGACGCCGTCGAACTGGAGCAGCAACCGCCGCCCGGCATCCGCCTTGGGCAGCGGGAGGACGATGCGATACCAGCCGACGCTGCTCGCGGGCCACATCCGGCCGAGCGGCTTGAACCCCTGGAACGATCCGGTCTTGTCCGCGTCGCTCCCGGTGGGGCCGAAGCGTTCGAACGGCAGGTCGACCGCCCAGTCGTGCGGGAGGGAGACGGTTTCCCAGTTCGCGGTGTCGAACTTGGCTTCGGCGACCGGCGTGCCTGCGTCCCCCGACTTGGCATAGGTGTCGTGTGAGCGGCCGAAGCCGAAGTCCTTCGCCGGGTCGGCGGCGTGGCCGAGGTGGAAGCGCCATCCTTCGTTGAGGGGGACGATCTCGCGCGGGCCGGTCGGCTGGGCGTCGGCGGTCGCGGCACCGGCGGTGTGGGGGAGCATCGCGGCAAGCGCGGTCGCCCCGCTCGTCTTCAACAGATCGCGGCGACCGAGCATGGGATGATCCTTTTGTTCGACTCATCGGCGGATGGGCCAGCTTTGTAAACGCTTGCGCCGTACCGTGTGCGCTTCCCCGGCGAAGGCCGGGGCCCAGTAGAGAGACAGAAGAGTGCAGGCGACTGTGCTTCGTTTCCTCGACCTTCGCTACTGGGCCCCGGCCTCCGCCGGGGAAGCAGTATTGGCAGGCGTAGCCTTGTCTTCTTTGCGCTTCCCCGACGCAGGCCGGGGCCTAGTAGAGAGACAGAAGATTGCAGGCGACTGCGCTCCATTGCCTCCACCTTCGCTCCTGGGCCCCGGCCTCCGCCGGGGAAGGGCTAGTAGTTGTTTAGAACGTCACCGTCGCGCCGACGAACAGATAGCGCCCGAGCGTATCGTACACGCCCGGATAGGTGTTGCCATTGCCGAACGCCGCCAGCGCGCCCGCGGCGATCGCGGGGGGATCCTTGTCGAGCAGGTTGTTGACGCCCGCGCGCAGCTGGAACGCCTTGTCGACCACGACCGTCACCGCGAGATCGAGATAGTCATACGCCGGGATCCGCGCGTTGATGACGCTCGGCGTGCCGGTGAGGAAGGCGTCGTCCGACAGCGACGACAGGCGAGTCCCCGCGAGATGACGCCAGGAGAGCGACAGCGAGGAACCCTGCTTCGTCGTCAGCGTCGTGCGCATCACGTGCCGCCAGGTCGGGTTGGGCTGGCCGCAGGTGTAGCCGTACAGGCCCTTGCAATCGTACGACCCCAGCCCCGGCAGCGGCTCCAGCGACTGGTCGAGCAGGCGCGTGCCGACGAAGTTCACGTTGATCTTGCCGAGGCCGCCCGCGCGCACCGTGTAATCGGCGGTGAGATCCAGCCCGGAGGTCTTGAGCGAACCCGTGTTGTAGGTCGTCGCGACGATATAGCCGTTACTGCCGAAGAGCGCGCCCGAGCGCGGATCGCGGCGGAACAGCCCGCAATAATAGGGATCGCCGGTCGCGACGCACTGGCTGATCACCAGGTTCGGGCTGATCGAGCTGATGTAATCCTTCACCTTGATGTTGAAATAATCGAGCGACAGCGTGAAGTTGTTGATCATCCGCGGGGTCAGCACGATCCCGGCGGTGTAGGTGTCCGCGGTCTCGGGCTTGACCGCGCTGTTGCCGCCATATTGCGACGAGCAGGTGTCCGACGGGCACTGGATGATGCTGCCATATTGTGCGGCGGTGACGCCGGTCAGCTGACACGCGGTGAGCGAGGCGGTTGGCGACGCGCCCGAGCACGGATCCTGTGCGGCGACGTTGCCGACGCTTTGCGACCCGAACAGTTCGGCGACGTTGGGCGCGCGGATCGCGCGGTTGTAGCTCAGCCGCAGCCGTGCATCGCGCACCGGTGCCCAGCTCGCCTCGCCCTTGTAGGTCCAGACGTTGTAGTTGGACTTGATCCCGGTCGACCCCTGTTCGTTGGTATAGGCCGAATAGCGCAGCGCGCCGTTGATCGTCAGTGCGTGGGCGAAGGGGATGTTCTGCAGGATCGGGATTTCGATTTCGCCGAACCCTTCGTTGACCGAGATCTTGCCGTCCGCGTTCATCGTCCCGCCCTGTTGCGCGATCGCGTCGGCGGTGAAGTTGAGCGTCTCGACACGATGTTCGGCGCCCAGCGCGATGTTGACACCGCGCGTCGCCCACGGGCTGGCGATCCCGAAGGTGCCGAGGTCGCCGGAGACGTTCGCGCTGAACACCGACAACAGGTTGCGCGACGCGGTGTTGCTTTCGGAGAAGAGATAGGTCGCTTGCGTCTGCGAGATGCTGTTGGGGCTGAACACGTTGATCGGGGTACAGGCGGGGTCGCTCCCGTCGATCACCGAGCGGCACGTCGCCACGCCGTTGACGCTGACCACGTCGAGCGCGCGTTGCGCCTTCACGTTGTCGATGTTGTTCATGTAGGTTTCGTCGAACCGCACCAGCGAGCGCAGATAGTTGACATCGTAGTTGAAGCCGTGGCCGAGATCGCCGCGGATGCCTGCGGTGTAGCGGAAATCCTCGTGCCGCAGATTGTCGCGGCGCGATTGCTCGTCGCCGAGGCGGTAGCCGATCAGCGTATCCTGCGTCGCCGCCGTCCCCGCCGCCGCGCCGCACAGCGATTGCTGCTGTGCCGCGCTCATCAGCGGGTTGTTGCACGGCACGGTGAAGCTGGTGCCGAGGAACAGCGCCGAGGGTGCGACCTGCGACAGCGTGCGGTCGTTCATGTACATGAAGCTGCCGTAGATTTCGGCGGCGGGTGCGATCTTGAACTTGGCGAACGCGCCTGCGGTATAGCGTTCGTCCGACCGCTGGATGTAGTTGGTCGGCGTGTAATTATACGCGTAGCTGTTGTCGTAGGGCACCCAGGTCCGCGATCCGTCGCGGTTGTTGGTCAGCGTCTTGCCCTGGTTGGGGCCGCCGAGCGGTGCGAACGTCCCGAAGGTCGTGTTGCTGGAGCCGCCGCAGGTGAGGGCGGTCCCGGCGGCATCCGCCTGGTTAAGCGCGCAGGCCGAGACGTCGCGGCTCGACTGGACGACCGGATCGGCATGGCGATAGCCGCCATAGACCGTGATGTTGCCGCGGCCATCGGCGAAGTTCTTGCCGAACGCGGCGTTGAGATCCTGCTTGCCGCCATCCGCGACGTTGCGATCGGCGTTGGTGTAACCCTGCTTGGAGATGAGCCCGCGGACATAGCTGTTGCCGTTGCTGTGCTGCGCCAGGCTGCTTTGCACGTCGAGCCGCAGCCCGTCGAAATGATCCTTGAGCACGAAGTTGACCACGCCCGACACCGCGTCCGACCCGTAGACCGCGGAGGCGCCGCCGGTCAGCACATCGACCCGGTCGACCAGCGTGGACGGGATCGCGTTGAGATCGACCGCTTGTTGCGGCATCAGGCGCTGCCCGTTGACGAGCACGAGCACGCGGTTCGAGCCCAGGTTGCGCAAGTTGATGTTGGACGTGCCGTCCGACCCGTTCGATACGCTGTCATTGGTGTCCGCGGTGAATTGCGGCAGGCGGTTGAGGACGTTCTCGACGTTGATCGCGCCCTGATACTTCAGTTCCTGGCTGCCGACCGAGGTGATCGGGCTGTTGCTCTCGAGGTCGGGGCGCTTGATGCGGGTGCCGGTGACGACGATCGAGTCCGACGACTCCTGGCTGGGTTGCGTGGTGGGGTCCGTACCCCCGATCACGGGCGCGTCCGACGGGGCGGTCTGCGCATGGGCCGCGGACGACAACAACATCGCGACAAACGCACTCGCACACGTGCGCCGCCCCACAGTTCCGATCTTGCTCGTCATCTTGCCCGTTTCCCTGCCCGTTGCTCTTGGGGCGCAATCCATCACCTCCGGCTTCGTATGTCAAATATATTATACGATATCTGATATTCGGATTGATCGATTGGTGCGGGATGTGGCGGCACGGCGACACAATGTGAACGCGGGAACACACCGCGCGCATGTTTGGAACGAGCGGGGCGTGTGGGCAGTGTTATGGGATCGTCGCGGACATTGCGGCGGTTTCACGCGGTGTCGGCAGCGTCACGGTCGATGGTCGTGCGTTCCGATCTGCCGGATGATCCTGAGCGTGCAATCCGCTTCGCGCCGCCACACCCGCAGCCCGCCACCGGAGGTTATGCCGGCCGCGTCCCCGGAACGCCAACGGACTGCGAATTTCGAATATTCAATGACATGGCCATCCACGATGTCGAAGCCATCGTTACCGACATCGACGGTTTCAAACGTCGCGCTGCGGCCACGCGCGATATAGGGCAGCAGGTGCGACCGGATTGCCGCGATCCCGACCTGGGGGGCGTCGGCATAAGGCAGGTAGACCGCGTCTTGCGCATATTGCGCGATCCGGGCGGGGGTGTGCTGCTGCACCGACTGCGCATTTGCCGCGTTGAGCACTGCAAGTTCTGCGGCGATCGCGGGATCGGCATCCCCGACGTGCCCGCCCGCGCTGTCCAGACCGGCGAACCAGTGCGACGACGGATGCTCAAGTGGCGCGACATATCCCCACACCTCGGCTGCCAATTTCACCCTTCCGTCAGGCTGGGGACGCCAGAGATGGACATATTTCCCGTCCAACGCCGACGGCGCGGCGCCGTCCGTCGCGCGATAGACCAGCTTGAACGTACCCCATTCAAGCCCGCCTCCGGCGAGCGGGAGGATGTCGACGGTAGTGAACGTCAAGGCGCTGACGGGCAATCGCGCGAACAGCGCCCGATAATAGGCTTCAGCCTGCTGCACCCCCCACAAGCGCGGCTGATGTTCGGGCATGACGACACTGTGGGGGGCATAATGCGCCATCAGCTCCGCGACATCCCCCCGGACCCGCGCGGCGGCAAGACTGGCATTCTGCTGCGTGATGGTTCGACGCAGCGACTCGTCGAGGGATTGGACAGGGGGTCTGGTGCAGCGTGCGGGTATTCCATTCGGCTGTTCCGAATGGGCGTACGTCGCGGCCAAGAGCAATAAGGCTGGAACGAACATGTCGCGCTCCAATCATCATGACCCTGGAAATATAACGCTATCGCCGATCTGCTACAATAAGCGCGTGTCTTTCCGGATGATTGGAAAGTGCTGTTAGCGTTGCTTGCGGAGTCAACGTCCATCTACGCACGGCAATGATGGTCGGCTGGTCCAGCATGATGTCGTCACCCCCCCGCACGGGCCATCACAGGTTTCCCGATATTACGCGGCGCCGCGAATACCGATTACGGCCGGCTCCGGGAGTTGCGTCGACTGCTCGCGCATCGTCATCAACAGCGCATCGATCGGCATCGGGCGGCCGAGCAGGAACCCCTGGGCATAGCGATACCCCGCAAGCGAGATCTCGATCAGCTGGCTCTCGGTCTCGATCCCCTCCATCGTGCAGTCGAGCGACAGCGATTGCGCGAGATTGCGGATCGCCGAGACCATGCTGCGGCCCGATCCGGTCGCCATGCTGTTGACGAAGGTGCGGTCGACCTTGAGGATGTCGAGCGGAAGTTCGTGTAACGAACACAGGCTCGAATAGCCCGTCCCGAAATCATCGAGCGCCGTACGGATTCCGAAGCTGCGCAACCGTTGCAGCGCTTCGCGTGCCGTCGCCATGTCGGTGACGAGCGACGTTTCGGTGACTTCGAACACGATCCGCCGCGGTTCGATGTTGGTCGCGACGATCATCCGGACGATCTCGCGCATCGTCGACGGGGACATGATGTCCTGCGCCGACAGGTTGAACGACAAAGCGATCGGATCGGGCAGTGCCGCCAGACCTTCCAGTGCGCGTTCGAACAGGATCAGCGTGACCTTGTTGATGATCCCCATGCGCTCGGCGGCCGCAATGAAGGTTGCGGGCGGAATTTCCCCGAGGACGGAAGATTTCCAGCGGGCCAGCGCCTCGACGCTGCTGATCGCCATCGTGCGCGTGTCGAAGATGGGCTGGTAATGCACCTCCAGTTCGCGCTCCAGGCACGCGACCTGCAATGCCGCCTCGACGCGCTGCTCGACCCGGATCAGCGCCTCCTGTTCGGGCGAGAAGACCGCACACCCGCCGCGGTGGTTCGCCTTCACATGGTACAGAGCGTAATCGGACCGGTCGAACAGCGCATGCGCGGTCGTGCCGGCGTCGGGATAGACCGCGATCCCCGCCGAGCAGCCGAGCGTCACTTCCAGCCCGTCGATCGCGACGGGCGCATGGATCGCCGCACATAGCGCCGCGATCGCGGGTTCCGCCTGTTCGGGCGGTCCGTCGAACAGCACGCCGAACTCGTCGCCGCCAAGCCGCGCGATCGTCACCGGGCCGCCTGCGCGCAACGACAGACGATGGCCGATCGCGTCGAGCAGGCGATCGCCATAGACATGCCCGTAGGTGTCGTTGATCGCCTTGAACCGGTCGAGATCGAGCACGCCGACGCAAAACGGCGGGCAAGCGCCCGATGCGTCCCCTTCCTGGCGCGCGGTCAGCATGGCTTCCAGCGCCGCGAAGAAATACCGGCGGTTGGGCAGGCCGGTCAGCGCGTCGGTGTGTGCGAGCTGCTGGTTCTCGTCGCTCAATCGCTGTGCCTGCTGTCGTTCGACGATCAGGTCGTTGCGCGAGGTGACGAGGCCGCGAAAGACCTTGTTCGCATCCTTGACGATGATCAGGAACACCGCCGTGACCAGACCGACGTTGATACCGACGGGTACGAAGACCGGGTTGCCGCTCGTCAGGCAAAAGGCGACCAGCGGGACGCTGACGAGAAAGCCGACCGACGTTGCTGCTCCGGGAAGGTGCGACAGGCAGAACAGGCAGCTCAATACCGTCGTCCCGATAAAGACGACGACATGGCCCTGTTCGTAGGGGCCGCCATAGCGTCCGAGGCAAAGCGCCCACGTCACGATCGCAACCGCCAGGAACGATCCGAGCCAGGTCGTTTGGCGGATGATGCGTCGCGCGCCGTCTTCGGTCAGCATGTCGGGCGTCGGCGGCAACAGCCAGCGGAACAGCCGCGACGCGATCAGCAGGATCAGCATCGCCGGGATCGCATGGGTCATCCAGCGCGGTGCGAGGTTCGTGTGCGTATAGGCAAGCGCGACCGCGTTGATCACCAGCAGCGCGTACATCCACGGCACCTGCCGACGGAAGTGCAACAGCGTTGCAACCACCAGCGATTGCTCGCGGGGTGGCATATGCGACTTGGAAAACGGCATTACACGATACCCCCCGATACGCATCCCGTTAAACGACCGGTACAAGACGCCCGGTTTTCACAGCGCTGGGCAGAGGACGCTGCCAAACGCTGCCGGCAATGGAGACTTCGGGTTCCAGAACGAAGCGGTCGGATACGACGACCGCAATCTATCCGCCGCGAAACCCTGAAACGATCGCACGAGTCTTCATTTGCATCTGCGCTGCTACTCAACGGATCACCGAAATCGGTCAGTAGATTTCGACGAAGGTGGAGGCCACTCACTGTATGGCGATATAAATGCAGCAACATCGCAAAGCTATAATACGATCGGTGTAGATCTACGCAGAATTACGTAACATTAGTGTGAAGAGGAAAGACGGTTAAGGCTGGTTGAAGCATAATGTTGCCCGTTCGCCACGAGCGTGAGTTGGCCCTTTTCGACCGATACCTCGCTGACCATAGCTTCCGCGGCGATCGTCACCGGAATATTTGACCCCGCGGCGTCGCTTGCCGACAAGGACAGGGTGTATGTTCCGGTTGCTGCGCGGGCGCCGTGGCTGTCCAGGCCGTTCCAGGTAAACTGACCGCTGGCCGGATCGACCGGCTGCGTGGCGATCGTATTGCCGTTGGCGTCGCTGATCGTCGCGACGAGCGAATGCGGCATGCGGTCGGCGGCAAAGCGCCAGCTCGCACCCCCCGTTGCGGTCAACCCGGCGATGCTGCTGTCGAAGCTCGCGACATGGCCGATCAGCGCGGCGGCGCTCGACAGGTCGTTCGACGACAGCTTGGCCAGAATGTCCTTGAGCGACTGGTTCTGCTGGATCGATTGCTCGACTTGCGAGAATTGCACGAGTTGCTGGGTATATTCGGACGTATCCATCGGTTTGAGCGGGTCCTGGTTCTGCATCTGCGTGGTCAGCAACTTGAGGAAGGTGGTCGAGTCGTTGGTCAGCTTCGTAAGCGCCGACGATGGTGCCGCGGCTTTCGTCGTGGCGGACAGGCCGCTGGCGGCGGCGGCGGTGGTCGTGGTCATGCAGTCGTCCTCAAGCTACGAGATTGATCCGGCCGCTGGCGAGCAGGGCCGCGCGGGCGGGGGTGGGTGCGGTTCGTGGGTCGTCCGCGTCGTCACCGGCGCGGCGCGACGGTGCCGCGAACGCCCAGCCGCGCTCGCCATTGCCGCTGCCAGCGTTGCCGCCGCCCGTGTTCCCGGTGCCGGCGGTGTTCGCGCCATTCCCCGGACCCGGTTGCGTGTCGAAGCGGAAGCTGGTGGCGTCGGCCTGTACGCCGGCTTGCGACAAGGTCTGCGCGAGCATCCCCGCGTCGCGCCGCAACAGGTCGAGCGCGGTCGCATGTTCCGCCGAAATCGTCGCGAGCATCTTGCCAGCCGAGTCGATCTGCAATCGCACTTCGACCCGGCCCAGTTCGACCGGATCGAGGCGGATCGTCAGCGTGCTGGCGCCATCGCGTGTGGCGTGGCGGGAGATGGCGACGCCGACGTCCCGTCCGATCGACGCCGCGCGCGCGGTGCCCGCTTCGATCGGACGGCGTGGCTGGGGCGGGGCGAGGGGGATCGCGTCTGGCTGCACCAATGACGGCTGGGCGGGGGGCGCGACGGGTACGGTTGCCGGGCCGTTTGCTGCGACAGGCGCTGCGGTTTGTGGCTCGGTCTTCGGCGACGGCGGCGTCGTGGCGTCGTGCGGCTTGTGCGGGAGCGGCGGGGATGCCGTGTCCATCGTGTCGAAATCTGTCGCCGTTTCGGCCGGGGTGGCTGCTTCGACGCGTGCTGGCGGTCGCGCCGATGGAACGCTGCCGACAGGGGCGCGCGCACTGCGGTTGTCCGGTGCGGGTTCGGGCACTGGGTCTTGCGTGGCGATCGCCTGCGGTGGCGTTTGCGCGAGCGGAACCGCTGGCGCCAGCGTCGGAGTCGGCATCGCTTCCGGTGGCGGCACGAGCGTCGGAGCCGCCATTGCTTCCGGCGGCATCATCATGGCTTCAGGCGGGGGCGCTGCTGCCGGGCAATCCTCGCAGTCGGGTGCGTCGGGACCGGTCGCTTCTGCCGGTGGTTCAATGCTGGCAACCGCCTTGTGCGCGGGAGCGGCCTTGTCCTGCCGAACTGGGCGAGCACCCGTCGCGCTGGTCGGCGACGTAGCGCTTTCGGGCGTGGCCGCGCCCACGCGGGCGATTCCGGTTGGGCTGACGATGGTCTTGCCGTTTGAGGTCGGAGCCTTGGGCGAAGCCGACGGCTGCGGAGCGGGCGCGATCGGCTGCGGCAACGGTTCACCGTCGCTGGCGGGCGCTGGATCGGGCTCCCCGGCAGGTGGTGTCGGCAAACCAACCGGCGCGCTTGTGGTCGGGGCGGTGGCGGTACCCGCGGCTGGAGGCATTCCCGCGGTCGCCAGCGTGGCCGCGAGGGTCAGCCCGCTCTCACGGCCAACCGCGTTTGCCAGGATCGGGGCAGCGCCCGGCACCGTGACGGCGCTTGCGGTCATGGCGTGCTGGAATCCGGTAGCGGACACCCAACCGTCGGTCGGGTCGGGCGGCGTGACGGCCAGCGTGACTGGCAGGATCGATACGGCGGCAACCGGCGGCACGCGCTTCTCCCATCAGCCAGGCGTTGCCCCATCATAGAGGGGGCGAGCGTGCCCCGGTCGCGTCAGTGCGTATCGGTGATCCGTAGCGATGGGGGGCGGCCCGCCTGCGCCACCATGCGGTCGGGCCGACATGGGAAGCGGTCACGAAACACCGCCTTGACGTCGGACACGCCGCCCTCGGCAAGCTGGGTCGCGGTCGATCCGCGTTTGTTGGCGATATCGCTGCGTGCGCCATGATCCGCGAGCAACCCGATCATCGCCCCCAGTTCGGGCTGCATCCCGCCGCCGAGCAGCAGGTGCAATGCGGTGTTCCCTTGCGCGTCGGCGACATTGGCGTCGGGCGCGAGGCTGAGTGCGAGCGCAAGCGCCGCCGCATTCCCGCCGCGCGCCGCGGCGAGGACGACAGTGGTGCCATCAGCGGCGACGAACGCCGGATTGGCACCGCCTGTCCGGAGCAATGCCATCGCCTCCGCATGACCGTTGGCGGCGGCGATCAGCAGCGGCGGGGTCGGCGGCACGGGCGGCGGGGGAACCCCGAAATTGGCCTCGGTCACCCAGGTGATCCGCGACGCGCCGGTCGTGGCGTTGGGATCGGCCCGTCTCGCCAGCAGCGCGGCGATCAGCGCGGTGTCGCCTGCGGCGGCGGCGCGGTGGAGCGGCTGGTAGCCCTCACGGTCGCGCTCAGCGACGTCGCCGCCGTGCGCGACCAGCACGACGGCGGCGGCATAATTCTTCTGGTAGGTGGCGAGCTGAAGCGCGCTGCTCTTTTCTGGTCCGCGGTAATCGGGGCGTGCGCCCGCCGCGAGCAGCTGCTCGGTCGCGGCGGCCCCGCCACCCTTGATCGCGAAGAACAGTGGCGGGAAACCGCCCTTCGAGACGCGGTTCACGTCCGCCCCCGCCTTGAGCAACATCGCGATCGCTTCGACGCGCGCGCCTGCCGCCGCCCACATCAGCGGCGTCTGCCCGCGCGAATCGACCGCATCCGCGACTGCTCCGTGCGCGAGCAGCCACGCCACCGCATCCGCCGGGCCAAAGCGGGCGCAGATCGCGAGCGGGGTGACGCCATCGGGGCGTGTCGTGCGGGCGTCGGCGCCTGCACGAAGCAAGGCGGTGACGATCGCGGGCTCCCCGAGTTCGCACGCGAGTCCGAGCGGGGAGACGCCATCGATGTCCGCAGTGTTGGGGCGCGCGCCGCCTGCGATCAACGCGGCGACCATCTCCGGATTCTGCGTGTCGACTGCCCAGCCGAGCGGGGTCGCCTGGAACGCCAGTCGTCGGTTGGGATCGGCATGGCGTGCGAGCGCGGTGCGCGCGGCGGCGACGTCGTTGGCGCGGATCGCGCGCGCGAGTGCGGCGTCAGCGTCGCTGGGCGCGGACTGCGCGGCGGCGCTGCCGCACGCGACCAGGCACAGTGCGACGATCGCGAGGCGGCGCACCCGCTTAGCCATGCGCGAGCGCCTTTAATGGCCCGCTGCTGTCCCCGAACGCCGTGACCGGCACGTCGAGGACATGGAGCGCGGCGAGCAACAGGTTGGACGCGCTGATGTTCTTGTCTGCGACCAGATGCCGGTTGCCCGGCACCAGTCCGCCCGCGACGATGATCGGCAAATCCATGAAGTCATGCTCGTTGGGATCACCGAACGCCGACCCGCGCAGCACCAGCGTGCGATCGAGCAGGGTGCCGTCGCCGTCCTGCACCACGCGCATCCGGCTGAGATAATAAGCGAAATATTCCATGTGATAGCGGTTGATCCGCGACAGCTTGGCGATCTTGTCGGGGTCGTGCCCGTGGTGGCTGAGCATGTGGTGCGAATCCGGCACGCCGATCTCGGGATAGGTGCGGTTGCTGAGTTCGCGCCCGATCATGAAGCTGCCGACGCGCGTGATGTCCGCCTGCATCGCGAGCACCTGCAGGTCGATCATCATCCGGACATGCGTGTCGAACGATTCCGGAATACCGGCCGGACGGTCCATCGTGTCGGCGGATGCGCGCGCGGGCGACTGCCCCGCCTGCTGGATCCGGCGTTCGATGTCGCGCGTGGCGTCGAGATATTCGGCGAGCTTGTGCCGGTCCTGCGCACCGAGGCGGTTGGACAGGCGCGCGGTATCGTCGCGGACGAAATCGAGCATGCTGGTCTGCCGCCGGAGGTGCGCGAGACGACTTTGCGGATCGAGCGCCTCGCCGTCGCCGAACAGCCGTTCGAACGCATCGCGCGGGTTGGCGGTGACGGGCATCGGCACCGTCGCGTTGCGCCAGGAAATGCCGTTGGTGTAGGCGCAGCTATAGTTGATGTCGCAACTGCCGAGCAAGCTCGGCTGGTCGATCCCGAGTTCAAGCGAACTGAGCTGAGTCGCGCTGCCGAGGTGGTTGGCATAGACCTGGTCCGCCGAAATGCCGCAGCGGATGTCGGTCCCTTCGGTCTGTTTGACATGCACCCCGGTCAGGAACGCGGGGCACGAGCGGCCATGTCCTGCGGGGCGGTCGCCCATCGCGGCGGCGCTGGGATGGCCGAGCCCGCTGACGACGGTGACATAGTCGCGGTGCGGCGCGAGCGGTTCGAGCGTGGCGGGCAACACCAGCGGCCGCGTGCCCGGCGTGAGCGGTGCGCCCGGTTGTGCCACGGGGGCGAACCCGTCCATCATCATCCCGTTGGGGGAGTAGAAGATCTGCAACCGCTTGGGGCGCGAAGCAATGTCGGCGGCGCGGGCGGACGGCATCATCGCTTCCAGGAACGGCAAGGCGACGATCGTGCCGAGTCCGCGCAACATCGTGCGGCGGGCGAGCGGGGCGCGCAGGACGATCATGCCGGGTTCCTCATAACGGTGTCTTGCGCAGGCGGAACGGATCGCTCGCGACGATGCCCTGGACGATCGTCCGAATACGATAGTCGTCCGCCGCTGCCCCCCTTGCGACCTTGCGCACCGCGGGCATGTCGCGCTGCGTCAGCCCGCGGGCGAGCGCATAGGTCAGCAGCCGTTCGGTGAACGCGCTGGTGAATTCGTCCTTGCGATCGAGCAGGATCCGCTGGAGCCCGGCGAGACCCGAGAAGGTCGTGCCGTCGGGCATCCTGGCGGCGACATCGATCGGTTGCCCCGCATCCGTCATCCGGTAGCCGCCGATCGCATCGAAATTCTCGAGCGCGAAACCGAGCGGGTCCATCTTGACGTGGCAGGCGGCGCAGGCGGGGTTGGTGCGGTGGAGTTCGAGCTGCTGCCGCGCGTTGAGCGCGCGACCGCCGTGCACCGCGATCAGCGCGGGGACGTCTGGCGGCGGTGGCGGCGGGGCGGCGGCGAGCAAATTCTCGAGGATCCATTTGCCGCGCTTCACCACCGACGTGTGGTTGCCGTAGGAAGTCACGGTCAGCACGCTCGCCTGGCCGAGCAGCCCGCCGCGGTGATCCGCCGGGTCCAGCGCCACCCGCCGCATTGCGGTGCCACGCACCCCGTCGATCCCGTAATGCTCGGCGAGGCGCTGGTTGAGGAAGGTGTAATCCGCCGCGATGAAATCGAGCACGCTGCGGTTGGTGCGCACGACATGGTCGAAGAACATGCCGGTTTCCTGCGCCATCGCCGCGCGCAACCGCGTATCGAACTTGGGGTAGACCGCGATGTCGGGGCGTTGCTGATCGAGATTGCGCAGATACAGCCATTGCCCCGCGAAGTTCCGCGTCAGCGCCGCCGCGCGGGGATCGTCGAGCATCCGCGCGACCTGCGCCTCGATCACCTCGGGCTGGTGCAGCCGACCGCGCTCGGCGAGCGCCAGCAGCGTGTCGTCCGGGATGCTGCTCCACAGGAAGAACGACAGGCGCGATGCGAGTTCGATGTCGCTGACCGGATGCACGCTGCCGGGCTTGCTGTCCTGCGCGTCGTGTTCGACCAGGAACAGGAAGTTGGGCGACACGAGCAACGCCTCGACCATCGCCTCGACGCCGTGGTCGAAATCGGACCCGGCGCGCTCGGCGGCGTAAAGCCGGAGCAGCGGGGCAAGGTCGGCGTCACCGACCGGACGCCGATACGCGCGCCGCGCGAGCGCGGTGATGATCCGCCGCGCGCACGGCACTTCGGCGGCGGCGCGGGTGGGGGTGCAGGTGAAGATCCGCTTCCGGCTGGGCGTGCTGGCGATGCCGGTCGGGCCGAACGGTCCCGCCACGTCGATCTGGAGCACGTCGCGCGGGTAATTCTGCTGCGCATAGCGCGGCGACAGCCGGTAGGACGGGACGGTGATCTGCGCCACGCGCACGCCGTCGACCGATACGTCGAGCGGCAGCATCACCGGCGGATCGGTCGGGAGCGGCACCTTGTCGAGATCGTTGCGGAGCGTCTGCACGGTCTCGTCGGGGGCGATCGCGCGGCGGAACGACAGGCCGATGACATGCGCGCCCGCGCGGAGCGGAACGCGGACGCTGACCTTGTCCTCGCTCAGTTGGTCGGTCTCGTTGTTGGTATTGGCGTTGAGCCACCCACTGATCTCGTAGGTCGCGTCGTATCGCGCGAAATAGTCGACCGTCCCGCCGCCGCGCGACCCGAGCGGCAGCGCGTCGCTCGCGCGTTCGTTATACGCTGGACGTCCGCCGTTCGCGATCGATCCGTCCTTGGGCAGCTCGACCGTGGTGACGAAGCTGCGTTTCGATGTCAGCCCGGTCGCCATCCGCCCGACCTTGCCCGCGACCGCGACATAGCGGTCCATCAGCGTCGACGACACGCTCAGCACGTCGGCGATATTGTCGAAGCCGTAGCCCGAATTGTCCTGCGGCAGTTCGCGCGAGACATCGACGTCGAGCGCGAGCAGGTCGCGCACCGCATTGGCATATTCGACCCGGTTGAGCCGCCGGATCGTCGCGCGCCCCGGATCGGGATGCGCCGCGGCATAGGCATCGAGCGACCCTTCGAGCCACGCGACGAACGCCGCACGCGAGACCGGGTCGGGCTGCGGCTTGGTCGAGGGCGGCATCTCGCCGATGCGGACTCGGCGGAGGATCTTTTCCCACGCATCGCCGTGATTCCCATTGCCGAGGTCGGCGCTGCGCAAGTCGTCGAGCGACAGCTGCGCGATCTGGTCGATGTCGTTGTGACAACTGGCGCAATGTTTGGCGAACAGCGCGGGCGCACCATCGGCCATCGCGGGGGATGCAAGCGCGATCGTCTGCGGGGCGGGGGCCGAATGCGCGAACACCGCGGTCGCGGCGAGCACGACGCTTGCCACAAACACACTGCCGCCGAGAGTTGGACGCCGCCGCACGCTCATCACCGCACCCCTGTCCCGAAGCGGGCTATCCGGGTGCCGGGGTTGCGTCCATTGCCGTTAACGCGACACGCAGCCCGCAAAATGAGCGAGCCCCATCCGCGATCCGTACAGCCCTCATTTGCGCAACGTCTCGTGCGCAATATGCTCATTGAACCTGGGGGATGCGCTGGCCAGAACCGCCGGGTCGATGCGCGGCCGGGGGGTAATGAATGCACAGGTCGGTTCTGGTTGCGGTCGCAGTGTGCGCGGTCGGCATCGCCGCGGGCGCGCCATCGGTGTCTGCCAAGGGCGCACCGCCGCCATCGGATGCAGCGCGCACCGCCGCCTATCTCGACAAGATCGCGGACAGTCCGCCGCGGTTGCGGATCTTCCTGACGACGCTGCCCAAGGGCGGGGACCTCCACAATCACAATGGCGGCTCGATCTACGCCGAGGATTTCCTGCGCTGGGCGGCGGCGAGCGGGCTGTGCATCGCGACCGACAGCTGGCGGGTCGTCGATCCGCCGTGCGACGCGCCCAACCGCGTGCCCGCTGCGGGGCTGGAACGCGATTATGCGCGCTACAGCCGCGCGATCGATGCGTTCTCGACGCGTGGGTTCGAAACCGGCGTCGGCGACCCTAAGGTCTCGGGCTACGACCGGTTCTTCGCGACGTTCGACGCCTTTTCGGGTGCGGCACGCGGCAAGGGCGGCGAAGCGATCGCGTTGACGCGCGAACAGGCCGCCGCCGATCATGTCGCCTATCTCGAACTGGGCGTCGCTTCGCCGGTGTCCGCGACCGCGGTGGCCGCCTTGGGGAAGGTCGACGACCCTGCGAACTTCGCGGCGATGGCGGCGCAACTCGCCCCGATGCTGCCCGGCGCGGTGGCCAAGGTGCGCGCCGAATATGATGCGATCGAGGCGAAGGCGGCGGAGATCGACCGCTGCGGCAGTGCGACGCCTGCGCCCGCAT
>Ga0265798_10002548_pt1 | contig 26806 bp, 24 predicted proteins | sample P3T30metagenome_FD_192430 | JGI IMG/M metagenome (GOLD analysis project Ga0265798, IMG submission 192430) | Plant litter microbial communities from East Loma Ridge, Irvine, California - P3 T30 | ecosystem: Environmental > Terrestrial > Plant litter > Unclassified | place: USA: California...
TTCGAAAGTCAAAGGGCAAGGTATACTCGACACGTCAGCAATATTTTCCTACATCGAAGTTTGATTCTCTGGATGAGAGAACTCGTTGACCAGGCAGAGCTTTACTACCAGGATTCTGGCTCTCTCCCTCGTTTGGCCACGTTTGTTGAAGTCCGCCAACTTCGCCTCGATGGTTTCCCCAGCTGCCAATGAAAGCTTTACCCTCGTAATCCTCGACTCCTTTCCACCACTTCCCTCCAAGTTTGCTGTCCATCAGCACTGCAGCCTTCTCGTCCATTGTCACACATAGGAACAATCTCGACACATCGTCTGGAGCGACGTCGTCCATGCGTCCCCCGGGGTACATCATGGTCGGCCACTCAGCTACGACCAGTCCGCCCGAACTAGGCCATGCGACACCAACCCACGCGTTTTCCCTCGCCGTCGGCTCCGGGAGAGCAGCCATTTCGTCCTCATCTTGCAAGTGTTCGCATGAAGAGGGAGTGTCTAGCGGGAGAATCCCACCACTTCCCACCGAGCAATAGTAATCGCTGAGCAAAGTCGTCTTCCTCTTGTCGAGTGGCGTGACGCTTCTTCGGTGGATCGAGACGGTCGAGTCCGAGAAAGTCGAAATCTGCTGGACAGGGCCTCTCGAGCACGATCACACCTCCGCATGACGGCCAAGCGAAGATGGTGATTTCTTCATAGAAGTCGATACGTGCCCTGAGATCTTTGACGCTATTGTAGATGGTTCGCGGACCGCACAAGTGGGTTGGACGTTGCACCGGACTTACGAAACGTGCGCTATCAGATGGAGGCGGTGGCATGGGACGGATTAAACTGAGCAGGCTATCCATGATGAGACCGGAATGTGTGTCGAGTGCAAGGATGCAGGCGGGGAACAGAAGATCAAGACGCAGTAGCTGTGCCGCATTCTCGATCACATGCAAACCTCAAATGGCGGAAACGCCCTCGCCCCGGCATACGCAACACGTCAGAGATTATGATTATTGATCACACTGCGCAAAGCATTACAGGGCCTTGATGATGTAAAATAACCATCATACTTTCGTATCTTCATCCTATTTTGCACCCAACGCATCACCCCAGCACTTCTTCTCCATATCGCGCCTCACGAATGGCCACGCGATAAGCATGAACATGGCCATCAGCGTATCCACGAACCCCCATCCACGCCGCGGACTCGCACCCATAGCATTCGCCCACAACAGCTGAGGATCGAACCTTCCATCACATACAGCATAGTCGCCGCTTGCGACATTTGCCACAATCTCGGGCGCGATCTTCGCAGCGTAAGGGAATTGCTTCTCCAGCTCGTGAAGCTCGCCCGACGTACCCTCAATGCGCTTAGTGAGCTCGGGTTTGGTCTTTTGCTCTTGTAGAAAGGTTGGCGTGATGAAGTTGTGCGCAAAGATACATTGGACGGCGTACGTGCTCTTTGGGCCTGAGTACCTCATTACTTCCATGCGTAGGGTGTCGGCAAGTGAGCGTTGAGCAGCTTTGGCGGCTTGACGAATACACAGTATCAGTTAGTATACTGGCTTCAAGACTTGTACCATTTTTAGACGATGCATAACCACTTACCGGAGTATGCTAGGTAGCCAGGTGCCGGGACAAGCGATGCGGAACTATTCACGAACACAATCTTTCTCAACTTTGGGCTTGATGGCACCGCAGCGTCTTCGTCATCTTGAGTCCACAGCTTCATTGCCGCCTGCGCTGGATACAGGCTTGAGTAGTAGTTGTTGTTCATACATCGTTCGAATACCTCAGGCTGCAGATCGAGTAAGTACCCGCACTCCGACGGTGTACCGCCAGCAACACAGTACACGATATCCGGAATTATCGGTTGTGACGCGAAAAGGGAATACGCCTAGTGGTCATCGTTAGAATGCTAGTTTGGACTTGCCTTCCCATCTTGGTAGTTGGGCCGGACGTCTACTCACTGTTGAAGGCGTGCCAAGGTCTGCAGCGATTGCCGCAACCTGCTGGCTTTCCTCTCTTCTGCTTGCAAGAATCTCATCTTTGGCTTCGTCGAGCGACGTCTGCCCGCGCGCAAAGATGGTCACATTTGCACCTATACGTTGCTGTTCAACAATGTCGACCGACACTCTAGGTATACCAAGCTCGTACCTTGAGAAGCCATAACCTTCGACATCTCCTTCCCCAGTCCTTTAGACCCGCCAATCACGAATACCGTCTTCACATGTCAGCGTACATACGCGGATCAGCCAGGTTGCACCATACCTTCCCACTTAGATCACCTTTAGGCGCCATGCTTGCGTGCTGTGAAACGGACGGCAATGCAAAAGAGTGGTGGTTGCCGGAGAATTGATGGGAGCGAAGGTGAGCCAGACACAACGCCGCCACCTCATCCGTGGCCCGTGTAAGGGTTCTGCGCGTTTGTGGCACAGTAATTGTTTAGGCAGCGGCGCTGCATCGTGGTGCACGGCCCGCGTGATTTATGGACTTCACGTGGACATTAGGCTATGTCAAACTCCAGAAATTGTCTCATACGGATAATGAGGCTATGAAAGATTACCTGGTTTCTATTGCACGATCGCGTGCAAAGTCAGAAATATGGCAGCTTGGAGTGTGTAGACAAAGCCTGGGTTGTCTCACTCTATCCGAGCACGGTGAGACTTGGTCATTGCGTATATCCAATACTTGAACAACAACAAGCATACAAAAGTTCTAGGTGTGGGTTGGACTAAACAACCTGGGCATATCCTAATCTCCAAAAAAGCCTCGACGGAAGAATCCTACATGCACGTATGAGCATCCAAGATCCACCGGCCCGAAGCGCTAGCATGTGAAGGCTGAAGGAACTGCCGCCAACCTTTCTGCAACTATGATCTTACTTCGCCCCATTCCATTCCTTCTCGCCAAGCCTCAACGGCTTACGTGCATATTTCGTGTTACCCACAACATGTACATGAAGGAATGATCTTCGCGGCTCGGGGACCGCCATTTTGGTACTTTATGAAGTTGATATGAGGGATAACGCGGCTGGCTTCGTTTGTTGCATGCGTTTTACGCCCGGTTGACCAGGCTACTCCATCCCTGTCACATTGTGCATAATCCTTGAACTACCAAGGCGAACTCGAGACGAGACGAATTATCCGGGTAATGATCGTGAGGCCAATAGAAGGTACCCTCAGTATCTCACCATCGAAGCAGGCATGCCAAACCCAGTCAGCCCTTCATGCGCCATCCAAGTATAGACCTTGTGGGCAGCTTGCGAAACGCTGATTCGCTGCGCATGATCCTGGCTTCCCTCGATTTCCATCATTTCCTGGATCCACGCGAAAATTGATGTTACCATCCCGCTTACTTGCTCTTCCGTGTTGCCGGCGTGGAATGTAACCTTTAAGCGACTTTCGCCCTTGGCGACGACAGGGTGCTCGACTGGGAACACGCAGTAGCCGTCTAGGAGGAGGTGGAAGTACAGCCAGTATGTGTATTGCTGTCGGGTGCGGATCGTGATGATGTGGGATGTCGCCGTTGGTGATCCTTCCCAGTCTTTTAGTAGGGGGATGGCGAGCAGCCCAGTTTGTTCTGCACATTCCCAGAGAGGGTGCGATATGATTGACTGTAAAAAGAAATCCACAAGATCGTGAACCTGTGCTTGGGCCTTGTAAAGGGTCAGCGAACGATCGCCCTGGACATTGATATGAAGAGAATGATTACCTGTCTTCCAACTTCCGACTCTAACAGCCTGTATCCTGTTCGGATAAGTGCTACCGATGCGAATGAAGGTGCAGTCGTGAATATGATGGTTCGTGCGAAGTTCAGGAGCGTAGATTTGATTGTCTCGTTTCCAAGGATGGCAGCTGTTTTGCGAGTGAGTATACATGGCCCTAATGTAGGCCGTGAGATACATACCGCCTCTTGACGACAATGCCTTGCCGTATGAATGCATCACTATAGCCACCTCTTTTTCCAGACCAAGAGCGCACACAAGACCCTTGCCTTGCGGCCCATAGATGCCATTGCTATGGGCTTCGTCCACCACGAACTGGACACATCCGGAAGGAGCCAGTTCTTTCGCGGCATCGACAAGTTCTTGCAATGGGCAGACATCACCGTCCATACTATAGACAGACTCGACAGCTACCAAGACTGATCTTGCGCCCCTTTGGATCAACGGATTGGACTCTATGATCCATGTTAGGATGCGGCGAAAGTCCTCGATGTCATTGTGCGCAAAACTCTCTCGTTCTCCTGCCAGACTCTGGTCAATTCCTTCATGAGTGCTGGCATGCACCAAGGTATCGTATAGAATTACGTCGCCCGGTCGTGGTATTGACGTCCATATGGCCACGTTTGCTTCGAACCCAGAGGCCAACAATAATGCCGTTTCTGCGCCATGGAATTTAGCGATGTGCTGCTCAGTTTCTTCTATATAGGCGTAGTTTCCTTCGGCGAGTCGCGATCCCGGCGCCCCGGGGTTGTGTTGATCATATCGGGAAAGCTCTTTCAGGTATTCTGTCTTCAAGATGCCGCTGGTGCCAAAAGAGAGAATGTCGTTGGAGATGAAGTCGACTGTTGACTCAGCTGCTTGCCATAGGTTCTGTTGGATCGAATAGAATGTGTGTGACTTCTTCTTAACTTCTAGTGCGTCTTCCAGGTTGCGATAGAATGAGGACGATGGGATTGTTTTTTGTCGGGGCTTCTGGTTCCCGATACGGGCTGCCAACTCTCGGCTGGGGCTGAAGATGGTCGTTGGGTCGTATGCCTCACCCATTCTGTGGAAACCTTCGTAAAGTAGACGCCCAGGTGTGTAACAGGAATAACCGAGAGTGATGCACTGCACAGTCAAGATACTCGTTATATGTACGGCCTGCCCCCAGATGGGTGCATAGCCCGTGCGACACAGCCATCAGATCGATCTGACTATAGCATTGAGACGGGCAAGAAGAGGAGGACGCTCCAGGGAGGCTGAGTATAGGCGAATGAGATGCTGGATCTGGTGGCACTATCCGTGGGCCATAACTACCCTTGCAGCTTGCAGCAACCGACCTCTCTACGCGGCTGTAGCGATTACAGGCAGCCCTGGAGTGGCCGGTCAAAAGGGTGCCTAGACTCGGCATGCAACATCATATCGGTGAGCTATTACCTGCATGCAGGCGAATTGCACAGGAGTCGGCAAGGTATCAAGCAGTGAGGAGAGCAATAGGGGAGGATCGTCATTACGCGCACACTTCATGTTCGTCACGTGATGAGAGGGCTCACGTCAGCGGATCGCGTGTGGCTGGGACGCGTTTACCGAAGTCGTGCCGGGGATAGCAGGGCACCTGCATCTTTCCATTCCAGGACTGTGATGAACTACGAAGAATGCGTTCCCACCAACCCGCGATGCCAGCCATGCACCCTCTACCTAGCGCCTATCACCCATGTGAACCCTATCACGATCTGGAAGATCATACTCGCTCAATTCGCTGACCTCGAACTGGTCGCGACGCTTCTTTAGTGGTGCGGCTTTGTGCCACGACGGCAGCCCGCGACGCGTCTCGGACTGACCTTCAGCATGACCGCTTGAGCCCGGCCGCGTTATCTGTCGCAAGAGCGAGACAACAGAATCCGAGAATGGCAGGGCCTTGACGACTTTGGGAAGCGATGGGAAGCCTATGATGAGGAAACCAGCCGTCATCTCGCCTACACCCCAAAGACCCGCGATGGAGACAATATACAGCTGATCGGATGTGTGCAACAGCCTGTAAATGTAATATAGACGCACCGCTGCGCTCGCACAAGCGAATATTCCGATACCGAAGAGGAGCGAGATACCGATCTTGCTGGCGCGCGACATGTGTAGCTGCCAGATCACCCTCTGTGGCAGCCCAAGGATGACCAGATCGGAGATGAGGTTGACGATACCCGCAGCCATGTTGTGGCTTCTCATGTCGATAGGGCACTTGCCTTCTACCAAAGGATTCCATATCTTGGTCCGTGGACTGCACTGGAAGATCTCGACCAAGGTGCCGACGCCATAGAAGAGGATGTTCGCCCAGATCATGACATGGGAAATCCAGAACACGGCGTTGCGCTGCCCACGAGGCACGAAGATCTTGAGCCAGTCGAGCAAGATGGCTACCTTCAGGAGCATGATGACCAAGCCGTAAAAGATTGAGCCCAGATGAACATGCTGTTAAGGTTCAGTTAAGGTTCATATCTCGATCGCTGTCGCACTCACGTAAAGGATTGGAAACAGATTTTGGAGCTGGATGTTCCACTGATGAACTTCAAAGCCTGGGAATATCGCGAGTTCGTATAAGACATACGAGTGTCCAGCAAACAGACCCTTTGCAGCCTGTTTAGTTTGGTTCGTCTTCTGGATACTGAGATGCTTACCAGAGCCGATATCAGGAGCGCATCTTCGATGCGAAATGTCTTCAACAGCGCTCTCGACCACAAACGAAGCAGAACCGCAAGTGCAGCGACAATGCTTCCGAGCAAGACAACACCATAGCCAATAGCATGGCTTCCGCCTGGGTGGTCGAAGTTTGAACTCGCACCCAGGGGTGGCTCTAGAGCTGGACCCTCCAAAAGCGCGGCTAGGAATATAGCCTGCTCTTCTGGCGAAGATTGTGCGAGTGCAGCTGGGTCCATGATGTGAAGCGATTATGGTATACGAGTGCGGTTTGCCTTTGTAAGCAGATTGGGTTCACGGGAAAGGCGGTAGAGTAAAGGAAAAATGATTCCAGCGCAGTGGATGACTGCCTTGCCGGCGCTTTATCAAGCTGACTGGCTACGGCAGATTGAACGTACGTGGGTGGCAGTAGGCGATATTAACGGCTGACATTTGGTCGCTTTGGGAAACCAACTCGCATGCAGCCACCCCTGCACGCGCATCGACTCTTTCAAGGAAATAACCTCCAAGGATTTTGACGCTTCCTGTAGGTCTGCCTTGGGGGCCACAGGCTGTAATGGCTTACCACCAATAGCCATACCATCGGTAGCAACGGCCAATCACCTCGCACCCCAGCATATGCGTCAAGATCATCATACCTCGGAAAGCTCGAAATAGCATGACCATCTCTATGCGCTTTCTCTTCCGATATGTTTTGGTGTAACTGAATGAGCACCGCACTTGAACAGTGACTGAACACCGTGAACTTACGCCGAAGCCTCACAGCCATGGAACCCATCGCCATCGTCGGGCTGTCCTACAAGCTACCGGAAGGTCACAATGAGGACCACAGCTTCTGGGACAATCTACAAAGAGGCAGAAGCCTCAGTCGTCCGTGGCCTAAGTCCCGAGGCAACATCGATGCATTCTACAACTCCAACGTAGCGATGGATAATACGGTAAGCTACATTTACGAAACGTCAAGAGAGCAGCCAATGCTAACAGAGGTTGACAGGTATACTCCACGAATGCTCACTTTGTCAAAGAAGATCCTGCCGCCTTTGACGCAGCCTTCTTCTCTATAACCTCGAAAGAGGCCGCATCAATGGACCCTCAGCAGAGATGGCTACTGGAAACTTCATACAAAGCATTGGAGAATGGTGAGTGCTACCCAACCTCTACATCACTATTATTGTCGGCGAAGTCTAACTTGTTGCAGCTGGAATTCCACCAGAAACCCTTGCTGGATCACAGACGGCAGTGTTCGCTGCTTCCATGTCCGATGACTACAGCAGAATCTTGGCTAGAGACCCCGACGAAGCACCGACCAATACCGCGACGGGTACTTCGCCTTCTATCCTAGCCAATAGGCTTAGCTGGTACTTCGACTTCAAAGGGCCTAGCATCCAACTGAACACGGCATGCTCGACAAGCATGATTGCGATGGATTTGGCTTGTCATTCGCTTCGTAGCGGCCAGAGCTCAATGGTAACGCTGTCCTACGAGATCGTGCCACTACAAGAGTACTGACACGCGCTAGGCTCTTCTTGCTGGAGCGAACGTCCTCCTCAGCGTCGAAATCTCGCTTTACCTATCGAACATGCAGATGCTCTCACCAGACGGCGTCTCCTATAGCTTCGATCACCGTGCTAATGGCTACGCCCGTGGAGAAGGTGCGGTAGTGCTGGTACTCAAGAGGCTTTCGGACGCGATTCGAGATTCAGATGTCATACGTGCCGTAGTTCGAGCGACTGGCTCAAACCAGGATGGACGCACACCAGGCATCACGCAGCCCAGCGCGGAATCGCAAGAGCAGTTGATAAGACACGTTTATAAGAGCTGCAACTTGGGATTTGAGTCTACGCGATACGTCGAAGCTCATGGAACTGGTACTCAGCTCGGAGATGCCACGGAGATGAAGGCGATAGGCAGGGCCTTCCGGGCTAGCCGATCACCAAAACACCCGCTATATGTTGGATCCGTCAAATCCAACATAGGCCATCTCGAAGGCTGTAGCGGACTAGCTGGAATTCTCAAGTCTATCATGATACTGGAAATGGGCGTCATACCACCAAGCGCACTTTTCGAGAAGATTAGTCCAAAGATCAACGCCAAGATCTACAATGTTGAGGTACCCACAAAATGCATCCCATGGCCGACCAATGGGCTGCGTCGCATCTCAGTCAACTCATTCGGATTCGGCGGTTCCAATGGACATGTCATACTAGACGATGCATATCACACTCTCGAGTCCATGAACCTACAAAGCTTTCACAATACATTGGTTGATTCAACTCTGCAGAAGTCACAAACGAATGGCAGCATTCCGAATGGGAAACTGAATGGCACAAACGGTAACGACCATGCCAGCGACTGTGGGGTGATCGCTGATCCTGCTCATGTTAATGGCTCGACAACCGGGGGTAGTACTCAGAGTGTCAAGGCATCGGGAGGAGGTGTCCAGCTACTTGTCTGGTCTGCAAGGGACGAAGCTGCGTTACGACTCGTAATGCAGCAGTATACAGACTACTTCGACAAGCGCGTATCAGGGCACGAAGAGAAACTACGTCGCCTCGCGTATACTCTGTCCTCTCGCAGGAGTGTCATGGCTTGGAGGGCGTTCGCAGTCGTTGATTCCAGCGAGAAATCCACGGCCATCAGCGCTGCTACTTCCACCCTGATACGTTCAGCTCGAGAGGCCGGCATGGCGTGGATATTCACTGGCCAAGGTGCACAGTACGCTCAAATGGGCTGGGAACTGCTCAAATTTCCTATCTTCAAGTCAACTTTGGTCAGGATCGAGGATGTCTTTCGCGCATTAGGCGCAACTTGGTCATTACTTGGTAAAACAGCCGACTGCCTCTACCTCAACGTTCACGCTAACTTTTGACTAGACGAGATGGAGCACGGGAACAACATCAATCAGCCCCGTTTCAGCCAGCCCCTTTGCACTGCTCTCCAGATAGCGCTTGTGGAACTACTAAGAAGCTTCAGTATTACGCCACTTGCAGTGGTCGGCCACTCCTCTGGCGAGATTGCTGCGGCGTACTGTATAGGTGCTCTGTCACTTGAGTCTGCATGCAAAGTCGCTTACCACAGAGGAAGACTGGCCAACCAGCTTATGGAATCTTTACCTCATCCCGGAGCCATGATATCAGTGAATCTCCCCGAAAGTGGCGTTTCAAAATACCTGGCCAAGGCTTCTCTTTCTAGAAATGTCCACATTGCTTGCGTCAACAGCCCTTTCAACGTAACACTTTCTGGCGATGAGACCGACATCGACACGCTGAAAGATCGGCTGGATGAAGACGGCATATTCGCTCAGAAACTGAGAACTGGCGTAGCTTATCATTCTCCCGCTATGCATGCCATTTCCGCGGAGTATTACTCGTCGATGGGTCCACTCGAACGAGGCGAGCAACAAAGCTCGATCTTTATGGTTTCCTCTGTGACTGGCACAGTAGTTGATGCCGATTCCTTGGTCACAGGTAGTTACTGGGTCGATAATCTTGTATCCCCCGTCAGATTTGCGGACGCCCTGCGATACCTTGCCGTGACAGCACCGAAGCTCGATCGCAATCACACTATACATGACTATGTCGAAATCGGACCTCACGCAGCACTGAAGAGACCTACCACCGAAACACTGGGCCAATATACGACGAAGAAGCAAGCTAGGTACATGTCTTTGTTGTCGAAATTCGATTCTTCTCTCAGATCGACCCTGAGGACAATCGGGTGCTTGTTTACGTATGGATATACTCCGTCGATCGAGGCGGCGAACCTACAAGATGCTCGAAAGGAACGCCTGCAGATCCTGGTTGACTTGCCTGAGTATCCTTTCGATCGTTCGCAGACATACTGGCACGAGACTCGACTTAGCCGAGACTGGCGGATGCGCAACAACGCACCAAGAAGCGTTCTCGGCATATGTGCTACGGACTGGAATCCTTCCGAGCCGCGATGGCGAAAGATGCTTAGTCTAGAAGAGACTCCTTGGCTTGCAGACCACGTCGTAGGTGACCAGGCGCTTTTCCCAGCCACCGGGATGATCATGATGGCTTTAGAAGCCGTAAAACAGCACTTTCAGACCGACCAAGTCATCTTGGGCTACAATATCAAGGAAGCAACATTCATGAATCCCATTGTCATTAGCTCTGAGCCTAATAGCAAGACAGAAGTGGTCACTCAGCTACGCCCGCTTCGTCAGGACTACGAGAAGACATCGACACGTTCAGAAATTCGTATTTTTGCTCGATCAGATAGCGAGTGGATCGAGTGTGTCCGAGCTGAAGTGCATGTGGACTACGAAGAGACTGCCACGGAAGTAGATTGTGGTCTTGAAGCGAGAGCTCACGCTAAGGCATTGCTCGATAGCTACATTGCCGCGGAAGAACAATGCAAGCTTCCTATAAGCAAGACGGACTTCTATGACTGGCACAAGAACCAGGGCCTCAAATACGGCGAAGCGTTCGCGTTGGCAGACAACATCCTCTGGGACGGTGACGAGCTCGGTATAGCCAGCGTCGACGTCAGTGCGCCCATACATTCTTACGAAGGGGTGGTGCACCCAGCAGTACTTGATGCAGCTTGCCAAGTCTGCTTTACTGCGCCGTCAACTGGCATGTCAGACAAAATACCGACAATTATTCCTCACAAAGTCTATGATACCTGGATATCAGCATCTGGATGGCAATACCCTCAAACCCGCCGCATCAGGATGCTCACGACATCAAGATTCAAGAAGACAATCAAAGGCATCGAGAGCTCCTTTACGGCTCTCGCAGATGACGGATCACCGCTTTGTCATGTATCGCGTCTGGAGATGTCGCCAGTGCTTGGTGCGGAAACGAAGAACGAAGTGGAAAGGAAGCTGCTACATGGCTTTGATTGGAAGCCGCAGCTATCGCTCATGAAGCCAAGCCAGCTCCAGGCGTATTGCGAAGCTGATTACTTCGCAGATGATGAATCAATGCACGTTGACTTCATCCTCGAACTTGAGCAGACGATTCGCGCTGTTGTTCACCGCAACCTCGGCCGGCTGGAAGACACGGACTGGTCTACAGCACCAACACATATGAAGAAATACCTGTCGTGGCTCAAGCTACACCTTGAGCACGTACCGATACTTTCGCAAGAAGAGCTCGCGGATGAAGAGCTGAATGAGAAGCTCAATCATCTAAGTACGCAATTCCCGGACTGGAGAATGTTCATCGAGATAGCAGAGCATATTGTCCCCATCGTATGCGGTGACATCAATGCGCTCGAACTGCTTTTCTCTACGACCCTCGCCCAAGACATATACAAGGCCATGTTCGCGCCGGTGTACAATGATAAGTTCATCTCGTACCTCAGGCTATTAGCGCACGAGAACCCAACACAGAAGATCCTTGAGGTTGGTTCTGGGACAGGCGCTATGACGGAACACATAATCTCCACGCTTCGCGATGTTGAGGCCCGCACGGGCGGTACAGCATTTTCTAGCTATACCTACACAGACGTTTCTCCCGGCTTCTTCGAGAAGGCACGCGAGAAATTCTCTCACAGCCAAGATCGCATGGTCTTCAAGATTTTTGATATCGAAAGCGACGTAACAAAGCAAGGCTTCCAATCTGGTACCTACGACGTAATCCTCGCCGGTAGTGTCATTCATGCCACGAAAAACCTCGCCCTCACACTCCAGAATTTGAGACGTGCGTTGAAGCCCGGAGGCAAACTCATTTTCCATGAGACTACGGCGCCAGACTGCTTCCTCATGAACTTTGGCTTTGGCATACTGCCTGGCTGGTGGCTCAGCGAAGAGAAGTTCCGTACTTCCGGACCAACCATTACAGAACCGGAGTGGGATCGCTTGCTACGGGAAAACGGGTTCTCGGGCAACGACTTCGTTATTCGCGATTATGAGGAGCCTGCTGCGCATCAATGCAGTGTGATATTCTCCACAGCCGTCGAAGACCTTCAGCCCTCACATAAAGGTGGCAGAATACTGTTCGTTGTCAACGATGCCAACCAGTCTCACTATGGTTTGGGCACCCAACTCTTGCAGCAAAAGCCCGGAACATCCCGTACGACGACAAGAATATGCCTATTCACACAGGTTGGCGTTGCCGAAGTGTCGAAAGAAGATATCGTCGTCTTTCTCGCTGATATAAGTGGGGATATCCTGATGTCCACATCGACTGAAGCATTTCAGCTCATTCGGGAATGGGTGCATGTATCCGAGAATCTCTTGTGGGTCTCTTCTGCTATGCTCCCCAACAACACCGACTGCTCTCCTTATCCTTGTGCTAGTCTCAAGGATGGCTTTCTTCGGGCCATGCGGCTAGAGTTCGCTAACAAGCGTATCGTAACGCTCTCGATTGAGGATACGGTCCGCGATTGGATCAGCGGATGCAACGCCATCTGGGATGTACTTGACGTAATGTCCTCAGCGCAGTCGCCGGAACTCGAGTACGTGCTACGCGACGGCCACATGATGACCGGACGGCTCGTAGAAGAGAGGGATCTGAACATGGACTTGAACTCAATGGTCAAGCCACAGATGCGGACAGAGCCCTGGCTTCCCGGTCCACCACTCAAGATCGAGATTGGAAGCAGAGGCTCTCTTGAAACATTGCATTTCGCAGAAGACACTGAACATCATGCTCCCCTCGGAGACCGAGAGGTCGAAATTGAAGCCAAAGCGTGGGGCCTGAATTTCCGCGATATGTTCCAGGCGCTCGGTCGACTGGAAGAAGATACCTTCGGCTCTGACTGTGCTGGTGTAGTCACGCGCGTAGGCTCCGCCTGTACACGGTTTCAACCAGGAGACCGAGTTTGCATTTGCGGGGTCGGATGCATGCGAATGTTCCCTCGCGCTGACGAATGGGCTACCATTGAGATTCCAGAGGCCGTCTCGTTCGAAGAAGCGTGCGCAGTACTGAACTGTGGCATAACAGCCTATTACTCCCTGGCCGAAGTTGCGAGATTGCAAAAGGGAGAAAAGATTCTCATACATGCTGCATCTGGTGCGACTGGTCAGCTTGCCATCCAAATCGCCAAATTGATAGGCGCTGAAATATTCGTGACCGTAGGCTTCGACTTCAAGAAGCAGCATCTCATCGACCTGTATGGGATTCCTTCCGACCACATCTTTTACAGTCGAAACACGACTTTCGCTAAAGGCATCATGCGACTCACAAACGGGTACGGCGTTGACGTCGTGCTGAATTCTCTTGTGGGAGAGGGACTGCGTGCCTCGTGGGAATGCGTCGCACCATATGGCAGGTTTGTTGAGATTGGCAAAGCTGACATCAACGCCAATTCCTCACTCCCCATGGCGGCTTTTGCAAACAATGTCTCATTCTTCGCGGTTGATTTGCGCCATATTGCTTTGAATCGCAAGCAGATGGGACGGGACTTGCTCCACAAGACGATGGACCTTGTCGGAGAAGGAAACATACACTCTCCGAGGCCATTGAACCTTTTCCCGGTGTCAGACGTTGAGGGCGCGTTCAGGTATCTCCAGAGCGGGAAGAATACCGGGCGCATCATTATCCAAATCGATCCTTCTGCAAAAGTGCAGGTACGTTTGTCAGGTCTTAAGCATCGATCAAGACTGACTAGTTTAGAAACGCGTTCTCCGCCGTCGATCGTGGCAATTTGACCAGAACGCCAGCTATGTCGTTGCCGGAGGACTGGGTGGCATCGGGAGATCCATACTCAGATGGATGGCCTCTAGGGGCGCGCGACATCTGATCGTACCATCGAGGTCTGGTACTGCTTCGGGAGCTGCTGTTGAACTGGTGAGCGAACTAGCGGAGCTGGGCATCAACGTGTGCACCCCGAAGTGTGATGCATCCAATGCAGAGTCGCTCTCTGATCTTCTCGCTGCATGCGCAAAGTCTATGCCGCCAATTCGAGGTTGCATCAATGCCACCATGATGCTGAATGTAAGTCTCTCAATGCTCACGCTCGAGAAATCGCTTACCAAGTCTCGTAGGACGCGACATTCGACAACATGAGTCACACTCAGTGGGTTCAGACTATCCGTTCCAAAGCCCACACTTCATGGAATCTCCACACCGTGCTTCGTCGAGATCTGGATTTCTTCATCATGTTATCGTCGGTGGCAGGCGTCGCAGGCAACATTGGTCAGTCCAACTATGCAGCAGGCTGCACCTTCCAAGACGCACTTGCACGTCATCGAGTCCAGCACCAGCAGCGCGCAACGTCCATTGACCTGGGTGTCATGCGCACCATCGGCATCGTCGCGGAGACTGAACGCTTACACGAGAACTTCAAAAAGTCCGGCAGTCTCGGTCAGATTGAAGAAGATGAGTTCCTAGCGGTGTTGACCATATACTGTGACCCAGAACATACGAAGATGCCGATGACAATAGACAAGAGTCAGATCGCCATGGGTCTAGTAACTCCCGTTGATCTGATCGAACGCAATTTGGAACCAGCTGAGGTGTTGCAGCGCCCACTCTTCGCATCCTTCTCGCAAGCCCGTGGCACAAACCAGTCCAACACACAGAGTAGCGTCAGTGCTGCTACGCTGTTCAATCTTGCGGAGGACGATGAGCAGCGAGTAGCGGTAGTCCTCGAGGCGCTGGCGCGCAAGCTCGCCCGCGCACTGTCCATCCCTCCAGAGGAGATTGACGTCAATAAACCCCTTCACGCTTTCGGGGTGGATTCACTTGTCGCAGTCGAGCTGCGCAACTGGATTGGCAAGGAGTTTGCTGCGGACATTGCGGTTTTCGATATCATGCGCGGTAGGACCGTGGCCGCAATCGGGGAGCTGATCACGAGGATGAGTCAACTCAAGCGGACGAAGAAAACTGTGGCCAGTCTTGAGGCAGATGCATGATGCGATAGACAATTTTCATGTTGCTTGAGGGATCGCTGCAGTGGGAACGCGGATGGCTGGGACTCCAGCCACTTCGTTACGATAGGGGCATTTGGCCCGTGGGTTCGGTCTAACCATAAACGGAATGTTATCATGACATCATAGCGAAGCACTCTCCCTGCTGTCTTTCTTCTCCTTGTGACGATCTAACCGCACCTCCAGCGGGCCCAAGTGCCGCTGTGAAGCTACTGTTCCTCTCAATACAGCGTAAAGGTAGATTCCGGTCAGCACCTCCGGCCTTCCATCCCGCTGCACACTCTGCGTCTGATCTTGCAGCGCTACGTCCGTATTCACTGTCGGGTCGCTGGGAGATGTCGCCTTCATCGCTTTCTTGTCCTTGCATATCCAGACGTTGCCGAGCATTGACGCAGCGAGGATGCTGAGGGCTAAAAATGGTAAAATGGAGATGAACGACCAGCTGATAGCATTGGCAGCAGCAGATCGGAAGCGCTCCAGATCTTCCAACGAAACGTCGCTAATAGCATTCAATGCGGTAGGCGAGTTGACGTCAAATCTAGATGATCCTTCTTCGCTACCGATGAAGTAGGCCGACATCTTGTTCTGGAAGACCGAGCCCATCACCGTCAAAGTTATGGTTCCACCGAAAGGACCAGCGAAGCTCAAAAGGCCAAGAATGACGGCGATCTTGTCTCGGTACATTCCTGTCAGGTGCAGGTTCTCTGGCATAAAGCGGATCCCAGTACCGAACCCGGCGACACCCATGAGCACGTTGACAGCGGTCCTCTGGCGAGCGCGTATAGCCCAAGAGAGTGCTCCAATGCTACCTGTTTCTACGATTGTGCCGATCAGTAGGGGCCAGAGGGTCTGCCTAGGATATACGTTGCACATGATGATGGCAGTGTATACGCCGATACCGATCCCGGGAACGTAGAACAGGAGCTGAAGCCCAGCTTTTCCAGCGTCGAAACCTTCAACGAGCGTGAAGTAGATGCCGGCGAAGTAGAAGCAGGCGTAGAGCGCTGCACCTGTTGCTGCGGAGATGATACAGACTAGGGTCACATCCTTCTCGTGAAAGAGTTGGTATGGCACCACGGGCATGATCCGTGGAAGCCGTTGCGCGAGATGTCGGCCCGGCGCCATGTATCGTTGGTACACCACGAACACTACCAGCAAGAACGGGCCGGTGATAAGCGGTGTTAGGACGGCTGGTGATGTCCAGGCATAAGCCGAGCCACCCCAACTGGTCGCCAGGATAATCAGTGCCACTCCAACGACGAACGTTCCCACGCCGATCAGGTCGATGCATGCGCATCCATCAAGGAAAGACCTAAGAGAAGTCTGACCCGACTGTGGATGAGCCACTGAGTACCTCCCCTTCTTCAGATCAGGTCGCAGGAACGCAATAGTGATGATGCTTATTGCGCTCAAGGCGGACAAGAGCACAAAGACATATCGCCAATGCACATTCGTCATGTAGCCTCCGATCTGCAGATCCTGTTAGTGACGATAAACTCAGCTGCTGAGAGTCATACCAAAGGCCCTGTTGCGTATGCGATGCCGATCAAGAAGTGAAAGATACTGGTATTAAACGCTTGCTCCTTCAGAGACACATTGTCCGCTAGAATGATGAGGGAGCATGTAGACATGCCTGCCGTCCCCACGCCCTGGAGCGCTCGACCTAGCACCAAGACTGGCCAAACTTGTGCACTTGCGCAAAGGACGGCGCCCAGGGTCATGATAGTAACGGCAGATTGCAGAGCTGCGTGCCGCCCGAAGACATCTGCTAGTTGGCCGAACAAGGGGACGAACGCGGTGTCTGTGAGGGTGAAGGCTGTACCAATCCAGCTTATCTGGTTCAAAGCTTCTGCTCGGTGGTGAGCATACATACTGGCAGGGGTTGGCAGGAGTACTGACGGAAATGAGACGCGATGAACGGTTGAGCTGTCGCGACAATAGTCAGATCCATACTCGCGGTATAGAAGCCTGGTAATAACAGTAGAAGAAACTTCCATCGTCGTGCATTAGTTTTCCATGCTTCTTCGCTGGTGATCGCAATGATGCTAGCTGCGATGGAATCAGGTTGGTGTTTCTGGCCAGACTGTGAGGGCGCCGTCATCGTGAGGAAGAAAATGCGGAACTTGGCTCTTGAAGACCAAAACGCTGCTATATGAAAACCGTAATGATGTATGCGCCGATGTATACTCCAATTCTGGTTTCGAAGTCCACGTCGTTCTTATGAAGAATGATGCACGTCTCTACCGTAGAGTGCCAAGTGTATTGGCGAAGTGTTGACGAGTGCGAGAGGTCGGTGGCGCAGGCCAAGCATGTCGCATTCGCTAGCACCGGGCGTCAGGTGCGATTCTCAGTCTAAATTCGCATTCGCTAGATCGTTCGCATTACACGGGACGTTGTATCTTCTGGGACATTTATATGACTGACGTCAACTTCGAGTGTCTCTCTTGTGTGTTGCATAGTCTTGTAGGCGCAGTGAAGGCACAATCCAGGAATTTGAGCTCTTGTAAAAGATTACTTGGCTCAAACTAGTACGAGGCCTGAGCAAGATCATCGGAAGTGAGCGAACATGACCGCAGATTACTACTACATGATATTGAGACGAAGGAGCGTTATTAACATTAGACTAAAGATTGACAGACACGATAGATGAAGGAAGTGAGAGCAACGCCAACCATCCTCAGCCTATTTGTGAGATGATGTGAGCTCCGCGAACCGACCTTAAGTCTCTCTGGTAGTCGTTCATCCTTGCAGAGAAGATGCGAACGAGATCAGCAACATTCTGATGAAACTTCTTGCGCTCAGCGTCGTTCGGGAACTCGAACCGAAGCCAGTACATGTCTCGCACGCGCACCGCACCGGCATTGGAGGATGACCAGTGAGCACCGACAGCCGCCAGATTCCAGCTGTTGAGCCCTTTCTCCGCATAAAATCGACGAGTTAGCAGTGGTGTACCAGATCGCTCTAGCACACTGACTGTACAGCTGGCTTTGGTGCTTCGGCAGTCGCAGCTTTTTGGCTCGATCTTCGTACGCTCGTCGAGCTCAATGGCTAGAAAGGATAACTGCCCTGTATCTGGCTGTTTGAGAAATACCACAAGTAATGGCAGCTCTGGTTGTGTTAAATGCACTGCCCTGACTGCAGAGCCCAGTGATATCTCTTGTGAGTGAGCGCTGGAGATGTTGCTCATGATACTGGACGTCGAGGTGAAAGTCCGTTCGCTGAGTGGCTCAGGACTCCATGCACCCGATACAGTTTCTGGAGAATTGAACAGGTCCTCTGACGACTTGCTGTATTGGTGCTGGGACGCAGGTCTCTTTTCGAAAGAAGCTTTTTGCCACAACTGTATGTTTCCAATCTCAGTCAGTACGTCGGTGGTCTTGCTTGGTCTACCTTCGGATGCGCCACTGTTCGTTGGGAAGCCCTGCCCTTTCACGAGGGATGTGACTATCACAGTTCTCCTTCAAACGTGTCAGTCTTGTGCAGGCATAGAGTTTAAGTGCTGCTTGCGCGACAAGTTTGGTAGGCTAATAGCTACCCACCTTTGATGTACGCATCTGTAGCCCGTAATGAGGTGTTGCAACCTGAACAAGTCGGTACATGAGCGAGACTCTGGAGTCAGGCCATTTGTATCATCAGGCGAGCTCTGCAGCTTTACGCTACAAGAAGCATCTTGCGAGCCTGGAACTTTCGGTATTGCATACACAGGGACTAGGAAAACCGTCCTTGGGTCAAGGTTGAGTTTTTGTGTTACTCTGTCCCTGGAACTGCCACCAGTGCATGGTGTTGTATTCGTAGTGCTATCTTCCACTCCCAACGTCCCATCCATGTTACGCACTACGCGAAAGGTATGTGTCTGCGTACCGGAGACAAGCGAGATGTCTAGAAGAACCCCAAGATTCGTTTCGTGCACGTTATCGTTAATGGGGATAGGTCTCGGCCAGATAGCAAGCATTTCCTCGCGAGACCGCATGATGGTAGATAGTCGGGGGCGCGCGATTGGACTGCTGGCGATTCGAGCGCACTCTATGCGAAGTCTTCGATCCATTTCCCTGATGCACCTATCATAGAGACCGCCTGGATTTGAGCTTTGAATACTTGACCAATCGTGTCCTTCCTTAATCTTGTCCATTAGCCATATGCTTTTGAGAAGCCGAAGATATGATGTCGCATCTCCATCAGGATGAGCGCCATTGAAATGGTTGCAAAAGGCTTCTAGGCCTTCTCTGACTGATACTTGCGGCCCGTCAGATGTTTTCTCCCAGTCAAACGTATACAATAAAGAACGTTGCTGTAACTCCGCCGCGAAGCGCTTGGCAAGCTCGACAGGGACTTCTATATCTCGCTTGATCACTGGATGATACGCGTCGGTGCGTGAATCGCGACTAGCAACAAGTAGGTGCTTCAGCTCCTGAATTCGCTCCGCAAGGTCTTGGTGTTGTTCATTGTGGAGATCCCGCAGCTGTGTTTGGACATGAATGTTGAACGCGTCGAGAACGAGACCAATCTTGACGGTGTGGAATTTCAGCCGCTCAGTCAAATCTCTGACCTGCGCATCCGAGTTCAGGTTGTAGATGATGTTGGTGATGAAGCCGTCTTTGCCAGTACGAAATTTGCTGACATCATTGAGCAACTTCTGACTTTGTTCCAGCGTCAAGCGGAAGTTACCCACGATATCGGTCAGAGCTGTGGTATCATATAACTCAGAACCATAGCTCTCGAGCCTTCCGTTTTCTAAGCCGGTGTTCGCGGTTCTGACGATGGATTCGATGGTGTTGAGACTCCAGTGCAGCCGGAACAACGCGTCGCCAAACTCGAGATACCGTTGCGCTAAGACAATACGGTTAGCGCGAAAACGCGGTGCGGTGGCTGGGAGGACGAACGCAGCGACTTCTCCTTCGTAAACCCCTTCTCGTATATGATCCACGATAATTTGATGGCGCCGCAAATGAAGCTGAGTACACCGAAATCCCACGGCACGTTACCGATGGTTGCAATGCTTTGAGAAGATGCAGGCTTAGGACCGACAACGATACCTCAGGAGCTGTCTGTCGTTATCTGGCACACGCGCATCCCTTCCTCAGACATCCCCTGCATCTACTCGACTGTGGCAAGCGATGCTTTGTTCACTTTCGGATTTAGCCTTGCCTCCTACGCAAAGTGGCTGTCTATCGAGTTTCGAAGCGACCTTGTGTTAGTGGCTGCTGTTCACATGGCAAGTATCGTTAAGTAAGGAGTCGCAGCTCCGCGGTGCGAAGGCTCTAACAATCGACGGAAAGAGTAAAGCTACCAGCAAGGGCTTCAAAAACTAGCTCTCCTCCCGGGTGATAACTAATGCATGAAACTCAAGGGATAAATCATTCAGATACCATTACCGGCTTCTTACTGGACAGCTACTACTGTAGCTAGGTACTACTTATCCAACCGGATTCCTAAGCTTCACCAGCTCCAAATCGATGCTCATTACCGAACGATGGACGAATCATGTAGCGTCCAATCGGGAGACCGCAGCCTGTGCTTAGACGAAGAAGACCGCGCATACCTCGAGGCTTTGAACGACAAAGATGTTGTCGCTACGAAAAGCACGCCGAATCCTCTAGGTCTCTTCTCAGTAGTGGCCTTCATACTCCAGCAAGTCATCGGTACTGGCATATTCCGAACACCATGGACCGTTATGCAGGCCACCGAGAGCCCGGGAATCACGCTTTGCTTTTGGGCTTTCGGTGGGCTTGCAGCCATCGCGGGTTCTATATTGTACATCGAGTTCGGCTTGACTACACCTCGGCATTCAATTGATGACGAAAGAGTGCCGGTTGTACGCAATGGTGGAGACATGAACTACGTGAGTGCAGAACTGCAAGCCTGCCACTGATACACGGCTGACCGCGACTAGGTGAACTACCTCATCAAGCGACCCAAGTTCTTCGTCTTTTCCTTCTACGCAGTCAACTACGTGATCATTGCTTCGAGCGCAGCCAACGCATTGACTTTCGGCGACGACATAATAGGCTCTCCAGGTACCGATAGAGGCGCAGCCAAGGATGCCGCGGCACGACGTCTCGCGATAATGGCAGTAACGCTTCCATGCTTCTTGCACGCGTTCACTCGACGTGGGGGTATCCTCCTCAACAACGTCATCGTCGTTGTTAAAATCGCCATTCTTTGTGTGTTCCCCATCATGGCGATATGTGTATTGGCCGGTGTCGCGCATACGAATCACGCAACAGCCAATATGGGATACAAGAACTCGTTTGCGCGGACGCACGGAAACGCCGGCAGCTATACGCAAGGCATGCTAGCGGTCTTTTACGCCTATGGGGGGTACAACCAAGCCAACTATGTAAGTCTTAATCAGTCTGACGATCCATCGACCTACACTTACGCATACTCAGATACTCTGCGAGATCCACAGACCACGCAAGAACTTTCCCAAAGGCATCATCATTGCTCTCGGGATGATCTGCATCTTATACATGCTCGTCAATGTCAGCTACGTAGGTAGCCACATAGTCAGTTCCCAGATCTGCGCTGACGCACTCAGATGATTGTAGTCAGCAAAGAGCAACAACTTACATCTACCGACGTAGCCCTCGCTTTCCTCAACAATGTCATAGGCCACAATCACGCTTCCACAATCCTCGCCATCTTCACGACCATCAACAGCTTCGCCAACGTCATCGGCATGACATTCACACTTGCCCGCGCAAAACAAGAAATAGCGAAAGAAGGCATCCTACCATTCGCCAAGTTCTTCGGCGAGAACCGCATTCTCTTTCGCAAATACCGAGAGAAACACCATTCCAGCCAGTCAGAGCCAACACCCCTAGGCGCGCTCTTCCTCCACTGGGTATGCGCCGTGTTTCTCATACTGGTAACATGGCCCATGAAACCATCATCCGCGTACCGGATTCTCGCAAACCTATACGTGTACCTCATCGATATCATACCAACCTTCATCATGGCAGTCGGCATGTTGTATCTCCGTACCTTTACAAAGTGGTCTCTCAAATCGCCTCTTCCAACTTGGCTCAGTGTCACCGCTGCTGTGATCTACGCTATCGCGGGCGGCTTCCCCTTAGTCGCAGTCTGTATACCACCGTTTCAATACTCAGACCTTGACGTTCACGACATTATTCCAGGGCTCCCTTGGTACGCGACAGGATTGTTGTCGTGGATAATGCTGACATGCTGTATTGTGTATTGGGTTTCGTTTCGCTTCTTCCTTCCGCGCATTGGGCCTAGGAAAGGAAAAGAATTCGTGGTTGAGAGGGAGCCGGTGTTTCGCATGCAGAATGCGGAGAGGGTGCAGTGGCATGAGATTGTGCTGCATAGCTGGGTTATCAAGGCGCAGCCTGAGAAGAGGAGAGGGTATATGTTGGATGATCTTTGAGTTTAGCCATACTGATTTCTACCTCATCGCAATTGGACTCAAAATCTAATTTTACACATCCTCCTTCCCCTTCAACTCATTAGGCTGTACCATAACCCTCTTCTCCCTCAACCCCTCCCTCTCCTTCTCCTGCTCCTCCTCCTCCTCCCTCTTCTTCCTCCTCAAATACTGACAAAACTGACTGCGATCCCTCATCCTCCCGCCCCACCGCACAAACACAAACGGCACAACACACAGCGCCAGACTGAAGAACCCCAGTAGACTAGTCGCCCAAGCCACGCCCATAGTCCTATACATCGGTTTCGCTGCAAAAGGCAACACAGCCCCAAATGACGACCGCGATAAACTCGCTGCCGCCATGGCACTCGCGGCGAAGACTTCGTATGCATCGACTAGATAGTTGAGTAAAGCCATGAAGAGACACAGATATCCCATTCCGAACAGTATACCCGCGAGTGTGGGCACAATCCAATGGATACTCTCTCTACTCGTCCAGCCCAGCCAGAACGCACTGATAACGAAAAACGGGCCGGCGATGCAAGCGAGAGGCAGCCTCCGCATCTCTTCGTTGCGCGACCAAGGGCGATTGAGGCGTTGCGCGCGGGCCAAGTACCAGTCCCACGACAGGTAGATGCCAGCGGAGATAAGGGCGCCGACGCCGATAGGGAGGAAGGCGAGACCTGTTTCACCGGCGTTGAAGTGGTAGATGCCGGTGAAGATTATGGGATAGGATTGCAAGAATATGTAGAATATGGCGTCTTTGGGGGTGGGGTTAGTAGGGAGATGGCTTTGTGCAGGGATAGTGGGGGAGGGTTGACTTACAGGCGTAGCTTAGATATAGACATGTGAATAGAACGAGAGGTTCGAAGCAGATCATACGTAGTGGCCGGGTCAGAATGACGGTGACAATGTGATTCAAATCCGTCTTCTCCAGTTCAAGTGGCGCAATGATATTCTCATTACCCGTTTCCTTGCGTAGTCGCTTTGCTCGCCGCTTTAGGATCGTGGGTCCGTATGTTTCGTCGAAGAAGTAGAACAGCGGCCATGTTGCTCCGGCAAGTATGACCCCGATCCAAAAGGCCCAGCTCCAGGATATCACGCTGATGAAGCCTGATATCGGGGGTCCGAGAATGGGTCCGAATGTTGTTGCGGCCTGTTATACCTTGATTAGTTCTCCTTTCCTTCTGCTAGAGTTCGTTATGAGGAAGGGATTAGGAGCCACATACCATGAAAATCGCCATACTCCTTCCCCGATACTTAGGATTATGATAGATATCCGCGCAGATCCCCCCAACAACACTGATCGCGCAACTCCCTCCCACACCCACCAACAACCTGAAGATGACGAGCGAAGCGAAGTTTGGTGAGAGCGCCGAAGCGATGGAGAATATTGTGAAAAAGGCAAAGGATATCACCATGGTTCCTTTGCGGCCGTAGGATTCTGAGAGAGGGCCCCAGAGCATGGGGCCGCATGCGTAGCCAACTAGATACATGGATGTGGGGAGGATGAGCGCATATTCGTTGGTTTGGTTGAAATGGCGAGATATTGGAGCCGTGGCTCCGGCTGCTAGGCTGGAGGTCATGGTGCTGTTCATCACTTTGTCTGGTTCAGCTGAGTTGTCAAAAGAAGGATTAGGGTGGCTTACCACTCATGATAGCAACGACGAGGGCGTAGATCTTCTTCCACTGGAATACTTGTTAGTCCTTCTTCGAATCAATTTTCCATTGTTCAACTCACACGCCCCCAATTGTTAGGATTCTCAGGGTCTCCATCTTCAAAGCGGATAACCCGTCTCCCACTCGTCTGCTCATCGTGGACACTCGACGCCGGCGACGGTGAATTCGACAGTCCATGCGAGCTCAGCGTTGAAGGTGTTCTCGACGCAACTTTCTCAATCGCATCCTCCTTCTCCGTATCGTCAGATGTGCCAGCATCTTTCTCAAGTTCCCTCAGTCGCGCAGCACGCGAGCTCTCTATAGCACCGGCTATGTTGACCCGTTAGTAACCCACACCCCCAACATCGCAGTAAGACGAAGTTATGCGTACAGCGATTTCTTGAACTCTGTCGACTCGTCGTACTTCTCTGACTCTTCGAAGTAAAACTGCGGACAAGAGCGACTGGTGAGGTAATGGCCTCATGACCCGGCCCTAAGCCTTGTTGTTCCCGGGAATAAGTTCGTTCCAGATCTGCACTCTCCATGCTGAATTAGTTACCCGGAGGAATGACGCAAATTGCTCTTGAGCAATTCAGGACTCAAAAAGACAGAACGGATGGCTTTTGCGAATGCAGTTAGAGAATGGGAACGGGTGATAATAGACTAGAACTTAGGTAGTATACTGGGCGACCCCGCGCACTTGTGGATTAGCATCCGAGGTGTTTAAGTAGGCGCCACAATTCCCCTGATCAATAATTTTCGTGGCTGCACGTCTACCTGGTTTGTCGATCGTAGCCGTTACCGCATGCAGAGTAGGCGGGGCTTAACTTACGAATGCATGACGGGTACCGTTTAGCTGCGTGCGCCCTACGAGGCCCGACGGGGAACAAGACGTTATTATGCATCGGCAAACTTACCGATGCGCGGCTCTCCAAGTGGAACTCGGTGCATTGTTTGATAATTGACCTGTAATGAGTCACGTACGTTATCTTCTTTCGTTTTGCAAGGCAGGGAATGCGCGTTTGACTCAGATTACCATGTCTTCGGTCTGCGGATTAGTAAAGTCCGACGGTATGCGTTAGGAATTATGGAACGCCGATTCGGAATTCGATCCATCTCGGAATGCGATTTCAGACTGGGACGTGTGTTGATTCTCGATTCTTGTTGCATGTATCTCCGTCGGCGAACTATCGCTGCAAGTCTACAGCGTATGCATCGCCTATGTCTCGAGGTTGATGCTGCGACCAAAGCGGCCGTAGAGTGCCTTCTTCAGCTCTCCCATCTCTTCTTGGATACCTTCTAGCTTGGCCTTGAGAGCTTCTACCTCGCTGTCAATGGTCTCTGTTGATGAACTCAGAAGCTCAAGGACCTGCGGTTGGGGTAATGAGACGAAGCAATCCCCGACTTTGTATCTGTGGGTTGTGATCAGCTTATTGATACTCTGGTCATATTAAGATGAGAAGCCGATTTGCAGCTGGTCGCAGAGAACTTACGGTACTTTCTCCTCTTCATCAACTAGCTCGAGTTCGCCTGAGATCTCCTCCAGGTCTTCCTTCTCCTTCTGCGCTGTTGTTAGACCGAGTGCAGACCGAATGCGGCGGTTTGAATCATACAATCTTTGCCCTCAGCTCCTCTTCCAGAAGCTCTTCTTTCTGATGCAGAGAACTGAATTTGTTGATCTTCTCTTGATCTTCGCGGCGCACCTCTAGATCCTCGCTTTGGGCTGAGGCCTCTTCATCTTTCGTGAGCTGCCACCGTTAGCGCCAATTCGGGGAACACGATGCAAAAATTGATGACACTCACCATACGGCGCTGCATGATGTTAGCAAGCGATTGTGAGTGCTGTCTGGGTGATGAAATCGAAATGAAGTTGAGTTGAGTAAGCAAGAGAAGTGAGAGACGTTGGTGGCTATGCTCCGGCGTTGCTCGTGCCTCCGAGTGTGAGAATGCCAAGACCGTCGCGAGGCAGGCGCGAGCCGGTGTTGAGTGGGCTTTCAGAATTATGCATCAAAACATTCTTTCAGTTCTTCAAACTGCACAAAATCGCCATCTATTTTTGATCGATGTAACTAACTAGTTGGTGCAAAAATAACGCGCGGGCAGGACGCGGTTGAGTGATGCTGTATATGCCACATGCTATCATGATGAATGTGCTAGTGCTGAAGATCGAGCGTAAACAAGCCGGGACGCCAGTTGATGGAATCGCAGTACAGTTGTAGTTCCCAAACACCCCGTGCTAGCTTCGCACAGCTAAAGCTACCCGACTACAACCTGAACGCTATACCCTACACAACCCCATCATTCCTCCCCAGATCTCCTTCCACCCTCTCAAACTGCGGCCCTCCCTCCTCCCTCTTCTCCACTAATTCGTTACTTGTCTGACTGTTTTGAGCGTCGCTCAAAGCTCTCACAACATCACTCTCCGCCTTATCCCTCACCAACTTCCTCAACGCCTGTATCAAAAACCCGCTAAAAACATCAACACTCCACTCATCAGGCACAATAGCCAACACATCGGCAACATCAAGCCAGCCCCCAAACCGCT
>Ga0265798_10002549_pt1 | contig 26805 bp, 23 predicted proteins | sample P3T30metagenome_FD_192430 | JGI IMG/M metagenome (GOLD analysis project Ga0265798, IMG submission 192430) | Plant litter microbial communities from East Loma Ridge, Irvine, California - P3 T30 | ecosystem: Environmental > Terrestrial > Plant litter > Unclassified | place: USA: California...
CTATGGCAACCTGTGCATTTAACACGCCTGTTAATCCTGTAAAAAGAAGGGTAGTAATTGTGATTATGTTTTTCATTGTATTTTATTTTAAATAAAGAGTAAACGGATCAGTTAAAATGTTCAGAAAATCTGTCCTTTAATTATGGGCAGCTCGGTATGCTGAAACAGCTCCATATCGTACCGGTGTAAACTTTCAGGCATTTGGCCGTGGTGTCATATACCATCATTCCTTCCTGAGGAGATACCAGGGCGCTTACCTGTGTTGTGGTTAATCTGGTCACGACAAATCCTTTTGAGTTGGATTCCAGAACCGCGTGGGCCGACTTTCTGTTCATAGGCCAGTTGCCGCTGTCCGCGCCAGCTCTTCCCAAAAGGGTAACCCCAACTTTACTGTCGATTCCCGGAGTAGAAGTATTGGCATCATCATAACAGATACATCTCTGGATAAAATAACTGTTTGTTCTCGGGAAATACGTATCGCCCGGTACAGGAGATGAAGTGGAAACGAAATTATTGGTGGAACCGCTGGTTCCCTGCTGCTTGATTTCAAAAGCAAAAGTTTCTGTAGGCTCGTCCACTCCTTCATTTACAGAAGCGATATTGATGGCGATCCCGTCTTCATCATTATTAGGGCTTGTATATCCCGGTGTAACACCACCGTCATAGTTTCCTGCGGGTATGGTAATGAGGTAGATGCTGCTTCCCGGCGTATGGGAAATAGTTGGTGTACCGGTGGAATTGGTTGCCGGGGTCAGGGTGATATCGGCATCAGTAGCCACTGGGTTTCCGTTGGCAGGGTTTATCAGTTCTACCGCCACGGTAGTCGTACTGGTTACCGCGCCGCTGATTCTTAAGAAAAGATTACCGTTGCCTGATCCTTCACATGAGGACAGGGCATTGGAGAATTTTAAATCAACAAGCGGGTTTAGCGTAATCCTGATGTCATCAAGAAAATTACCTGCTCCCGGACTTGTTGTATTCTCAGCCCTGAAACCTACCCGGTACACTCCTGAAGTTCCTGTAAAGGTATAGGTTCCCTGGTTTACAGACCATACTGTAGTACTTGAAGGTGAAGTTGTGGTATGAACCGTAGCTATATTTACTTCATTCTGGTTTTCAATCACCATGGCTGCCTGTTCAGATGTATCCAGCCTTGCCCGGTGCCTGAAGTAATAGGTAATAATATCGCCATTGACAAGATACATATTCTGGTAGATCATAGAGCTCACAAAGGCATTAAGCTCTACAAAGTTAGTTCCCTGGGCGGCCGGTACAGTGTTAAAACCTGTACCCCATACTTCAATAGGGTGGCAGTTTCCGGAACCTCCCGTTGCACAGACTCCTGCCTGGGTAGGGTGAGAAGTATACCACGGTGAAGTAACCGCTGAACCTGCATCAAAAGTCGTATCAAAACCGAAATTAGCATCATTTTGTACTACAGTGCCATTAGCTACTCCGAACTCAAGTCCGGGATTTGCAATTACCCTGGTCTGGGCCTTTCCGCTATTCGGAAATATAAAACAAAGAAATAAGGGCAGAGAAAATACAAAACTTTTTGTATCCCGTGCGCGTTGCTGCATCTGAGAGAAAATTTTCATAGTCGTCTAGGTCTAATTATATATTAAAATGTTATTTACAGTACTTTAACTCTAAAACAATCAGATACTTCAGAACTTGTAATAAAATATTCGGTTCTCAGAAAAAAGAATACAGGAGATGGAATTGGAAATAATAAATCTTTCAAAGGCTTTGAAAAAATCATTTCTGAAAAATAAAGTTTTATCATCTGAATTGTTAAGTTGCGAATTTAATAAAATATTGTGAAATTTTTAAATTAATTTTTATTAATGAGTGTAATGAATAAATTTATTTATAATAATTGATGTAAAATATTAACAGTTGTATTTTCGTATTTTTTTACAAGTAATTATATCTTATGTGATGATTTTCAGTATTTTGTGGTACCGTTTTTTACAATGAGGGTGTTTCAGAATATTATAAAGACAACGTATTTAAGTATGCTACATTCAGCTTGCCGGAGCAATAATTTGTATTCCTGCAAAAACAGATGCAGAAATTCAGATGCTTTATACATTTTAAACTTTCAGGATACTCCAATATTGTCATTCCTGTCTGGATTTTGAAAATCTCCTCATATGTCCCGGTTCTGCATTCAGTGCATACGATTTTATGGGTGAAAAAATCTATGTGCAAAAAACTTATTCAGGAAACTTCTTTAAAATCAAATCCTGAACTTTTCCTGATTATCAAAATGGTAGTTTTAAGATGTTCTTTGATAGGTAAATTCCTGAGGGGCTGCATTAATTTTACATAATAAAATAAAGTTATGAGCAAAAAAGCATTAATCATTGTCGATATCCAAAATGAATATTTTGAAAACGGAGGCCTGGAATTGGTTAATCCGGTAGAGGCAAGCCTGAATGCCGGTAAAATACTTGAACATTTCAGGACCCGTCACTTACCGGTAATTCACGTTCAGCATCTGGCAGCAGAAAAAGACAGTCCGGTTTTTGCGGAAGGATCGTTCGGTGTTCAGATCCATGAAAATGTACAGCCTCTTGAGGGTGAGAAAATCATTCAGAAATACTACCCCAACAGTTTCCGGGAAACGGATCTTTCAGAGCATCTGAAGACCCATGAAATTACTGAACTGGTGATAGTCGGGATGATGACACATATGTGCATCGACGCTACCACCAGAGCCGCCTTCGATTTCGGATATCATTGTACCGTGGTCTCAGATGCCTGCGCAACCCGCGACCTGGAAATTAACGGCAAAACGGTGGCTGCCGATGATGTCCATCACGCTTTTCTGGCTGCTTTGGCTTTCGCTTACGGAAACATTACAAGCACAGAGGAACTGTTAAAAACGGATAACGTATAAGGACAAATTTTTGATAATTAATTACCCTTAACAGATTGTTGTTAAGGGTGTTTTTTGTTGAGGCTTAAAGTTAATTTGTGGGTTATTCTATTATAGCTTCAATTAGGATTCTTTTTCCTGCTGTAGAAAAACTTCTTTCTTATATATGCCTGTTTGCTTTACCCGGAACCTACTGTAATCATTACCTAATTTTCCGAATTTAGTGAATTAAGCAGTTATTTACAGAGAATTAAATAAATTTAAGAATATTTACCTGACAGCAGATGATTGTAAGAATATAAAACAAAATATATTTAAATACCCCATCATTTATTCCACATCCATTGGCAGTGTGAATACAAATTCAGAACCCTTGCCGATTTCACTGGTTACCGAAATGGTACCCTTATGGTGGCTGATGATTTCCGAACAGAGATACAAGCCTATCCCGAAACCGGAAATCGAATGCATATCATCGCTTTCCACCCGGTAATAGCGGTCGAAAATATGGGCGGCATCTTCCGGTCTGATTCCGTTGCCCTGGTCTTTAACGCTGACATAGGCAAACTCATGATCGAAAGTACAGGCTACGTGGATCGTGCTTCCGGCAGGAGAGTATTTAACTGCATTGCTGATCAGGTTATGGATGACCTGTCCGATTTTATCCCGGTCTGCACTGATCTTTACGGACTCTACCGGAGCGAAAATGAGCGTGTGGCTGTTGATTGTAGCTGTAGATTCTTCCTCAGCTTCCTTTACTAAAAGGGCCAGGTCAAAAAGCTGCCTGTTGATATGGATCTTCCCCGATTCCAGCCTCGAAATATTCAGGAAGCCGTTGATCATGGAAGTCATCTTATTGATCTGCAGGTCTGCTCTTTCCAATATTTTCGAAAAAGACTCATCCTGGGTTTTTGCAAATTTAAGCTGCATGAGCTGGATATACCCTTTTATTGAGGTGAGCGGGGTCTTCAGTTCATGGCTTACCATCCCGATAAAGTCATTCTTGCGGATCTCGTCCAGCTTTTTCTCGGTAATCTCGTGGATAACGCCGGTAAAATATTTTTTCCCGTTTTTTTGCTGTACTTCACCTATTGCACGTACCCAGCGGAGCTTATCATCATGGTAGCCGATGATCTGGTATTCCATGTCAAAACGCACGCCCTCCGAAAATGCCCGTTCAACATTCGTGATTACCGATTTACGGAAATCCGGATGGATCTGCCTGATACCCGCCTCATAAGACATCACTTCGTCCGGGTAAAAACCGAAGAACTCTTTAAGTTTTGCGGAAGCCGTAAAAATCCGTTCACCCGCACTGATCTGGAAGGTACATAAACCAGCCGCATCCACTGCCATCCTTAGGTTTTCCTCTGCACGCCTGATCTCTTCGCTGGCCAGATACTGATCGGTAATATCCATTACCACGCCGGTAAAAGCTGAAAAAGTACCTGAAGAATCTGCCTTAAGATTGCCAATCGCACGCAGCCAGCGGAGACGCTTATCATGAAATCCGATAACCGGATACGTTACATCATAATCGCCGTTGTTGTAAATGGCATTTTCAAGTTTTGCTGTAACGGCCGGCCGGTATTCTTCTGTAATCTGTGCCAGTGCCTGTTCAATCGAAAGCGGATCATCTTCATAGAACCCAAAAAGTTCTTTTGAACGGGCATCGGTAATAAATTCCCGGGTAATGGAATGCATAAACCATGTACCGAAATTCGCTGCGTTAACCGCCAGGCGGAAAGCAATCTGGCCTTCCTCTATTTTCTCATGGGCCCTGATTAATTCATCATTCACTTTAGCTACTTCTTCAAGGGTGGCCGCAAGCTCCCGGTTGGTATTTGCCAGTTCTTCATTCAAGGTCTGAAGGGCTTTAGAGCTGCTTTCCAGGCTTTCTTCCCATTTCTTGCGTTCCGTTACATCACGCGTGGCACCGGCTATGGCTTCAACCTCACCATGCTCATTGAAAACCGGAGTAAAAATATAATCGTAAACCCGGCTGCCCAGGGTTGCATGGGGAAATGATACTTCTCCGCGTATAGGAAATTTGGACTCTACAATCCGGTCGATTTCCCTCTCGTGCATTTCTGCATGCCAGGGTTCGTAGCCTATTTCCAGCAGTCCTTTTCCGATGGAATCTTCCCATGTCCTGCCCCACATGTTCAGCAGTGCCCGGTTAGCGTAGGTAAAGCGGTAGTCGAGGTCAAATACATACAGCAAATCCGGTGTTGATGATGTAATGGTCTCATACAGCCTCCGTTGCTGTTCAGATTGTGCTTCTGCTTTCATTAAAGCTTCTTCGGCTTCCTTACGCTGGGTAATATCCTGTGCACTCCCAAACCATTCAATAATATCGCCCTTTTCATCCAGGATAGGGATGACTTTGGAAGAGGTCCAGCCGGGTGTACCGTCAGCCCGCAGGACCCGGTGCTCCAGATGGAAGATTTTCTTCTCGCGGATGCATTCTTCTATCCGGTCATTTACCAGATCCAGGTCATCGGGATGTATATTATCAGACTTCCAGTTTGTAGTGGGCGCGTCAGCATCTTTCAGAAAACCCCGGCCGTCAAGCTCACGCATCTCCTTCCAGTCAGGACTTAATGAGTATACTACTTCGGACGTAGCTTCAATCAAGGCTTTCAGACGGGCTTCGGTTTCCGCCGTTTTTTGCTTTTCAAACGTATGTTGGTGGGAGAAATCGGTCATATACGGGGCTGCTGGGATTTATAATTAGCAAAAAATAAAGTCTGTGGTTCCTGTAGTTTCACAGATGATTTCCGGAAAGGACATAGCATTCAATGCCTTAGCTTTATGACTGAAAAGTTACGATAAAGTAAATAATCCCAAAAAAAATCCAGCCACTTTTTTAGTTTCAATCCGTTTAAATACATATAAAATCTGCATGACTGCCATAATCTGCCGAAATTATTTTATGGAATAAACCTGAACAGATCTAAAGCAAAAGAATGGTTCCGGCTGAATAACCAATCAGGCTACGATATTTACCATTTTGGATACACCGCCAGGAAAAGAATCAGCGAATTTTGTGTTCAAAATAATACAGGAAATAAATGAATACCATCAAAAGAAAAACAGTAGTTATCACAGGGGCAGGCAGCGGAATTGGGGAAGCTGTAGCCGTAAGGCTCGCGGAGTGCGGAGCAAAGGTTGTATTGGGCGCACGCAGGATTGAGAAACTGAAAGAAGTGGCAGACCGTATAAAAAAGTCGGGTGGGGATGTGGAATATTGTGTAACGGATGTCAGGAATAAAAAGGACCTGCATACTTTGGTTCAGAAAGCAGTTGATACGTTCGGCAGGGTAGATGCCATTGTAAACAATGCCGGGGTCAGCCAGCTCAGCCGGATTGATTCACTGGATATTGAAGGATGGGATGAAATGATCGATGTAAACCTCAAAGGGACACTGTATGGCATGGCCGCTGTTCTTCCTTTCTTTAAAGAGCAGAATTCAGGGCACATCATCAATATTATTTCCACTTCCGGACTGAAAATCGTGCCCATGCAGGGCGTATATGCGGGGACGAAAAATGCTGTACGGACGATCGCAGAAGCATTCCGGCAGGAGTCGGACGGGCAGATCCGTATTACCGGAATCTCACCAGGCGTTGTAAAAACCCAATTGGCCGGCAGCATTAAAAATGAACAGATGAAACAGGCGATAGAAGAAAATATGGAAATGTTCGGGATAAGCCCGGCAGCCGTTGCCAGCGCGGTACTGTATGCAATGGAGCAGCCTGCCGATGTTGAAATCGGGGATATTGTTATACGCCCTTCCGTACAGAATTAAATGTTGAGCAGGGTTACCGAACCATCTAAACCCGTACCTTTACAGAACGAAATGAAAAACGATAACTTGCCGGTCCGTACTTTTAAAACCATATCACAGTTGATGCACCATCTTCATCAGCCGGCACCGGTGCACCCGCTGATTGCTTTGGTAAGTTACGATGACATGGCATTAATTCCGTTTGAAGAAGAGCAGAAAATTGCGGTCGATTTTTATAAAATTTCTTTTAAGACCCGTTTCAGCGGACAGGTAAAGTACGGGCAGGGGCATTATGATTTTGAAGAGGGCGGCCTGGCTTTCCTAAGGCCGAAACAGATGGTGACCACTTCCGGGGACGAGCGCAGCTATGAAGGATTTTCCCTCTTTTTTCATGTTGATTTCATCAGAAATTACCCTTTACAGCAGACCATTAACCAATACGGATTTTTTTCATACTCCGTTTCGGAAGCCCTTTTCCTTTCAGCAGGGGAAAAACAGATAATCAGTGATTTATTTAAGGCTATTGAAGCAGAACTTAATAATTCTGTGGATCCTTACAGCCAGGATGTTCTGGTCAGCCAGATCACATTGCTGCTCAGTTACAGCAATCGTTTTTATAAACGCCAGTTTATCACCCGTAAAGTAATCAGTAATGAGATCCTTACCCGCCTGGATGATATTCTGGAAAATTATTTTAATGATGGAATTCCGTTGAAGAAAGGGCTGCCGGGTGTACAGCATATTTCGGCACAGCTGAATGTTTCACAGCGGTATCTGAGTGATATGCTGCAGTCTTTAACCGGCTGTAACACGCAGCAGTATATCCATGAAAAATTAATTGACAAAGCCAAGGAAAAATTATCAGGTACCTTGCTCAGTACAAGCGAGATTGCCTATGAACTGGGTTTTGAACATCCGCAGTCCTTCAACAAGCTGTTTAAATTAAAGGTTAAGCTTTCGCCTTCAGAATACAGGGCATCATTTATTTATAAGGCACCGTTTCCTGCAAATGGGCACGGAACGTAAAACACGTCTGCTGTTCATTTGATGTCACCGTTAATGTACCGTTGTGGGCCTTGGCTATTTCAGAGGCGATATACAATCCCAGGCCCAATCCGTTCCGGCTTTTCTGTTTGCCTTCCCTGCGGAAAGGATGGAAGAGATGCGGCAATGCTTCCCTCGGAACCGGTTTTCCCTGATTGGTTACAGAAATTTCCCAGGTATCTTCCGTTACAGTGGCCTGAACAAGTATTGGGGTAGTAGGCGACCCATGAATAATGGCATTTGCCAGCAGGTTGGAAACCATTTGAGACAAACGTCCAGGATCACAGGTTACAGGCCCGTTGATATTAAAATGAGATTCGATAATTTTTTCCGGCCATACTACTTTTAATTCATCACTTACCTGGTTAAGCAGCTGCTCAAGATCTGTTTCAACCGGACTTACAGGAAATCCACCGCCCAGGCGGCCGCGTGCCAGATCCATGATGTCGTTAATCATATCATGCATTCTTTTTGATCCTGTCTGGATTAATTTCACGAGTTTTTCTTCACGCGCTCCCAGATTGGATCTTGCCACCAGTTGTGCCGCGCTCATAACCCCGCCGAGCGGGTTCCGGAGATCATGCCCCAGAACGGCAATAAACTGTTCACGGATCAGGGCATTCTGCTGTTCCATTTCCAGATTGGCTTCCGCAAGCTGTTTGGCGGTCTGAAGATTTTCTTCATACAGGCGTCGGTCTGATGCACGGAAAACCGTAAACCTTATGAAAAGCGGCTGGTCATTCTCGTCTTTCCGCTCATAACCGTTTATATAAACAGGCATCTTCCCGTTTCCGGAATCTGACAGTTCAAGAGCCACCTCATCAAAATATCCCTGCATCCGCAGCAAAGGCCAGAGATGGGTTTCAAAATAAATTTTCCCGCCCACGGCAAGGATATCAGAAAACCGCCGGCCCAGTAATTCTTCAGGTACCGTATTGAGCCATCCGGCTGTACGCCTGTTAATCTTCGCAATTCTCCCTTCTCTGTCGGTAATTACAAAGCCACACAGTGAAGATTCAAAAAAATCTTCAAAATCTTCGGCAGAAGGGGGAAGAGGAAGTTTATTGTTCATGTAAATAACTTTTTATTGCTGAAACAGTTTCTTCCGGAGCGCTGAGGTTCGGGCAGTGTCCGGTCGCATCCATGATAACCAGTGTGCTGTCCGGGATATGTTCATGCATGTAACGGCCTACCTCTTCCGGTGCAATCACATCATGGCTGCATTGTAGGATTAAAACAGGAATATCAGTCTGCGGCAGGATATCGCGCTTGTCTGTAAGAAAAGTGGTGCGGGCAAACTGCCTGGCAATTTCAGGATCGGTTTTACAGAAGCTGTTGGCGAGTTCTTCCCCGAGTTCTTTCCGGTCCGGGTTTCCCATAACAACCGGTGCCATTGCCATGGACCAGCCCAGGTGGTTATTGTCCATAGATTCCAGCAATTCATTGATTTCTGATCTGCTGAACCCGCCGGTATAGCCGTCCTGATTGATGTAGGAAGGCGAAGGGCTTACCAGGATCAGTGTTTTAAAAATCCCCGGAGCCATAGCCGCTGCCATAAGGCCCATAACAGCACTTACGGAATGCCCCACGAAAATACCGTTTGTGATGTTCAGTTCCCGGGCAATTTCCACAATATCCTCAGCATAGCCTTCAAGGGAACTGTATTTTTTAAAAGAATAGGCTGAAATATCTGAATTCCCGGCCCCTACATGATCAAAAAGAACCGTTCTGTAATCGTCCTGAAAAGCAGGGTAAACATACCGCCACATATTCTGATCGCAGCCGAAACCATGGGCAAACATCATCACAGTGTCGCCGGTTCCGCTTACAATGACATTGTTTCTCTTAAGTATACTCATAGAAGGCCGCTTTTTACAAATATAGCTTATTATTTCTGATGAACGTACGCTGTCATAATAAATTCATATACAGCACTCAGCCTAAGATATGAGTGTGGATGATCAATAGCCTGGATTTATCCGTACATATTCATCTTTACAGTACAGTAAATACAACTGATATCCTGTATGGGAAGCAGGGTGGAAATAGACGGAGAGTGAGCTTAAATTATTAAATGAAATTTAATCCTTTGCTTGCTGTCAGAATTAAAATTGTTCGCTGGGCTTTTTACCAAATGGTAAATCATTCCATATTCGTAAGCCCCATTTTTGTTTCAGGAATTTAAAATCAAAAAATGAAATCAGTATTAATTACAGGAGCCAATAAAGGCATCGGCCTGGAAACAGCAAAACAGCTGTCAGACAGAGGATTACTCGTCTACCTGGGAAGCAGGGACATCGATAAAGGAAAAGCTGTGGTGAATGAATTACAGGAAAAAGGGTTTAAAAACATCAGGGCAGTACAGATTGATGTTACCAAAGAAGAGACGATTGCAGCAGCCCGTGATATCATTGAAAAAGAGCAGGGCAAACTGGATATTCTTATAAACAATGCAGGGATCAGCGGTGTGGTTCCGCAAAATGCGGTTGAAACTTCTGTGGCACATTATGATGAAGTGTTTGATGTTAATGTATACGGCGTCATCCGTGTCACGCAGGCGTTTATCGGTTTACTGAAGCGGTCTGACGAACCGGTATTGGTCAACGTAAGTACCAGTGTAGGTTCACTGGCACTGCAGAGCAGTCCGGAATGGCCGGCGTACGATTATGCCAAATATGCAGTATATGCTTCATCAAAAGCAGCCATGAATATGTATACCGTTCATCTGGCGTATGAATTACGGGATACGGCTTTCAGGATAAATGCAGTCTGTCCGGGATATACGAAAACGGACTTTACCGGCTACAACGGAGGCGAGGTGGAAGAAGCCGGGAAGCGCATCGTTAAATATGCTTTGACCGGACCGGACGGCCCTACAGGAAAATTTTTCAGCGAAGAAAGCAATCCGGAGACAGGGGAGATCCCGTGGTAAAATTATTAACACAGCAGGTATGCATTATATCGGAGCCGGAGATTGTATTTCGGCTCTGCTTTCTGTATTCTATAATTAAGTGTAATGAGTTAATTGTTTGATTTAAAAATAGATATAAGTTTTAACTGTTATTGGGTAAGCATTTTTTTAAACCTGAAAAACTGATAGGCAAGCATGCCGAAGAACGGCATGCAGGTTACCATGCACAAAAAGATTTCTTCAGATAAAAGGGGCGTTGTAAATAAGAATAAAGCCGTTAAAACAGGCAGAGCAAAAAATGACAGAAGACAATAAAATAATGAATGCCTGATCTTTGGAATCAGGTTGAGGTATATGCAGAAGGATGCAAGTGAGAACAGAAGGATGATCGCTGTACTTACACCATACACCAATCCCGGCATTTCACTTTTTGTACGGTCCAGCGTGGCCGTATAAAGTGCGGTTCCAGACAACGCAGCAACTAAGCTGAACAGAAGGGTAAGAAAAATAATTCGGGTCAATACAGATTTCATAATCATTGGTACAGCAAAATACCTGCTAAACATGCAGGATGAATTCATAACAAAGCTAATCATAATATAATATGGTTTTAAAATTATTTAATCAATAAAAATACCCCTTAAATAAGGGGCATTGGTGAGATTGTATAAACACTGATTAGTATTTCTTTTTGATAATTTACTGATTAATGAAGTATATCCAATGTGATGGATTACTTCCAGTAGCTCCAGTTGGCACCGTCATAAACAGCAATCATAGCCGCAGCTGTATCGTACACCAGCGTACCGGCCACCGCTCCTTTTATGGTTAGATGAGGATTGGCTACCTGAGGCAGCACCATGGCTTTTGTTGTTGATTCCAGCACCAGCACACCCGGTTTGGTACTGGAACTGGCACCGATAATCATGCCGTTTCCTACATCTGTACCGGTATTTGTGTAAGAATGTGCAATCCCCTGGTTTTCATCGGTAAGACTTGTCCAGCCTGTATCCTGGAAAACCTGTACCGATTTAGCGGTGGTATTGAAAATAAATGTACCTCCTTCTGCACCCGGAGCAGATGCTACAGAAGGAAGGATAATGCCTTTCGGCTCCGTACCGAATTCCAGCAATACGCTTGCGTTGGTAATATCGGTTTTGCCTATCGCAACCTGGGCGTTCATTTGGCTGATACCCAAAAACGGAAGCAAAGCGGTTAAGATGATTATTTTTCTCATTGTTTTTATTTTTGTTAAACCTGCCCGATTTTTATCATCAGGCAGGTTCTGTTTTACATTTATTATTCGTTACAGCCTCTTTTAATACAGTTCCAGCCTGTACGGGCAGCATCAACTCCCGGCGCACTGCCTCTGTAAAGCTGTACACAGTTCAGGTCTGTATTGTAAATAATCATTCCGTCTACTGCAATCATGGCATCTCTCTGGGCTGTGGTCATGTGGTTGATAACCATTCCTTTATTTGCTGCATCCAGTACAATATGTCCGTTCGGCACAGACTCCGGCCAGTTCGCTACGGTTGGGGTACCTTTCGTAAGGACTCCCATTTTCGCAAAGCCGTCAGGGGTTCCTGCTGCTCCCGGTTTTACACAATGGCATGGAACAACTTTAACACCGTTGCCGCGTCCCGTCATATACGTTACGCCTACCACAGACTGTGCTGCGATTACCGTATTCGGGGCAGATGTGTTCCAGGTAATGCTGTTGAACGTATTTCCGTTAAAAAGCTCAAGAGGGAACAATGGTCCGCCTGAAGATTTGCTTCCGTACATGGATACTGTACCTGTAGGGCTGATTACCACTCTGATGATAGGTGCAGAACTGTTTCCGGTCATCTGCCAGATTGACGGTACATTTGCTTCCCAGATAGAACCGTCTGTAAACCTTATATTCTGTCCCGAAGTCCCGGAAGTCTGAAACTGGATTTCCTGGGTGGCCAGCTGAACCCCGTTAATGGTCAGGTTGAAAGAATTGTCAAGCGTATAGATATCGAACTGGAAACCGTAATCCGCAGCAGGCTGGTCGAATGTAACGGTAGTTCCGTCCTGTGTGGAAAAGTCGGCTCCGTTTACTTCTTCTGTGCAGACAGGGCCGTTCAGAAAAGCGATATTGTTGGCCTGGATATTATTACACGTACCTGAAAGTCCGCTGTTGTCACACTCATACTGGGCATCTGTCGGCGGTACATTGGCACTTGTGTTGGTTGCATCAGGATCCGTTACATCATTCGGTCTCAGGATCGTAGCTTTTGCCTGCTGTGAACTTCCTGATGTTGCAGCGGTTACACCTACGGTAAAAGTATAGGTAATCTCGCATCCGTTAGGCAGGTTAAGCAGGGATGAGTACTTTTTGGTCTGCGGATTATACGTTACCGGTGTACTTTCGCTCCCGCATCCGCTGGCCTGGAACTGCATGGCCTGATGGTTGAACCCTGCAGGAATAGTAAAGGTGAATGGCGCACCTTCTGTATCACTCGGTCCGTCATTTTTTACTTTAACCGTATATGTAAGGTTATCCCCGATGATGATACTGCTTTTATCAGCATTCACTGCTGAAATCTTTAAGTCGGCTACCTTTACTGTAATAGCTGTAGTGATGGTTGCCGGAGTTCCCGGAATGAAAGTCCATGTATCAATAGACCTGTTGTCTCCGAAAAGCCCTGACGTACCCGTACCGCCGATTCCCCAGATATGGCCGTTCGCATTACTGCTGATGCCTGCAGCCGTAGCTGTAAACAAGTGGCTGTTGTTTTTAGGGTCTGAATACCGGCCGCGCGGTGCATTGTTTCCGTTCGTCCCGTTGGTAACATCCGTGTCATTCCAGTAAACAATATCTGAAACAACGGAGTTGAGGTTGGTATGATCTAAAAGTTCTATTACAGTACCGTTCTGGTTATATTCCATATCAAAAAACGGGAAATGAACCTCTGCACCCTGAAGCTGTACCGTAACTTTGGAAGGAACTACTCCTGCGGGAAGCGGGTTTCCGGCACCGTCTTTACCGTCCCACGGGATATTGTTAACGCCCGTTGCAGATGCTCCGGCAAGGACTCTGGTTACAAACCCTGCAGGGTTGTCCGTGCTTTCTATGGTAATTTTATATTGGCCCAAAGCAGCTGCATTATACCGGATATATCCTCCTTTATTGCTCACCTGTCCTGGCGTACCGTCAACACCTACTAATTGGAGTGCTGATACATCCGGCAGAACCACCGTATTCTTCAGCCACGTTGATCCTCCCGGTACCGCACCTGTTGCAGAGGCAGGCAGATCATTCGCAGGAAGGCTGTAAAATAATTTGTGGGTGATGTGCTTATCCGTATCTGCATCGTTCGGGTTGTGTACCCTGTTGACAAGAAAAGCGGGAGTGGACTGATCAAGGCTTTTATAAATCGGCGCCTGTGTGGCTTCGTCCACAAAACCGTCGTTATTTACAAAAAAAGTAAAATATAAGCCGTTGTTTCCGTTGTTATTTACCCTGTAGGTATAACCGTCCTTCGTAAGGACATAAACAAGTCCGTAGAAACCGCTGGTGTTCGGGTTGCCGGTTCCGTTGGAAAGGTTCAGAATGTTGGCAAATACACGGCCTTTTACAAAGCCGGTGTTGTCTGTATTGATTACCGATACATCCCACGCGGCTATTCCTGCATTCGTACTGGCCTGAGTCCAGTTACTGTCAGCGGCTACACTCGTAGAAGGGTCGGCCGCGGCTCTTGCTACCAATTCTACACGGTATATTCCATCCTGGCTTACAGGATAATAGATCGGGGTATATCTGTTTCCTCCTGTCTGCGAGACTAACTGCGGGCCTGCCAGTTCCGCAGTACGGTTAAGGATCTGGCCGTCCGTTGTGTTGTCAACGATCAGGGTCCCGGCTGGTGAAAATAACCTGATCCTGCCCGTGCCGCCATTCTGTGCGCTGGATGCCAGGGTAATCCGTTCACCTGCTTTGGCATATACGTAATGGGTACCTTCATTGGCAAAGGGCCAGCTGGAAGTGGTTCCGGTACCGGATCTCAGGAATGCGCGGTCTCCCGTTATTCCGGACGGGTACAGGTCACGAGACCCGTCTGCAAACAGATAATTGCTGTTAAGCATCAAAACAAAGACCACGGCTGCCTGATAGAGCAGCGTGCCCTTTAAGAAATTTGATCTTTTTTTCATTGGTTTTTTTTAATGTTGGTTTGTATAATTGCTGTGAATATTTTTAATTCAATTTATTAATCATAAGATTTTATTCCTTTTTCACGGATCATTATTACAGGCTTAACGGCTGTGTTTTTTTTCACAGATCAGCCCGCCCGGAATCAGGGGTTGTCATAAAAAGATTATTATGTATTGAGCATTAGAACAGTGCAGAAAGAGTATCAATTCCTACTTTGTCATATGTAGGATTTACAGATGCAAAATTAACCCTTATGTTCAGCAGGTTTTAAGAAATGACTTATCATTTTGCTGATAATGGTACACGATATAGTGAAAATGACTATTGTAAGATACTGTATATCAGTAATTAGTTATTTTTGTATTTGAAGAGGCCAGATTATCATTTTACGGATAATGATACGTTTTTATGATCATGAATCCTGGAAATGCAGTCTTTGTGGTATCCCCGAGGCGTGAATTTAAGTAGCAGTTCAGATGATGGCCGGTCCAACTTACCATTAATATTAAAAAGATGTCAGATCTGAATTGTCTGATATAATCTGTCTGAAATTCAAATCAACCGTACCTGAGGAAATCAGCTTATATTTTACTGATGATAATTACTGTTTTCAGGATGCTTTCTACTGCTGTTCAATCTGATAATAGATGTAATGAAACAGTGCTTTTTATCTCCGTAAAGATGTTGTTTATTGATTTTTTTTCTATAAAAAATACCACAAAGTAAGCTATATATCTCCTAAGGTATCAGATTTGTATTTATTACAGTACAAACCATTAAATAAATAATATGAAAAAGACAGACACCCAGGATGGAAGAACTGCCCGTAAAGTAACTGCAAAATCTTCTGCTGCCGAAGGCCTTAGAGAACTGTTCGTTGATGAACTTAAAGACATTGTGTATGCCGAAAGAGCTTTGCTGAAAGCACTGCCTAAAATGGCTAAAAATGCAAGCGCACCGAAGTTGGCCGCTGCTATTGAAGAGCATGTTGCCGTAACGGAAGGCCAGGTTCAGAGACTGGAACAGATTTTTGAAATACTGGGGGAATCCAACCGCGGCAAAAAATGTGATGCCATGGAAGGGCTGATTAAAGAAGGGGAGAGCATTATGGAGGAAACCGAAGAAGGCCCGGTGCGTGACGCGGGAATTATTTCCGCTTCTCAGAAAATAGAACATTATGAAATAGCATCTTACGGTACGCTGGCTGCATTCGCAAGAACACTGGGTGAAGACGAAATCGCTTCATTGCTGGAGGCTACACTGGCAGAAGAAAAAGAAGCTGACTCGATACTAACTGAATCCGCATACAACTCAATTAACTTTGAAGCGGCTGATGAAGATCATGACCAGGAATAAATTAACACACATCAGGCTGCATATTGCAGCCTGATTTATTTAAATTATCAGATAAATATGAGCAGTAAAACTATTTTCAGAATTATTCCCGTGGTCGCCGCTCTTGTATTTTCAAATGCATCGGCACAGCGCGGTACCCCTCCGGGAGATGTCACTAAAATTACGCATTCCACCAAATATCCGGAACATCTTGACTTTGTCCCCGAAATGGTAAAACTCCTTAAAGTCCCCGAAGGATGGGAGGTTTCCATAGCTGCATCCGGACTCGGGAAGCCAAGGATGCTGTACCACACACCCAACGGAAATATGTACATTACACGCCGTGATACGGGAGATGTACTCCTTTTGAAAGATACCGACAACGACGGTAAATTCGATGATATCAGAACTGTGGTAGCAGAATTCAAAGGCGTGCACGGCATTACCATGAAAGACGGATGGATGTATCTCTGCAACAATAATGAATTGCGAAGGTATAAAATGAATACAGACGGAACACTGAGCGGTAAAGAAATGCTGTTTAAAGACATGCCAAGCGCCGGCCAGCACCCGAACAGGACCATGGATTTCGGTCCTGACGGCAAGCTGTACATTTCAATTGCAACCCTGTGCAACGACTGTAAAGAGAGTGACCGTGAAGCAGCTTCTATTGTACAGGTCGACCCGGTTACCTGGAAGAGAACCATTTTTGCGTCTGGCCTCCGGAATACCATCGGTTTCGACTGGCATCCGCAGACCAGCGAGTTCTGGGGAATGGACAACGGAGGTGATGCCAAAGGAGATGACTGGCCGCCTGAAGAACTGAACCAGATCAAGGAAAACAAAAATTACGGCTATCCGTTTGTTTACGCAAAAAGAGAGGTAGACCAAACCAGGGAAGACCCTGCGGGAGACAGCAAAGAAAAGCTGGCAGAGAATACCGAGCCTTCCGTTATGGAATTCCAGGCCCATATGGCACCGATCGGCTTCAAGTTTTTTCCTGCCGGTTCGCCGTACAGCGGGGATGCGATTGTTAACTGGCACGGTTCCTGGAACCGCAGTAAGCCTGTAGGCTTCAAGGTACAGCGTGTAACGTTTGTCAACGGCAAGCCGACAGGTGCAGAAGATTTCCTGACAGGTTTCCTTAAAGGTAAAACCAGGTTCGGCCGTCCGGCAGGAGTAACAATTACTTCATCCGGCACCGTGTTTATTTCTGATGACGCGAACGGCGTTTTGTACAGTATCAAGAAAAAATAAAACTTTATGAAAAAAATAATAGTATGTGCGCTGTTCGTAGGATGTGCGGCAGCCATTCCGGACCAGCCTACAGCGAGAATAGAGTTTAGCGCACCCGAAGCCTATCCCGAAGGAATTGAGTATGACAGCAATTCAGATACTTATTTTGTTTCTTCGGCAAGACTCGGAAGTATCGGTAAAGTAACGCCTGCCGGTGCTTACAGTATCCTGAATAACGATCCTACATTCAAGTCGAGTTACGGTGTGAAAGTACATCCGGATGGGAAACGACTGTTTGCGTGCATCGGGGATGCCAATTACAGCAAATTTACTTCACCGGACACGCGTAAAAAAATGGCCCGCCTGGTGGGGATTGACATAGCAACAGGAAAAAAAACAGATGATATTGATCTTGCAGGATTGGTTCAGGGAGAGCATTTTCCCAATGATATTGCTTTTGACAGCCAGCAGAACGCGTATGTTACGGACAGTTTTGCCAATGTGATTTATAAAGTAACGCCCGGTGGCAAGGCATCGGTTTTTGCAGACAGTCCGCTTTTTAAAACAAAAGGCATCGGCCTGAACGGAATCGTATACCATCCGTCCGGCTATCTGCTTACCGTAAGCAGCGGTACGGGAACCCTATATAAAATAGATCTCAATAATTCTAAAAATATAGCGAAAGTATCTACAGAGCAGTTTTTTGTCAATGGTGACGGATTACTGCTCACTGATAATCAAAAGCTTGTGGTGGTACAGAATGGAGGAAGCGATAAAATTTATGAGCTGACTTCAGAGGACAACTGGTCTTCTGCAAAATTATCGGCATCCACTCTGGTGGCCGACCGTTTTACCTATCCGTCTACTGCTACAAAAGCAAAAGATAAAGTTTGGGTAATGAATGCCAAATTTACAGAATTAACTGACAGTACTTCTGTTCCTTCCAGGAAATTTGCCATCCAGCATGCACGGCTGATGCCATTGCCAAGATAAAAACAGCAGGTTATTTTTATAATAAATCAGGGCAGGGAAGTTTCTCTGCCTTTTTTTATTCTTCATTCAAAACAATCCATTATTGTTTAATGAAGATAATCAATCCTGTACAGAGTTAAGATTGTGCCAGCTGTAAGTACAATATCTGCACTGCTTTGCGTAAGGCGTTCTTGCAAGCCTGTTGCATTGCGGACAATTGTTCAGGAAAACTTTTTCCGGCGTTTCTATCATGATGCGTTTTGCTGCATTTAATTCAAATTCCTCATACCCGTTTTTGAGAAATTCTTTTGTCTCAGGTCTCTCACTGATCCAGCCCCGGTCAGTCATTATTTTTCTTAATTTATCATTGCCGTCACTTTTATAGGTGTATACATGGTATTTTAATGCCAGATCCTCATCATCTGTCATCAGGTTCCTGAAATACGTTATAATATAGCTGGCTGTTTCTTTATCCATAATCTGTTAAAAGTTACTTTAATAAAGTAAAAATAATTTCTCTGCCATAAAGTTAGACAGTATTTTCTAATCTGATAATGTTGATGAATTTTGTTATTGGTTTAATTTTACGAATTTATATCAGAAGGTTTGGTACAGCATTTGAGCTTTATGTTTAAACTTATTTAAAACACTTAAATTATTTTAAGTTTTTGCTGAATCCTGTTATTTAAGTTCACTTTAGACGAAAATCAAAGATTTTCAAAATTTAAGTGCCCTTTCTATAAACCCTTAAAATTTACTTTAATGAAACGTAAGTGTATACAATTTTTTGAAGAGGCTGAATTCTCAATGTAAAAATTAAATCAAAAGTTAAAAGTTTTTTAAAAATAATCGTCAACAATAAAAATGATCATAATCATGAAAAAAATAATTCTTTTGGGAGCTTTGGTATTCGGTGCTTTCAGCATGACAAACTGTACAGCAAATAAAACGGCTCAGGCAAATTCTGCAGATGATAAAATGATAATATCGGCAAGCGGAACCATTACCCATATCGAAAATGGTAAAGACGGTTACATGGCAACCATCAGGGATGCCGGCGGAAAAGAATATACCGCAACCATCAGCATGATTAACCTCCAGAAAAGCGGAAGTACCTACAAACGCTATCAGGTGGGAGATGTAATTACCGTAAAAGGCCCCTCCTGGAATGATGACCAGGGAAGAATATACATTACCGCAGAAAAACTGAATTAATTTTAACAACATATGATAAGTATCCTTCTGTTTTTGGAAGGATATTTTATTATAATACACTATTACAGCCTGTTATTCAATCAGGTATATTTTAAAGATAAATAGGCAGGTTAATTGAATATGCCTACAGTCAGATTTTTTTTTAAACAGGAACCAAAATGATATTGGTTGTAAATTTTAAACCTATAATTTTTCCTCAGGCAGTGAAGAATAGCAGGAGGCAAAATGCTGTATGATGTTTTTATGGTTATATTTGAATATTCTTAATCCGATATGAACGCTCCAGACCAGATCAAGCCAGACAGACTGCTGTCCGTACTTTTCCATTCCCCTAACGCAACAGCGGTATATGCAGGCGATGATATGAGGATCATCAGTGCCAATGATGCTATGCTGAAATTCTGGGGCAAAGACAGGAGTGTAGTGGGAAAAGACCTGTTGAGTGCCATCCCCGAACTGCATGATCAGCCTTTCCATGATATTTTACAGGAAGTATGGCGCTCAGGAGAAACTTTTACCGCCAAAGATTACCCGGCCGTACTGAAGGTAGATGGAGTGCTCCGCAAATTTTATTTTGATTTTGAATACAAGGCGATTACCGATGACAGCGGAAAAACCGAGTTTATTCTGAATACGGCATCTGAAGTTACAGAAAGGAACCGCGCCCTGAGAATGGTGGAAGAAAAGTCCAGGTCTGAACAGGGCCTGATCAATAATCTTTCGGCCCTGAATGAAGAATACCTGACCACGAATGAAGACCTGATCTCCAAGCATGAAGAGCTCTTCGCCACAAACGTTGAACTCCGCCAGGCCAGAATGGAACTCCTGACTGCCAACCATACCCTTACCGAAAATGAGAAACGCTTTAAAACCCTGGTTGAAAAAGCACCTGTAGCCATGGCATCCGTAAGCGGCGGGAATTTTGAAGTGAATATTGCCAACGATATGGTGCTCCAGGTATGGAATAAAGACCGTTCCATCATAGGCATGCCTCTGGAAGAAGCAGTTCCCGAACTGAAAGGACAGCCTTTTATGGAGATGCTTGCCGGCGTGTATGCAACAGGAAAGCCTTATGAAGGAAAAGAGATCAAAGCCATGATAGAGTACAACGGGAAACTCAGTGAGCGGTACCTGAATTTTGCCTATCAGCCGATACAGGATGAACACAGGAAAAGTATTTCTATCCTTATCGTGGCCAGTGATGTGACGGAGCAGGTAAAAGCCCGGGAATCTGTCATTGAGATCAAAAATCGCCTGGAAATTGCACTGGATGCCGGAAGACTTGGTTATACCGAAGTTAATCTTGCCACAGGAGCTATGGAAAGCACAGCCCAGTTTAAATATAATTTCGGATATCTTTCTGATGAAGAGTTTAATTTTTCTAATCTTTTTACAGCGATACTTCCAGAATACAGGGAGCCCGTAATGCATCAGGTAAGAGAAGCGGTAAAAACAAAAGGAATATATAAAGCAGAATATCCCGTACAGTGGAAAAATGATTCTATCCACTGGCTGCAGTCCTATGGCCGTCCGAGATATGATGAAAACGGCATGGCAGACAGGATTGTAGGAATGACTGTTGATATCACGGATAAAAAACTGGCCGAACAGCGTAAAGACGACTTCCTGAGTGTGGCCAGCCATGAACTGAAAACGCCGCTTACCGCCGTAAAAGCATCCATACAGCTTCTGAACCGCATCAAGGAACTGCCGTATTCCCAGACCCATGTGAAACTTATTGAACAGTCTGATAAAGGAATCCAGAAAATGAGCATGCTGATTGATGACCTCTTAAATATGAGCAAGCTGGGACAGGACCAGCTGATGCTGGAATACAATACCTTTAACCTGCATGCTATGCTGAAAAACTGCAGCCATGTAACGCATGACGGCCATTACCATGTAGTTTTAAAAGGTGATGAATCTCTTGAAATAGATGCGGATGAACACAGGATTGGGCAGGTAGTGATCAACCTCGTCAACAATGCAGTAAAATATGCAAAAGATTCCGGGGAGATCCATATTCTTACGGAGTTATCCGGTGATGATGTGAAAATTTCCGTGCAGGATTTCGGCGAAGGCATTGCAGAATCTGTGGTTCCCCACCTGTTTGAACGCTATTTCCGTGCTGACCATTCAGGAAAATCCTATTCCGGGCTTGGGCTTGGGTTGTATATCTGTTCGGAAATCATCAGGAAACATTCCGGTAAAATAGGAGTAGACAGCAAAATAGGCGAAGGAAGCACCTTCTGGTTCACCATTCCGAAAACAGTCCGGAAAAAATCTTAATGATTATCGTTTAACTACAGGTATTAAAACAAAAAACAGCTGTCCGTGAACAGCTGTTTGCATCTGTAAATTCATTATACCTTATTCTTTAAGGATCTTCTGGGTAACCGGTTTGTTGTTAACAGTTCCGGTAACAATATAACTTCCTTTCTGCAGTTCTGAAATGTTTAGAGTTTCGTTGGCTTTTACAGAAGAAGTTTTAATCAATTGGCCCGAAGGCGAATAAATCTTAACATCTTTTACCGCTGACCCGAATACAATTTCATTGTTTTTTACCAGGGAATTCCTGATAAAGCCGTTTTGAGGAGAACTGTTGTAAAGATCTTCCACGGCCAGTGTTCCTGCCTGAGGAGAAGCAAGGGCAATGGTAAAGTCAACTGCATTATTATTGCTGTCCCCGGAAACCCTTGTGATGGAATTTAATATCGTTGGAGAAGGCGCTGCTCCTGAACCTTCATACTGGTCTGCCGGTCCGTAGCCTACAAAATCAAGGACGTTGGATGCAAAAGGCCCTGTAACCTGTGTGGTACTGCTTGCGAGCGCCACTTTCCCGGAAGTGAATCCGATGCTCAGTCCTGTTCCCACAGTAGGGTTGGATCCGTTAAAATTAAGCACGACATTCACCACTAGATTGGGATTAACAAGATTAAGGATTCCCCCGCCGTCTGAACCTTCCTGGATCAGATACGTCTGTCCGGGAGCCAGGGTAATGTTCGGCAGGGTGTGGTACTGGGTAAATGCACCGGAAGCAGGCCCGTACTGTATGGTGGCACCGGTGAGTGTAGATGTTGAAGATCCGATGTTCTTCAGTTCTATGAAATCATTGGTCAGTGTGGCCCCTAAAATTCCACCTCCCGTATAAATTTCATTGATGACAATCTGGGCATTGGAAAATGCAGCTATCGAAACAAGTCCGATAAAAGTAAATACTTTTTTCATAATGATAATATTTGGTGATTTGATTAATCGTAATGCAAAATATGTACCTAATTCACAATAATATGATATATTATTTATTAAATGAATTGATCTGATAAAATATGATAGATTAATAGAATAACAACTTACCATTGTCAGGTCATAAGACAAACTTATTTAATATCTTAAATTTGTTAGGTTTCAGTAAAGATCTTCATTTTCAATTTTCATTTCTCTATTCGTCTCAAAAACAGGATGCTTCGGTATGGATTTCGTTGCTTTTTAAAGACCAGATTAAATTATTGATATGAAGATACAAACCTTAGGAGTCCTGTGGTTCTCCATGATGTGTGCAGGCATTCATGCGCAGTCTCTGCAGTCGCCGGACGGAAAATTTGAGATGAATTTCCAGCTGAAGCAGGGCGTTCCGTATTACAGTTTAAAATACAAAGGAGCGGTAGTGGTGGAAGATTCAAAACTCGGACTGAGACTTTTTAAAGATGTTTCCGTTCCCTTTGCCGCCGAAATAGCAAGGCCCGGAAATGGTGAAAATGATCTGAACAGCGGATTCACCAAAGCTGATGAAAAGAGGGACGCTAAAAATGAAACCTGGCAGCCGGTGTTGGGAGAGAAAAAAAATTACATTAACCATTACAACGAACTGGCTGTTACGCTTCATCAGGCTTCTACCGACAGAAATATTATTGTTAAATTCAGGCTGTTCAATGACGGATTAGGATTCAGGTATGAATTCCCGCAGCAGAAAAACCTGAACTATTTCGTGATCCGCGAAGAAGATTCTGAAATTGATTTTCCTGCGGACATGAAAGCCTGGTGGATCGTGGCTGATTATGATTCCCAGGAATACCAGCCGCAGACGACAAAAGTTTCTGAAATCCCCGGACGCTGGGATCAGGCATTCGATAAACATTCCTCCCAGACCCTGATTAAAAATGCCGTACAGTCTCCGCTGCTGCTTAAAAAAGAAGGCAAGGAACCTTTATATATTAATGTAGCGGAAGCTGCTGTCCTTAATTATCCTGCCTCCCATTTGGAAGTGGATGCACAGAATTTCAGGTTCAAGACCCACCTGACGCCTGATAAGCAGGGAGCTAAAGGGTACATCCAGACTTCATCAGTTTCCCCGTGGCGTACCATTATTGTATCGCCGAAAGCAGAAGAAGTGCTGGATTCAAAAATGCTTTTCAACCTGAACGAACCCACAAAATATACCGATACTTCTTATATTCATCCCACAAAATACATGGGCGTATGGTGGGAAATGATCATCGGAAAATCCAAATGGGCCTATTCTACAGCCAGCAATGTCCATATCGGGGAAACCGATTTTACCAAACTTACACCCAACGGAAATCATGCGGCCAACAACACCAAAGTAAAGGAATACATTGATTTCGCTGCTGAAAACGGCTTCGACGGCCTTTTGGTTGAAGGCTGGAATATAGGCTGGGAAGACTGGATCGGGCACCATAAGGAATTTGTATTCGATTTTATCACGCCATACCCGGATTTCGATATCAAAATGCTGAATGAATATGCGCATTCAAAAGGGATCAAACTGATCATGCACCACGAAACTTCTGCTTCCGCCACCAATTATGAAAGATGGGCAGACGAAGCTTTTCAGCTGATGAATAAATACGGATATGATGCCGTAAAAACAGGATATGTAGGTGATATGATCCCGAGAGGGGAACATCATTATTCACAATGGAGCATCAACCACTATTACAGGATTGCAGAAAAAGCCAACAAATATAAAATCATGGTGAACTCCCATGAATCCGTACGGCCGGGAGGCGAAAGCCGTACTTATCCGAACTGGGTTTCTACAGAAGCAGCCCGCGGAACGGAACATGAAGTTTTTAAGGGCAACAACCCGGATCATCAGACTATTCTTCCGTTTACAAGGTGGATCGGAGGTTCTATGGATTACACGCCGGGAATTTTCCAGACTAAAATGGATTATTATTTTCCCGGTGATAAACGGTTTGTGCAGACCACGCTGGCTAAGCAGCTGGCACTGTATGTTGTCATGTATATGCCGCTTCAGATGGCTGCCGATTTACCGGAAAACTATAGGAAACACATGGACGCTTTTCAGTTTATCAAGGATGTAGCGGCAGACTGGGACGATACCAAAATCCTGTCAGCGGAGCCCGGAGATTATATCATAACGGCCAGAAAAGCCAAAGGAACAGAAAACTGGTTCGTTGGCGGGATTACTGATGAAAACAAACGGGACTATACGGTGAATTTTTCATTCCTGGACAAAGGGCAAAAGTATGAAGCCACAATTTATGAAGACGGAAAGGATGCAGATTATATCAGCAATGCTCAAAGCTATCATATATGCCATAAAACCGTTACCAACAAATCCAGGATCAGCTTTAAAATGGCGAGAAGCGGCGGATTTGCCATCAGTATAAAGCCGAAAAATTAAAATCCTGTTTATTCTGAATCAATAACAAAACAATACTCCGGCTGTCCAAGGACAGCCGGAGTATTGTTTATTAATCGTAATGATCATTTATTTTAATGATGCCTTACACCTTTCTGATGATAATTAACGTCTCTGTTTACAGACTGGTAATTTTTAGAAAGGTTTTCTGAAGAATTATTGTAAGCATTTAAAGAAGAACTGTTCTGCTCCGGTATAGGCTTACTGAAGCGTACTTCTTTTCCGTTTTTATATGCTTTGTTATCAGCGGTACGGTAAAGTTGGTTTTCTTTATAGGTATTCCCGTCAGGAGCAGTGAATGTTTTCACCTTGTTTTTCTTCCTGTTTCTTAAGCCCCAGATTAATGTTCCCGTGCCTAATAAGGCCAATGCTAATTTTATCTTGCTGTTCATAATATATTATTTTAAATAAGTAATTGTTCTTTTTATTTATATAGTTAAATAATGGGTATTCAAGGATTATGGCTGTCCGCTTCCTCCCGCGGCTCCGTAAATCTGCCCTGAAGAAAAACTGGCATCATTGGCAGCCAGCTGTACAAAAATGGAAGCCAGCTCGGCAGGCTGTCCCGGCCTTCCCAAAGGTGTATCGCCCCCGAATTTCACCAGGTTTTCCTGGGTCTGCCCGCCGCTTACTTCCAGTGCCGTCCATACCGGTCCGGGAGATACGCCGTTTACCCGTATTCCTTTCGGGCCCAGCTGCTTGGCAAGCGATTTTACATAACTGGTGGTCGCTGCTTTGGTCTGTGCGTAATCATACAGGTTTTCAGAAGGGTCATAGGCCTGAACGGATGAAAGCCCAATAATGGATGATCCCGGCTTCAGGTGGGGAAGTGCGGCTTTTGTAATCCAGAACGGTGCATATATATTGGTTTTCATGGTTCTGTCAAATGCTTCAGTACTGATGTCAAGAATGGACTCATTGGTTTTCTGGTGTCCTGCATTGTTGATCAGGATATCCAGTCCGCCAAGCTGCTGTACAGCTTGTGAAACCAGTTTTTTACAGAATTCCTCATCTCTGATATCGCCCGGAATAGCAACTGCCTTACGCCCTGCCTTTCGGATCAGTTCAATTACTTCTGCCGCATCAGATTCTTCTTCAGGAAGGTAGTTGATGGCCACATCGGCACCTTCGCGGGCATACGCAATGGCTGCTGCACGGCCGATCCCGGAATCTCCGCCGGTAATTAAAGCTTTTCTTCCCATCAGTCTTCCGGATCCGATATAACTTTTTTCGCCATGGTCAGGTACCGGATCCATTTTACTCGCTAATCCGGGAAACGGCTGAAACTGACTTTTAAAAGGAGGCCTCGGATATTTGGTAGTGGGATCGGTAAGATCCGGACCGGTAGTGTTTCGTACTTTTTGATTCTGCGACTGTGCCAGGGTACCCGGAGCAACAGCAGCAACAGCAAGGGTAGCCGCTATTTTTCCAATCGCATTTCTTCTTGTGATTGTTTTTTCCATAATATTAAACTTTGTGGTGTGGTAGGCCGTATGTACAGCCGTTACAGTATCATAGCAATGAACATTCCAAGCTTGGAATATCCTG
>Ga0265798_10002551_pt1 | contig 26795 bp, 22 predicted proteins | sample P3T30metagenome_FD_192430 | JGI IMG/M metagenome (GOLD analysis project Ga0265798, IMG submission 192430) | Plant litter microbial communities from East Loma Ridge, Irvine, California - P3 T30 | ecosystem: Environmental > Terrestrial > Plant litter > Unclassified | place: USA: California...
CGGTGCGGGACGCTTGGCGGCCGGACGGACCACCACCGCAGTGGTGGTCGCGACTGGCGCATGCGTCTCGAATTGAATCTGTTCACCCTCTTCCAGCTTGAAGATGCTGACCACGCGGGCCAGTTCACCGGCCTGGTCTTGCAGGCTCTGGGCGGCTGCGGCAGCTTCTTCCACCAGCGCGGCGTTTTGCTGGGTCATGCCATCCATCTCGATGATCGAGGTGTTGACCTGGGCGATACCGGCGCTCTGTTCGGCGCTGGCGTTGGCGATCTCGCTCATGATGTCGGTCACGCGCTTGACGCTGGTGACGACTTCTTCCATCGTCACGCCGGCCTGGCCGACCAGCTTGCTGCCACGCTCGACCTTGGACACCGAATCGTCGATCAGGGTCTTGATTTCTTTTGCCGCCGCAGCCGAACGCTGGGCCAGGTTACGCACTTCGGAGGCCACGACCGCGAAACCGCGGCCCTGTTCGCCGGCACGGGCCGCTTCGACCGCCGCGTTCAGCGCCAGGATATTGGTCTGGAAGGCGATGCCGTCGATCACGCCGATGATGTCAGCGATCTTGTTGGCCGAGCCATTGATCTCACCCATGGTGCCAACCACTTGCGACACCACATCGCCACCCTTGCGGGCCACGTCCGATGCGGCGGCGGCCAGGGCATTGGCTTCACGGGCATTGTCGGCGTTCTGCTTGACGGTCGAGGTCAGCTGTTCCATGGCCGAGGCGGTCTTTTCCAGCGAGCTGGCCTGCAGTTCGGTACGCGAGGACAGGTCGATATTGCCGGCGGCGATTTCACGCGAGGCGGTGCCGATGGTCTCGGTGCCGCGGCGCACTTGCGACACGATATCAACCAGGCTGTTGCGCATTTCCTTCATTTCGACCAGCAGGCTGCCGCGGTCGGATTGCTTGGTGTCGATCGCGATCGACAGGTCGCCGTGGGCGATGCTGCCGGCGATCTTGGCGGTGTAGCCAGGCTCGCCGCCGAGCTGCTTGAGCAGGCTGCGGGTGATGACGACAGCGGCCGCCACACCCAGCACCACGGCCAGGGCCAGCAGGACCAGCATGAAGTTACGGGCATTGTCGAACGCCGACTCGGCATCGGCCTTGGTCTGGGCGTTCTGTTTTTCTTCCTGGGCGGCCAGCGCGTTGAGGGCGTCGGTCCACTTGCGCTGGACAGGGCGCACTTCGCGCACCATGACGCGGGTGGCGTCCATGGCATTAGCGGCGAGATAGAGTTCGGTGGCGCGGGCGATCGCCGGCATGGCGGCGGCTTCGTGTTCCTTGATCTGGCCCAGCAGCGCCTTTTCCTGATCGTTGCCGTTCGATGCGAACAGGGCGGTCAGCTTGCGCTGGGTTTCGTTGTACTGGGTAGTCTGTTCCTTGAACTTGGCGATCTCCGGTTCCATGTCGGCTGGATCGGCCATCAGGGTCAGGACGCGCAGCGACTGCAGGCGGTCGTTGACGTTGTTGCGCATTTCGATCACAAGGCCGGTCGACACATTACTCACGCTGACCACGTGGTCAAGGCGATCCTGGATCTGCGCCATGCGCAGGATACCCACTACGGCAACAGCCACCAGCAGCACCAGAATCAGTGCGAAACCGAGGGCCAGACGGGTGCCGACCTTCATGTTGTTCAAATTCATTCGTGTTTTCCCTGTAACTTATTGATCGAAACTCGCTCGGATGAGATGGCGCCGTGCGAAGCGCTTCTGAAATCGGTATTTCTCCGCGATCTCAGGTGTTTCCGACAGGATAAATCAAGATTTCACCTAGCTAGCCAGAAAATCTCTTGCTCGACCGAATTGTTTCGGCACAACAACAGGCTTGATACAGTGCAACATTGGAACAGGTCTGCATTATGGAACGGCTATTGCCGCACAGCAAGCAATTTTGAAACTTGTATGGTTATTTCGACAATCAAATGTATCGAATTGTCGACATGAAATAAAAAAGGCGTGCCTAGGCACGCCTTTTTGTTACTTTTAGAGAGAATTGATCAGGCTGCAGCCGGCATCCTGGCGGCGGCTTCGAGCAGCAGGCGCGCATCGCCCAGCGCCAGCTTTTTCGAATCGGACAAGGTTTGACGGAAAGAACGCGCGCCGGGCAATCCCTGCATCAGGCCCAGCATATGGCGCGTGATGCTGTTGAGCTTCAGGCCCAGCGGACCGTAGCGGCGCAGCTGTTCCTCGATATACGGGATCATCGCTTCCAGCACCTCGATCCGCGAGCGCGGGCGGCCTGCCTCGTCGCCATAGAAGCGGCGGTCCCAGTCGGCCATGGTCCAGGGATTGTGATAGGCCTCGCGGCCCAGCATCACGCCGTCGACGTGTTCCAGGTGCAGCGCGATCTCGTCGTCGCTCTTGATGCCGCCGTTGATCAGGATCTCGAGATCGGGGAATTCGCGCTTGAGCTGATAGGCAACCTGGTAGCGCAGCGGCGGGATCTCGCGGTTTTCTTTCGGCGACAGGCCTTTCAGCACCGCATTACGAGCGTGCACGATGAAGGTCTTGCAGCCCGCGTCGGCGATGGTGCCGACGAAATCGCGCACGAAGCCGTATTCCTCGTCGTAGTCGATACCGATGCGGTGCTTGACGGTGACGTCGATCGAGACCGCGTCGCGCATCGCCTTCACGCAGTCGGCCACCAGTTGCGGCTCGTTCATCAGGCAGGCGCCGAACGCGCCCTTCTGCACCCGCTCGGACGGGCAGCCGCAGTTGAGGTTGATCTCGTCATAGCCCCACTGCTCGCCCAGCTTCGCGCTTTTCGCCAGGTCGGTTGGGTCGCTGCCGCCCAGCTGCAGGGCGATCGGGTGCTCGACGTCGTCGTAGCGCAGGTGGCGCTCGACGTCGCCGTAGACCAGGGCGCCGGTGGTGACCATTTCGGTGTACAGCCAGGTGTGGCGGGTGATCTGGCGGTGGAAGACGCGGCAGTGGCGGTCTGTCCAGTCCATCATGGGGGCGACCGACAGGCGGCGCGATGGCTGGACGGGGGCTGGGGCGATGCCTGGAATGGTCGAGGTGGTGCTCATGCTGGAAGGGTCTGGTCGCCTGGTGGAACGGCGACGAATACTGTCGGGAACCTGGCATGATAAGCCAAAGCTGGTCGGGCCGCACTGCTGGTGTCGGTCGGTTGTGGCAAGTATTCTGCTGACGGACATTCGGTCGAGGTGCAGCAAGGGTACGCGCTAGCTGTACGCATCATGCAAATTACGCCCTTATCCGATAGATCCGTTGTCGATTGACTCGCTTCTGTGCTGAGCCGTGACAACGTTTCCCATGCAAGGCTGCCTGAGAATCATACCGACCACATCAGCAACTAACGGAGCCGGCATGGCGGACGAGCAACCATCCAAGATCAGCAACTTGAACTATCCTGCGACCAAGGTGCGGTGATGGGCAGGGCCACAAACAGCGCGATCCAGGCGAACGCGAACAAGCCTAGGCCGTACATTGGCGACATCATGCACAGCTGCTTCCTCCGACCATCGGATTTCAATCACGCGTGTGCTGTAATCGTCTCTGGCGATAGCATTAATTTCTGCGGCCATGCCCTACTACACATCGGCGGAACCGGCTGGTACTTCCATGTGGCAGGATTCAATGAAGTACCAAGATTCATGAATGAAGCTGGATACAAACGCTACCTGAAGGAAGGCGGCAAGCATGAAATCCGCCGCACGCTTGTACCCATTTCCAACCCAGTTGGGGCGCATCGAAAACTGGAAGATATCCTTGCGAAGAGATGGCAGTGGCTGCTGATCCCGAATAACTGTGCCTCTTTCGTGGAAGAGATTGTGCAGGCTGGGGGTTCCAAGGCGGGTCTATATCTCAACTGCCCAACAGCAGAAAGGTTCAAATGAAAACCGCCCTCATTTCCCTGGCTGCCGCGTTCGCAATGGCCGTGCTTGTGTATATCGCCATGCTCATCTTTGCAACAGGAATGTACGTCGAAACCGTCGGGAACATCATCGTCCTGTCAGCAATCAGTGCGGGGATCATCACAGCACTCGCTTTGAAGGTACGATCAAGCACGCGCGGTTAGGGTCAAGCGGTTAAGGTCTGACATTCGGACCCGAGCTCTGCATTGAAAGGCTATTGTTAAGCCTGTGTCTGAATGTCAGACCTGACACCCGCCCCGGACACCCGCCCCGTGGCCTAGCATGGGGACTCAAATTACGCGAAGCGAAATGTATCGGTTCGACTCGAGTTCGCAGCAGCGCTAGTATCCAAGCGGGTTCCAGCTGCTATGCTGCCCTACAAGTTTCAACGCAATTTTCACTTCGTTCAGAAAAATTCATGATTAGCAGCTCGATAATTCCCCCGCTGGTACTAATATTTAAGTGCTACTTATGACCACCGCCGACTAAGGCCGCGACAGGAAATATAACAATAACTTTTTCGTACTCACCAAACATAACGAGGGATTTTATGGGCCAAGCAAACAACCGTGGTAAATTAGAAGAGCGTATAAAGCTTGCCAAATCTACTTACAAAAAGGACCGGTACACAAATATAAATCAGGTCGGTGATTACATATTCCCACCTGGCGGCATTCCAACAGGTCTCCTAGATTTCTGTCGCCATCCCCGCCCTTGGCAAGATGTACTTCAACGTCCTCATACTTTTGACGAGGTAATGCGGAGGCATGCGGCGGGGGACTATGGAAAGGTGAGGCTTCCGGAGGTATTCGTACGAAAATCGGGCACGGCCATGTTTGGCGTTGGTCCTAAATATTGGACGCATAGTCATTTAAGTGGATTCAGAAGTTGCGTCTCCCATATATTGTATGAGGAGATAGGAGCAGACTTCTTCGAAACTCAGTTGCAGCAAGAACTGAAGGACCGTCATCCACTAGCAGTTTGGCATACTGTATTCGAAGAATGGCGAAAACAACAATCAGGCGGCAACTCGACCGCTGAACTAGGTGCGTCTATAGCATGGACAATGCTCGCGTACCAGGTTTATTTATTGAAAGAAAACGGCGATTTACCGCTGTCGCTGCTCGAGCGCCTTAGGAATGGCAAAAACTTCCAAGGCGCTCGATATGAAGTGTATGTGGCTGCAATAATGCTGGTTTGTGGTTACAAGATTGAGTGGATTCCACATTCAAATGAGCCACATGTAGAGTTTATTGCAACCCATACAAGTGGTAGGAAATTTGCTGTCGAAGCAAAGAGTAAGCATCGCTCAGGCGTCCTTACTACAGGGGCTACAGACGCTCCAGACGCGCCGTTCCGCATCGACTTTCAATCGAACATTGTGGCCGGTATACGCAAAAATCCAGAACTACCGCTTCTGCTTTTCGTCGAGGCAAACGTGCCACATACGTTTGAGGATATCCCCTCAGCTATGATGCACGAAATAGACCGTGCCTGGACGAAATTCGTCAACAGAAAAGAGTGGGAGTCCGAGGGTTTCCCGTGCGTTGGGCTTATTGTGACTAATGACGCTTTGTTTTGGAACGTGCCATCAGAAGTAGATATGAATTTGAAGTTGGCTTGGGTTTGGAATAAATCTGGACCACATCGACATGGATTTGATGCTAGCCACTATATGCAGGAAATCTGTTTAAATGGTAGCAAAGCCAATATTATCCCTAACATTATGTGGGATAATACGAACCCACCAACTCCATTAGAATATTCCAAGGACCGCGTGACCGAGCTACACGAATAAATGGGCTTGACCGCATAAATTTTCTTAGCGAGTGACACTCCAAACCCCAGCCGGATTTACGCGTAACCACCGCAATAGGTATCCGTAATCGCGCGATGTTAGGGTCAGGCCTGGCATTCGGGCAGGGGCTCTACAGAGAAAAGCTATTGCTGAGATTGGGTCTGCATCGCACATGTACGCAAGGCCCCGCCTTACCGTGCTCAGCGCCTTCTCTCAGGCCAGTTTCGCCCAACTTAGTTGTCAACCAACTTCGAATTCAGGCCACTCGACGAGCACGAGGCGATCGCCACTTGGTAAGTGCCTTGTCTCACAGACGAAACGAAGGCACGCACCAAGAGCAATCATCCAATTATTGATCAAGCACGCGGAACGTCAACGTGTAATTGTGGCCATAGCTCGGTGCAGCAGCACCGGCCGGTGCGGGCGCCCTGTGCCGGATCAGCGCGAGAAAGATACCCGGCTTCGCCAACGGCAAGACAGCTTTCCCCTGGGAGTCGGTCGAAACGCTCTCCACGGTGCTCTGGCTTGCCAGGTCCATCGGAGAACGATAAATGCTGACCTTCTGGTCCGCCAAGGGCTTGCCGTCGAACTGGACGACGAATTCAAATTTCTCGCCAACGAACAGGTCGCTCGGATGGGTGACGGCGACGATTTCCAATCCCTTGCCGGTTGGCGCCAGCGCTTTCGCCGATGGCTTGTCGGCAGTGACGTAGGCCTCGGAAATCGACAGCGACTGGTAGTGGGCCAGCAACTTCGCATCAGGCGGCATGACCTGCTCAGGATCCCGCGCAGACTCGGTCTTGCCGTTGCGCTCCCAGGTACGGAACACGGCGCCCAGCCGTGGGCCCGTGCTGAGGCGATACGTGCCCTTTTCGTCGGGAAGTTTTTGCTCCGCTACCGTCCGCTGCTTGAACTGATGGATGTCGCCAAAGGGGATGCGCTCGCCTTGTGGCGTGACAATCGTAAACGCCGTACTCCCGAACGCAACGTCTGAAACGAAGAACTTTTCGGTGAATCCCGCATCGACACCGATCGATCCCTTCGGCTGGACGTCAAAATTATTCGGCAACAGGAAAGGCGTATGCGCATGCGCGACGCCAGCTGCGGCGGCGAGCCACGCTGCCAGCAGCAGCGCGCGCAGCGAGGTTGCGGGCCTCATGGCTTCGCCCCATCGGCCTGATCGACCTTGCCATCGCCGTTCTTGTCGTTCTGCTTGAACGTCTTTTCGGCGATCGCGATGTCTTCTTCCACTGTCAATTTGCCGTCACGGTCGGTGTCCAGGATATTGAAGCGTACATGTGCCTGCTTGATCGAGCCGGCGTACCGTTCGTCCTGCGCCCGGCCGGCGTACTGCTGCTTCAGGCGCCCTTCGTACTCGGCCACATATTCCGCTTCGCTCAGCCAGCCGTCGCGATTGGTGTCGGCGGCCACGAAGCGCTGCTTGCGCACCGTGTCGTACTCTTCCCGGGTGACTACGCCGTCGCGGTTGGCGTCATAACTGCCCATGAATGCCGCCAGACCATGTCCGCCCGCGGGCGCCGCAGGTCCTTCGGCTGCCCCCGATGGCGCCGCTGCCGTCAGCGCGACTACCATGGCTGCCATGGCGAGACGAAATCCGTGCTTGCCGGGCTGGGTGTTCTGTTTGTTCATATGTCCCTCGTTTGTGTTGGATAAAATTGGATGAATTCGATGGTGTTCCGGTATGCCGGCGGTGCTACTTAAAATGCCATGCGCAGGGACATGGCCACCGTGCGGCCCGGTTCGGTCAACAGCTCGATATCGCGCCGGTCCCGTGCGACAGAAGGCTGCAGATTGCGTGAGCTGGAGTAATCCCAGTAACGCTTGTCACCGAGGTTGTAGAAGCCGGCATCGAGGCGCACGTTCTTGTTGACCTGCCAGTAACTGACCAGATCGAACGTGGCGCGGCCCGGCACCCGGAACAGCGCCGTGGTGGAATCGGTCAAGTCCGGTCCGGCGTTCGTGTAGCCATCGCGGTTGGTCGCTACGGCCTGCTTGCCGGCGACGAAGGTGCCGATCAGGTTCAATCCCCATGCTTTCAAAGGCGCATCGTAGCCGGCGCCGATAACCGCCTTGCGCGGCAACACGGACTCGAGCGGGACGTCCTTGTCGCCGGCGTAATTCGATTTTGCAGTGCCGCGACTCAGGCCCACGGCCCAGGTCGTATAAAACCCTTTTGCGTGCGGGCTCCATTGCCCGTGCTCGAGTCGGGAGCTGAGTTCGAAACCGTAAATTTTGGCGTCGTCGCGATTTTCCGCCTGGTAGATGGTGCCGATGTGCGCGGGCACGTTCGTGAACAGGCTTGGGGACATGGCGCGTGTGTAGCGCGTGTAGGCGATGAAATCCTTGTACTTCGTGTAGAAGACCGACGTCTGCAACGCCATTCCCGGCGTCGGTTTGCCCTTGATGCCGAGTTCGACGGCATCGCTGGTTTCCTCTTCCAGCTCGCGGTTGCCGACCAGCGCATACTGGTTGCCTGTTGCGTAATTGCTGGCAAGGTTCCAGGTGCCGAAGATTTCGCCGACAGAAGGCGCGCGTCCACTACGTTTATATTGCGCATACGCCAGCATGTTCGGCATCACGGCGTAGCTCAGCGCAAGGCTCGGACTCCAGATGGTATTGCTGGGACTGCCATACATCTTTTCCACGTCGGCTGGCGTCAGGATGCCCGACGCAAAATTGCCCAGGTCACGCATCTTGATCCTGACATAGTCGCCACGCACGGCCGGCGTCACCACCAGGCGACGCCCGCCAAGGTCGAAGTTGATGTCATCCTGTAGAAAAATGCCTGCCCGCGTGGTCGTCGTGTCAGGCTGCGGCTTCATGTAGCCGACGACATTCCACGGCCGCTCGACGTCCTGGGTCGATGCATTGATGCCATAGCTCAGATGGTGACGATCCAGCCGTTTCGTGACGACGCTCGATACGCCCCACGTTGCCGTCTCGTTCTCGGAAAGATTGCGCACGCTGGCGTTGGTCGCCAATGTCGTCGTGTCGGTCGTGTCTTCGGTATCGGTGCTCTGGAAATACAGGCGCGAATCCGCCACGTCGGCCCAGGCGTTGTTCGGCGTCCATTGATGCGTCAACTGCACTGTGTTGCGCGCCGTCTTGCTGTGCTGCTGAGAATTTTCCGTGATCAAAGTGCTGTTCGTGTCCCAGCCATGGAACGATGTGTCGTTGGTGCGCCGGTACAAGTCGACAGACAGTTCGAGTCGGTTGGCGGCATTAATGCGCAGCGCGCCCTTGAGCAGCAAGGCATCGGAATCCCAGTCGTTGGGCATGCTGTCGACGATATCGCTATTGTTCCTGAGCGCGTGTCCGTCGCGGCGCGAGTAACTGACCAGGCCATCCAGGTTGCCGCTTCGGCCTGCCGCAGTCAGGCTCTCGTTCCAGGAGCGGTCGGCCGAGTCGTAGCCAATTTTGCCGCCGTAGTAATCGACCTTGCTGCCGCGCAGATAGTCGTCGGCCGATTTGGTCTTGAAACTCACCGCCCCGCCAATGCCGCCTGCCGAGCGCTTGGCCGAGGTGGTGCCGAACAGGATGTCGGCAGAGGAAAACATTTCAGGATCGATGAAATCGCGACCGACGCCAAAGGTATTGGCGCCCACGCGGCTCACATACGGACGGCTGGTAGCGTCAGGCATTTCAATGCCATCGATGTCCATGCCAACACGATTGCCTTCGATGCCGCGGATGTTATAGCCAGTGCTGCCGGAACGGTCGAAGGTGCTGCGATTGCGCGTTGTGCCAGACGCCGTGCCGGGAGCGGACACCAGCGGCTGATTGCGCACCACGTCTTTCAGATTGTTGGCCCGCTCGAGTTCCTCGCCACTGATCGTCGTAGTGGTCCCTGCTTCGTTAGATGCCTGCCCGACGATGTCGATGCGGGGCATGGTTGTCTCAACGCCGGAGGGCATATCGACGTCTTCATGGGCAAATGCGGGCGTCATGAGCAAGGCGGAGATAGCGCAAGCCAGAACGGCACGCTCTGGAAGCGGGGTAGGACGATGGAGGGCAGGCATGCCCCGCTCGGGGACGGAATCCAGTGCGGCGTATCTGTTCATGTGGTCTCTTTCAGGCAAACAAGTTAACGATGTCCTCTCTCCATGGGAGGATTTCTAGATGCAAAAACAATTATAAAGTTAATGCGAATCATTGTCATTCTCATTTGCATTACCATTATTATTTGTAGGGGTTCTCCTCTGGTGTATAGCAATGCGATTCAGATCGACGCAATGCGGACAGATCCTGGCCAAGTGGGTTGGCAGGAGTGGGCGGAAATAACGAGCTGGATGCAGGAACGCTGGCGCCAAGGCCGGCACCATGTTCGTGGAGATATTCGTTGAGTGTCGTGCCCGGAGCTCGAGAAGGTTCGAGCGTCTCGTCAGGCACTTGTTACGGTAGATGTGGGGCGGCGCGGGAGGCTTTGGCTAATAAGGCTCAAGATCGAAGAGGCGGCCTGGCGCCGGGATGGCAAGCGGTACAGCCAACAACCCGCCATGACGAGCGAAACTGACGGGGCGCGCCGGCCTCTTCATCAAACAGCGTCGTCTTTTGCGCTCAAAAATACTTGAGCCATGCAATATCCCGGCGGCGCGCTTTCAAGCGCGAGTACCACGCCGTCGGCACATACAGCACCGGCAGCAGCGCCGCATACCAGAGCCAGATCCAGTTGAAGTCATCCAGCCCGAAGCTCACGTCGTGGGTCGGTCCCCAGATCAGGTAGGCGACGTGGTACAGCGCCCTGAGCACGTACATGTGCATGATGTAGAAGAACATCGGCGCGCCGCCGAATACCGCCAGTGCCGTGAGCCACGGGCGCCCTTCCCAGCGTTCGAACAGGGCCAGCAGGATCGCACCGATACCGAGCGTCTGCAGCAGGAACAGCAACGACGGTGGATACTTCGTCAGGGCGATGAAGCCCATCGCCGTATGCAGGGCGGTCTCGCCCACGACCCACGGCTTGTCGCCGTAGAAGTTCAGCGCGCGCAGCACGACGAAGGCGGCCAGCATTCCCAGGCCCAGCGCCAGCAGGCGGCGGGTACGACGCGCGGCGTCCTTGCCGGGCTCGAACCAGCTGCCCAACAGATAGCCCAGCACGATCACGCCAATCCACGGCAGCACCGGATATGAGGTCCTGGCGACCGCGCCGAATGGCAGCGGGATCAGGTCGCGCTGGTGCAGCAAGGCCCATAGCGTGAAGCCGGGCTCGCCTGGCAGCAGGCGGAAGCCGTCGAACAGGTTATGGCCGCAGACGATCAGCAGGCCAAGCGCCAGCAACAGCTTTTTCGGGAGATAAATCAGGCCGGCCAGTGCGACCATGCACACGCCGATGGCCCAGATGACCTGCAGCCAGAAGGTCATCGGCAGCTTGACGGTCCAGGCGAAGGTCAGCAGGGTCACGTCGATCGCCATCAGCAGCAGGCCGCGCTTGAACAGGTAGCTCGCAGTCTCGGCCTTTGTATGGTTCAGGCCATACAGGTAGGCGCCCAGGCCCGTCAGGGCGACAAAGATCGGCGCACACAGGTTGGTGACGATGCGCATGAAGAACAGCACCGGATCGACCGTGGCCGGATCGACCGGATCGGGCACGCTCAGGTGCAGGTACCAGTTTTCGCGGATATGGTCCATCAACATGATGACCATCACAAAACCGCGCAGTGCATCGAGGCTTTGCAGCCGGCGCCGGTTGGCGGCGGCCTGGACCAGCGATCCGGCAGGCGCCGGACTTCCGACCGTATTCGAAATAACTTGTTGCATGCAGCTCCTTGCCGCCAGGAGCGAATAGCGCCGGCCATCGGCGCCGCCTGGCGTATCGATCATCACGCCAACAGGCGACTGATCGATAATGATATCTCATTCTCACAAGGAACGCATATGGCTCGACCGTTGGCACTGCCAGCAACACCCACGACAAGACGGTATGCTTGCCCATTCCCAATCAATACAGAACTCGATTAGCAATGGACCTTCTCAGCACCATGCGCTCCTTCGTGCGCGTCTATGAAACGCGCTCGTTCAGCGCAGCCGCCAAGGACTTGAAGCTGGGCCAGCCCTCGGTCTCCAAGTCCGTGGCGCAGCTCGAGCACGAGCTGGGCGTACAGCTCTTCCTGCGTTCCACCCGCGGCCTCGCGCCGACCGACGCCGGCCAGAAGTTCTACGAACACGCGCAGCGTACGCTGGACGAGGCCGAGCTGGCGATCAAGGCGGTAAGGGACGCCAATGCGCCCCTGACCGGCAGGCTGCGCGTGAGCGGCACCATCACGTTCATGCGCCAGCACATCATCCCGAAGCTGCCCGGCTTCATGGTGCAGCACCCCGCCCTTTCCATCGACCTGCTTCTCGACGATGGCAACATCGGCCTGGTGGAAGAAGGCGCGGAAGTCGCCCTGCGCATGGGCAAGCTGGCCAGCTCCAGCCTCACGGCGCGCAAGATCGGCCAGTGTCGCCGCATCGTCGCCGCCACGCCCGGCTATCTCGAGCAACACGGCGTCCCCAAGGAGCCGGGCGAGCTCGCCGGGCACGCCGCCATCGTCCTGTCCCGCGGCGAGGGTGGCGAGCATATCGCCTTCGACAGGGACGGCGTCGTGACGGAGGTGGTGCTTCAGCCCAGGCTGCGCATCAGCGCTTTGGAGGGAGTCCGCGCCGCGGTGCTGGCCGGCCTGGGCCTGGCCGTCGCCAGCGAATGGATACTCGAGGATGAGTTGGACAGCGGCCAGGTCGTCGAAGTCCTGGCCGACTGGCGCATGCCGGTCCTCGACCTGTGGGCGGTGCTGCCGGGTGGAGCGCGCCACGCCAGTCCCCAGGCCCGCGCCTTTATCGCATTCGTCGAGGAACAGCTGGCGGCGACGCGGTACGGGGTGCGCTGAGCCCATGCCGGTCACAGACGATCGCCGTCAACCGGCAATCAGCGCCGGCGGCGTGACCGAGTGCGGCAGCGCCATGCCCTGCTCATGCAGATAGATCGCCAGGTCGAGCGAATTGTCTGCCACGTCGAAGTGGCTTACTCGGCCATCCTTCAAGCGCAAGATGAAACTCTCGACCGAGGTGCCGCCCGTACCAGTCGGCGCGATGCCGAAGAACGGCGCGCCGTCATGCTTCCAGTGCAGGTTGATGGTTACCAGGGCGCGGTCGTCCGCGACGTAATGGTCGATCAAGTCGACACGGGGATGGAAGGCGGCGATGAAGGCCTGCACCCAGGCCTTGAGCGCGTCCAGTCCAACGATATCGCGTCCGGCCGGGCTGTTGATCAGGACGTCGGGGTGGAAAATGGCATCCCAACGCTCGAACCGGCCAAGAGCAAACCCTTCGTAGATGTCCATGGTGAGGCTGGCGCCATTGCTGGAAGCCGACATGTCGTCCCTCCTTTTAGTTGGTTAGTTACAAATCGCCTCAGAGCGTGATGCCGATGCCGTTCAGGAAGGACTCCATCCGGTCGTCCAGGACACGCCTGGTCTGTGCCCATGCCGGCACCGTTTCCAGCAGCTGCTGTTGCCATGCCCAGAGGTTCGGAAACTCGGCAAACGGCGCCCTGGTCCGGGCCACCTGCGAGAACGGCGCCGCGATATCGATATCGGCCATGGTCAGCTCGTCGCCGACGATGAAGCGGCGGCCTGCCAGATGCGCGTCGAGCACCGCGGCCGCCGCCCGCATGTTCTTGAGTACGAGATTGACGATGGACGGGTCCTCGGCCTGCCCCATCGCGCGGCCGGCCACCCGCTCGTTGAACAGCAGCGTCGCGAATACGCGCCACTGCTCGCCGGACCAGAACATCCACTGCAAGACCTGGTAACGCTCGCTCGCGCTCTTGCCCAGCAGCGGCGAAGCGGCTTTCTCGGCCAGGTAGATATTGATGGCGGATGCTTCCCAGATGATCGTGTCGCCGTCTTGCAGGACCGGCGTCAGCCCGTGGGGATTGAGCTTCAGGAACGCCGGCGTATGGCTCTCGCCCTTGAAGAGGTCGACGTTGATATGGTCGAAGTCGACGCCCATGATGTTTGCAGCAGTGGCAACGCGGCGAAAACTGCCGGAGCCCAGGTCGCCGTAGATTTGAATAGTCATAGTGTTTCTTGGATGTGGATGTTGGATTTTTTGGAGAATCAGCAGGCCACGACGCGTGGCTGCAGCAAGCAAGATAGGCGCTGGCTTGCCATGGCAGAAGTCCCGGGCAGTGCATGACACTTATTCGCATGGAGAATGGATTGCGTGGATGCGCAAGCGGCGGGCAAGGGGCATCGAAAAAACCCATGCCCAGCCATACGAAGATTCGATTTCACTACCCGCCCCGCATGCCTCACCATGCGTGACGCGCAACAGCGCCGCCTGCCCCGGGCGTGAACCCGGCATCTTCCCTGACACCTGACATGAAAAACATCCTGATCGCCTGCCTTCTCGCAGGCCTGGGCCTGGCCAGCGCCGGCGCCGCCGAACCATCCCAGCAACAACAGCAGCTCGCCAAGCAGGCCCTCCCGGGCGTGCGCATGATCCCGATCCATACGCCCAAGGGCGACTTCAAGGTCTGGACCCGGCGCGTGGGCGACAATCCGACCATCAAGGTGCTGCTGCTCCACGGCGGCCCCGGAGCGACGCACGAGTATTTCGAAACCCTCGACAACTACTTCCCTGGCGCGTCGATCGAGTACTACTACTACGACCAGCTGGGATCATGGTTCAGCGACCAGCCCGACGACCCGTCGCTGTACACCGTCGAGCGCTTTACCGACGAAGTCGAGCAGGTGCGCAAGGCGCTGGGCCTGGACAAGGACAACTTCTACCTGCTGGGGCATTCCTGGGGCGGTATCCTGGCCATCGAGTATGCCCTCGCCCACCCCGGCCAGCTCAAAGGCCTGGTGATCTCGAACATGATGGCCAGCGCGCCGGCCTATAACGCGTACGCGCAGAACGTCCTCGCGCCGCAGATGGATCCCGCCGTGCTGGCAGAGGTGCGCAAGCTCGAGGCCGATGGCAAGACCGACGATCCGCGCTATATGGAACTCCTGCTCCCGCATTTCTACGAACGCCACATCCTGCGCAAGCCGTTCGCGGAAGTGCCTGAACCGGTGCTGCGCGGCTTCTCGCATCTGAACCCGAAAATCTACAAGCCGCTGCAGGGGCCGAGCGAGCTGGGTATCTCGGGCCTGCTGGCGAACTGGGACCGCTTCGACGATCTCGCACGCATCGACGTACCCACGCTGGTGGTTGGCGCGCGCTACGACACCATGGATCCGGCCCATATGAAAAAGATGGCGCAACGCCTGCCGCGAGGGCAGTACCTGTACTGCGACAACGGCAGCCACATGGCCATGTATGACGACGCGGACTGCTACTTCGACGGCCTGCTGACATTCCTGCGCGGCGCGCCAGCGCGCGCACCGGTCAAGCCGCGCTCCCTGCGCTCCTACTGAAGACTGCAGCGCGCATAAAAAAACGGCGGCATTGCTGAAGCAAGGCCGCCGTCTTCCTGTTACCGCTGCCTCAACGGTTGCGGCTCACCCGCCACACGGTATTGGCCAGGTCGTCCGCCACGATCAGCGCGCCCTTCGGATCGACGGTGACGCCCACCGGCCGGCCGCGCGTCTTGCCCTTGTCGTCGCGGAAGCCGGTGACGAAGTCGATCGGCTCGCCGGCCGGACGGCCGTTTGCGAACGGCACGAAGATCACCTTGTAGCCCACCGGCGGATTGCGGTTCCAGCTGCCATGCTCGCCCACGAAGGCGCCGTTGGCGAACTTCTCGCCCATCACCGGCGACGAGAAATGCAGGCCGAGCGCGGCCACGTGCGAGCCGAGGCTGTAGTCCGGCTTGATGGTGGCCTTGACCTTTTCCGGGTCGCCCGGTTTCACACGCGGGTCGACGTTCTGGCCCCAGTAGGCATAGGGCCAGCCATAGAAGCCGCCTTCACGCACCGAGGTCAGGTAATCCGGCACCAGGTCCGGGCCCAGCTCGTCGCGTTCATTCACCACAGACCACAGTTGCCCGGTTTCCGGGTTGATCGCCAGCGCCGTCGGATTGCGCAGGCCCGTCGCATATGGTTTATAGGTGCCGGCGCTGGCGTCGATCTGCCACACCATCGCGCGGTCGACCTCGGCCTCCATGCCGCGCTCGGTGATATTGCTGTTCGAGCCGATGCCGACGTACAGGTAGCGCCCGTCGGGGCTGACGGTCAGCGCCTTGGTCCAGTGGTGGTTGATCGCGGAAGGCAGCTTGGTGATCGTAGTCGGCGCGCCGCCGGCCTTGGTCTGGCCTTCCTGGTAGTCGAAGCTCACCAGCTCGTCCTGGTTGGCCACGTAGATCTTGTTGTTGGCGTACGCCAGGCCGTAAGGCGCATTCAGGTCTGCCGCGAACACGGTCTTGAGTTCGTACTGGCCGTCGCCGTCGGCATCGCGCAGCAGGGTCAGGCGATTGCCGCTCTTGACCTGGGTATTGCCCTTGGCCTTGATGTAGCCGGCGATCACGTCTTTCGGCTTGAGCTTGGCCGCATTGCCGCCGCGGCCCTCCGCCACCAGGATATCGCCGTTCGGCAAGACCAGGGTCTGGCGCGGGATTTGCAGATCGGTCGCGATGGCCGTGACGCTGAAGCCTTCGGGTACCGTCGGCTTCTGGTCGCCCCATGGAGAAGGCTCGGCGATCTTCATGCTCGGCAAGATGCCGCGTTGCGGATCCGGCAGCTGCGGATCGGCGCCGCGCGACAGCGTCTTGGCGCCCTCGCCTTCGGTGCAGGCGGCCAGCAGCAGGGTCACGCCCAGCATTACCAGTGTGCTCGATCGCTTCATGGCGCACCTCCCACACGTGGATTGAGGCCGACCCAGGCCGCCAGGCCGCTCAGGATGAAGACGATGACCGACAACACCAGGCCGGCAGGCATGACGGCCCACGCGTCCTTCGCGTGCTGGAAGGCGTTGAACAGGCCCAGCGCCCAGGTGGCCAGCAGCAGCAGGAAGTAGGTCAGCACATGACCCTTCTTGTGCGGCGCCCGGATCAGGTTGACCAGCGCGAACACCAGCGCCAGGCCGCTGAACAGCTCGGCGCCGGCGATCAACCAGGACGCAAAATTGCTCCACTGGATCTGGTAGGTGTTGTAGTAGGCGGCATCGCTCAGCAATGCGCCCAGGAACAGCGCGACGCTGCCCGCGAGCAGGATGGTGTGAAGCGTGCCCGGCGGGGTGCGGTATGCCGGGTTCGCTGTAACGACAGTCGACATCGGATTGTCCTTGATAGTGATGGTGTTATCCAAATCATATCGAATTGACCGATGTCCTGGCGCATGGTTGAGCCAGTGTTCAATTTCTTTGGCCCTGGACACGGGGCGCGACGGCCCCGGTTCCTGGTTAAATCCGCTTCAGATGCGGTACTTGGCCTTGATCATGTCAGATGCACGCTCGCCGATCACGACGCATGGCGCCATCGTGTTGCCGGTGGTGATGCGCGGCATGATCGACGCATCGGCGATGCGCAGGCTCTGCACGCCATACACTTCCAGCTTGCTGTTTACCACCGACATCTCGTCGCGGCCCATCTTGGCGGTGCACGACTGGTGCCAGTAGGTCACCGCGCCATTGCGCAGGTAGCGTTCGAGCTCGTCGTCGCCCAGGGTGCCCGGCATCGCTTCGCGCTTGACGATGCGCCTGAACGCGTCCGCATTGCCCAGCTCGCGGCACATGCGCACGCTGGACTTGGCCGCTTCCAGGTCGTCCGGGTGCGACAGGGTATTGGCGCGGATGATCATCGCATCGTCGACGTTGGGGCCGGACAGCAACAGCTGGCCGCGGCTCTTCGGATGCGCGAGGCCAGCGAACATGGTCCAGCCGTGTTCGGGCACGCCGCGCGCCGCATTCTCGGCACTCGGCACCGGGAATTCGACCTGGCAATGCAGCATGTCCGGCGCGTCCAGCGATTCGTCGCTCTTCCAGTACAGCGTTCCTTCCGAACCGCCGTTGCCGACCTCCTGCGGCTCCTTGTATTCCCAGATGCAGCCGAAGGACACGTGGTCCTGGTGGTTCTGGCCGACGCCCGGCAGGTGCTGGCGCACCGGGATGCCATGGCGCGCCAGTTCGCTCGCGGGGCCCAGGCCCGACTGCATCAGTACCTTGGGCGTGTGGACGGCGCCCAGCGACAGCACGACCTCGCGCGCGGCGTGGAACTGGCGCGGCTGGCCGTTGAGGACCACATCGACGCCGACCACCTTGTCGCCCTCGAACAGCAGCTTGGACACCAGCGCATCGGTCAGCACCGTCAGGTTTGGCTGGGCCATGCGCGGATAGGTGTAGGAACGGAAGATCGACTGGCGCTTGCCGTCGCGGATGGTCAGGTCGGTGAGCGCGGCGCCGCCGTTACCCTCCATCATCGCGCCGTTCGGGCTGTCGAAGGTCGGCACGCCGATCGAACGGGCCGCTTCCAGCATCAGGGTCGCAGTCGGCTTCGGATCGCGCGCCGGCGCCACATACACCGGGCCGCCCTGCCCGCGGCGGATGGCATCGGCCTGGCCGTGCCAGTTTTCGATGCGGCGGTAGATGGCCAGCACCGATTCGTAATTCCACGCATCGTCGCCCGCTTCGGCGGCGAAGTAGTTCCAGTCGGCGCTATGGCCGCGCGCCCACACCGACACGTTGATGCTGGACCCGCCGCCTAGCACCTTGCCCATGTTCAGGGGGATCGAACGGCCATTCAGATAGGGGTTCGGTTCGGCCAGGAAGGCCCAGTCACGCTCCGTGCCCAGGTTCATCGGCCATTGGGCCGGCTGGAAGACGCTGGACACTTCGTCGTCGCCGCCCGCTTCGAGCAGCAGCACCTTCACCTCGGGATTCTCGGCCAGGCGGGCCGCCACCACCGAGCCGGCCGAGCCGGCGCCGCACACGATGAAGTCGTAACTCTTGTTCAAGGCTTCGCGTTGGGCGCGCTGGTTGCGCTGGACGGCTTCGGCGAATGCGCCTGCATTGCCCTGTTCATTGATCGTCGTATTGTTCATGGTGAGGTTCACTTTGTATGAGAAGGCGCCTAAGCCCGGATCGGCGTTCACGGCGCGGTGGTTGGCACCGTTCAGATCCGATGCATCTTTCCGATTATATCGATTCTGACGATTCTATCGATTAAAAAACGTGATGGCTGGCCATCGATTTGCCTGATGGTCCGGCACTGAGGCAGGGAGCCTCAGTAGTCAAAAACGGACGGTCGGTAGCAGGTAAGCCTTGGGGCCCGTGCGGTAGCGGTGCCCGGGGCCGTAGTCGGATGAGCGCGCGGGGCCGACTGGCTCGCTGGACGGAGACCGGCCTGCTTTATCGGCCCCTGGACCCTGGCTTGCTGCGCCGGCGTCGTCCTCTCTTGTCGCGCCGGCCGGACACTGCGCGTCGCCGGGCCTGGCGCCGGCCGCATCCTGCCTGCGCTGCTCTTCGGCGGCCGCCGCGTACTTGCCGTCGATGTCGGCCTTGGTGATGATCGTGGCGCGGTCGTCTTCCGGCGACGGAGAAAATTCATGGAGGTCGTGCTGGGGAAACCCGGCGGCCAACACCGGGGATGCGGTGGACAACAGCACGATGGCGGCGAGCGCCGATGCGAACAGGGCTGCCTGCTTGCTTGATGTGTTCATGGTGACGGTTCCCTTGTGGTTGCCGCCAGGCTCAGTGCCAGCGGTCCAACGAGTTACGTGCACCTGCCGCGGGTGGATGCAGCCTGCATGCAAAGAGCGCCAGCCAACTTCAGTAGACGACTTGATCGCTGTCTTCGAGCGGCAGCAGATAGGTCCTGGGCCCCATCTTAGTACCATAACCGGGATGGAGATAGTCAGTCCGGGCAGCGCCGACCGCCGTGCTTGATCGCGGGCGGCAAACGTCGCCGGCCGCATTGCTGGATGGGACCTGGCACGGACGGCCGGTGGCGCCTTCCTCGTTCTCTGGCGCCGGCGTGGCGTCGGGCTTGGGGCCTGTCGCCGCCTGCCGGTGCTGCGCGTCGTCGCGCAGCACCGCATGCACCCTGGCGGTCTCGTTCCAGGCGATGGTGCTGGGGCGCTCTTCGTCCGGCAATGGCGACATCTCATGCGCGTCGAGCGGGTAGACAGTGGCCGCCGCGGCATGGGGAGTGGCGGACCACAGGGCGAGTGCGACGATGGTCGAAGCGAACAGGGTCGCGCGGTTCAATGGTTTCATCATGGCTCAGGTTTCCTTTGTTGTCGCCGCCGGCGTCGGTGCCGGCGGTCCAACGAATTACGCGCTTGAACCGCAGTTGGACGCAACCCGCATCCGGCGGCCTGCTAAATGCGTAGTTAGGTTTAACACCCATTCACACAGCGAGAAGAGAGGCAGAATATGCGGGCACACGTAGTGGTACGGACGATCGGCGCGGCCCTGGCGATCGCCACGGTCACACTCCCCGCGGCGCACGGCGCGCCGCCGGCGGCCGCGCTGGCGAGCCGGATCGCGACACCTGGCCCGGACATCATCGGCCACTTCGAGGCGGCCGGCATGCGTTCGGTGCGTCCCTATGTGCTCAAGCCGGCGGAGCTTGCGCAGGTGGAGCAGGCGCTGGCCAGGCTGCCTGCGCTGCATCGGCGCGTGCTGGAAACCCACCTGCGCCACCTGGGCTTCGTCGAAGGCGTGCCCGGCCAGGGCACGGCGCTGACCTCGAAGGTCGGCGACACCATGCAGTTCGACATCACCGTGCGCGCCAGCGCGCTGCATGAGTCGCTGGCCGAATTCCTGACCACCAAGGAGCGCCGCCTGTTCGAGGCCGACGGCTCGGGCCAGTCGGTGACCTTCGAGACAGACGGCGCCGACGCCCTGAGCTACCTGCTGCTGCACGAAGTGACCCACGTCCTCGACATGTCGCGCCAGCTCACCGACCGGCCCGGCAATGCCTTCGGCAGCGGCATCTGGACGCCGGCCAAGGACGACGGTTTCGCGCTGGCGCCGCAGTTGGCCGCGTCGCCCATCGCCGCCTCCAGGTTCCGCGGCGCCGGCCTGATCCCGGCCGGCCGCGCACGTATCACCTACGATGCGCTCGCGACCTCGCCCTTCGTCAGCCTCTACGCCACCGCCGCGCCGTCGGAAGACCTGGCCGAACTGATGGCCTGGCATGTGGTCTCGCGAGACCACATGCACAAGATCTGGCTCACCGTGCGCGCTGCTGACGGCGCGCTGCTCGGGCGCTACGAGCCCATGCAATTCCCCGGGGTCCGGGCGCGCCTGCCGCTGCTCGACCAGCTGCTGGGCGAGGCGCAACCGGACGCGTCCTGATGACTAGCGCGCCGGCCGCACCATTCGAATGGGTGCGCATGCCACGTGCCCTCCCCGCATCCGATATAGTGTCGCCAATGAACAGCCCCTCCTCCAACCCGAGTCCGATCCTGACGACGCCGCAGGCGGCGAAAATCCTCGGCGTCTCGTCGCGCACGGCGCAGCTCTGGATCGAGAGCGGCGTGATCCCTTCCTGGAAGACGCCCGGGGGCCACCGCCGCATGTTCGAATCCGACGTGCTGGCGGCGCTGGCGGCCAACGACGGGGCGCGCCCCGGCAGCCGCCGGGTGCTGGTGCTGGCCCCGGGCCGCGACCACGCCGGCTGGGAGCGCGCACTGGCGGCGCTGGACGTGGCGGAGGTGACCTGCACCGACAATCCGGTCGCCGCCGCCGTCGCGCTGGGGGCGAACGTGCCTGACGTGTTCGCAGTCCAGGTGGACCAGCCGGGCGACCTGGCGCCAGAGTTTCTGGCCACGCTGCACGCGCTGCCGGCCTTGAACCGCCTGCAGATCGTGATCGCCACCCGCCTGTCGGCCGCCACGGTCGCCTCCATCGTCGGCCCGGCGCTGCGCTACAAGCATGTCCTGCTCGACGGCGCGCCCGGGCAGCTCACGCGCGAACTGGTGCGGCACACGGCCATGGCGCCACTGGCGCTGCAGCCCTTGCCGCCTGCGCTGCTGGACGCCCCGTTTCCGGTCGGGGCCGACGAAGGGCGGCGGCTGCTGGCGGTCCAGCGCGCCGCCATCCTCGACAGCGCGCCCGAAACGGCGCTGGACAATATCGCGCAGATCGCCGCCCTGAGCCTGGGTGCGCCGGTGGCCCTGATCACGGTGCTGAGCGAAGACCGCCAATGGTTCAAGGCCCGGGTCGGCCTGGACCTGCCCGAGACACCGCGCAGCTGGGCCTTCTGCAACTACACGCTCCTGGGGACTGGGGTCTGCGAGTTGTCCGACCTCGACCGCGACCCGCGCTTCGCCGATAACCCGGCGGTCGCCGGCGCGCCGCATTTTCGCTACTACGCCGGCGCGCCGATCGTCGACGAGCAGGGCTACGCGCTCGGCTCCCTGTGCGTGATCGATACCCAGGCGCGCACGCTCGATCCGGTCCAGGCGCAGATCCTGACCCGGCTGGCCGAGCAAGCCTCAAGCGAGATCGCGCGGCGCGCCCGCGCACGCCAGCGCTAGCAAGCTGCATCCAAAAGCGCGTGGCGCGCGTAAGTGGGCGTAGGATCCCACTACCCGGCCCACGCCCATGCATTCATATCACCCATTCCGCGGCCCATCGCGCAAGCCGCGGTGGGACTTCGTCCTGTTCCTTGCCGTGATGGGCGCGCTGGCGCAGCTATGGCCGGTCGCCCCGGCCCTGGCCCAGAACGCCCTCGTCTCGCACGCCGAACAGCCGCCGCGCCTGATCCGCAAGACCACCGTCTACCAGGCGCCGGCCGGCGTGCGCCTGCAGGCCGGGGACATCGTCGAATCGAACGCCGGCACGGTGCAGATCGAATGGTCGAACGGCGCCCGCTTCGCGCTCGGCCCGGCCAGCAGCGTGCTCGTAAACGACGCCGGCGCGGCCCCCGCGGCCAGCCTGCTGCGCGGCTGGGGCAAGTTCGCCACCGGCGCCCCGGCCGGCGGCCGCCTGGCGCTCGATGCCGGCCTGCTCTCGCTGCCGGCCGCCGGCGCCAGCGGCATCCTGCGCCTGGCGCCCGAGGGGACCGAACTGTTCGTCGAAAGCGGCGCCGTTGCCGTCACCGACAATGGCCCCGGCGGCGCGCGCGCCGTCGCGGTGAGCCATGAGCAGTATGCGGCGCGGCTGTCCACCCGTCCGCTGGCGCTCGCCCCGCGCGCGCCGCGCCTGTTCGTGCAGCAGCTGCCGCGCGCCTTCCTCGATCCCCTGGTGCGGGTCGCAGCACGCGCGCGGGCGGCCGAACCCAGGCCGCAGCGCGAGATCGCCGCCGCCGACGTCAGCGCCTGGCGCGACGCCGCCCCGGCACTGCGCCGCCGCCTGGCCGCGCAGTTCGCCGTGCGCCTCGGGGACGCCATATTCCGCAACGAGATCGAAGACCTGCTTGCGGACCAGCCGGAGTGGCGCGACCTGCTGCGCCGCCAGCGCGCCGTCAAGACCCGTGCCAACGCCCCACTCAACCACCTGTTCTGACCATGAAGATCCGTTCGCTCGCCGCCAAGTTCAACCTGGTCTTCCTGGCCGTGTCCATATTCGGCTTCTGCGCCGCCGGCGTCGTCACCAATGCGATGCTGGCCGAGAATGCCCGCGAAGAGACCCTGCAGCACGCGCGCCTGCTGATGCAGGCCTCGGACGCGGCGACCAGGTACACCAGCGCCCACGTCACGCCGCTGCTGGAAAACCGCCTGAAGTTCGAGTTCCTCCCCGAGGCGGTGCCGACCTTCGCCGCCATCGAGCACCTGAACCAGCTGCTCAAGGCCTATCCCAACTACAGCTACAAGCAGGCCACGCTCAACCCGACCAATCCGCGCAACCGCGCCGACGCCTTCGAAAAGCCGCTGGTCGAGCGCCTGCGCGCCGAGCCGCAGACGGCCGAACTGGTGGGCGAGCATGTCGTCGCCGCCGGGCCGGCGCTGTATGTCGCGCGGCCGATCCGCATCCGCGACGCCGCCTGCCTGGCCTGCCACGGCAAGCCCGAGGATGCGCCGGGCACTATGCGCGACATCTACGGCAGCGAGCGTGGTTTCGGCTGGAAGCTGGGCGAGACCGTCGGCGCCCATGTGGTGTCGGTGCCCATGGACGTGCCCTTGCAGCGGGCGCGCACGCTACTACAGACCTATATGCTGTCGCTGCTCGGGATCTTCGGCTTCCTGTTCGCCGCGCTCAATGTGATGGTGCACCTGTTCGTCACGCGCCGCATCGGCCAGCTGTCGCGCGTCGCCAACGACGTCAGCCTGGGGCGCGCCGACGCCGCCGCCATCGACACCCGCGGCGGGGACGAGCTGGCCGGCCTGGCGCGCGCCTTCGACCGCATGCGCACCAGCTTGAACAGCGCGATGAAGATGCTCGATGAATGAGTTCAATGGATGAACTCGCGGAGCTGCCGCGCCACATCGGCAAGTACCGCCTCGACGCCATCCTCGGCCGCGGCGCGATGGGCGTGGTCTACCGCGCCTTCGATCCGCTGATCGAGCGCACGCTCGCGCTCAAGACCGTCCAGCACCGCCTGGGCGACCCGGAACAGACGCAGGAACTGCTGCAGCGCTTTCGCACCGAGGCCCAGGCCGCCGGCCGCCTGATGCATCCCAATATCGTGGCGGTGCACGAGTACGGCGAAGCGAGCGACCTGGCCTATATTGCGATGGAATTCGTCGACGGCCGCCCGCTGTCGGAACTGAGCGGCGCCCAGGCCTGCGCCCTGCCCCAGGTGCTGGCCTGGATGCGCGACCTGCTGGCGGCGCTCGCCTATTCGCATGCCCACGGCGTGGTCCACCGCGACATCAAGCCGGCCAACCTGCTGGTCACGCGCGACTGCCGCATCAAGGTGGGCGACTTCGGCATCGCCCGCATCGAGTCGTCCACGCTGACCCAGACCGGCGCCATGCTCGGCACGCCCAGCTATATGTCGCCCGAGCAGTTCCGCGGCGAAGCCATCGACAGCCGCAGCGACCTGTTCTCGACCGGCGTGGTGCTGTACCAGCTGCTGACCGGCCAGCGTCCGTTCTCCGGTTCCACCGCGGTCGTGATGCAGCAGGTGCTGACCCACAGCCCGGCGCCGCCGTCGCGCCTCAATCCCCTGCTGCCGGCGACGCTCGACGCGGTGGTCATGCGCGCGCTGGCCAAGACAGCCGAGGCGCGCTTCGCCGACGCCGCCGCCTTCCTGCAGGCGCTGGAGGCGGCTGCCGCAGCGCCAGCGCCGGATGCCGACGCCACGGTGATGCTGTCCGTGCGCCCGGCGCCGTCCGCGGCCACGCCCGAGCCGTCCGGCTTCACGGCCGACCTGACGGCCTGGAAGCTGGCCGCGCTGCCGCAGCTGGAAGCCTTGCTGACGGCGCAGATCGGTCCCGTCGCGCGGCTGCTGCTGCGCCGGATCGCGGCCGACGCGCCGGACTTCGCCACCCTGGGGGAACGGCTGCTGGAACACATTCCCTCGCCCGCCGCGCGCGCTGATTTCGCGGCCGGCCTGGCGGCGCTCACGGAGCAACTGGACGACGCGCCGGCCACCGGCGCGGATGGCACGGCGGAGAAAGCGCCGGCAACCGCCAGCTCGGCGCCGCCGGTCCTGGACCAGGCCTTCGGCACCGCGCTGGCGCAGCTGCTGGCGGTGGAAATCGGGCCGATCGCCGCCATCGTCGTCAGGCGCGCGCTGCCCCAGGCCCTGGACCGCACGGCGCTGGCCGAGCTGGTGGCGCGGCAGATCGAGGCGCCGGCCGCGCGCGCGCGTTTCCTCGCTGCGGCGGGTGCGCTGACCGGTCCGGATTGAATCAGTCGGGCGCCTGGACCAGCATCTCGCCCAGGGTCGATGGGTCCGGCAAGGCGGCGCGCAGCACCAGGGTCGGCGCCGTCCCGGGCTCGCCCTCGGTCCAGAACACGGCCCGGCAGCCGAGGGCTTCGGGGAACGCCGACACCGCCGCCAGCGCCTGGCACGGCGGCCCGCCCAGGCGCGCCAGCGCCAGCTCGAGTTCATCCACCCCCAGGTCGCCCCACATCGCGCATACGGCCAGGTCGGCCAGGCGGTCGAACCAGTCCATGCCGTTTGCGGCCAGGTCGAGCAGGCAGGACGTCGAATGGTCGTGCGGCGCGGCCAGGGTCAGCGGGAAATGGCGTCCGACCCGGTCGAGGCTCGGCAGCAGTACGCCGGCCATCGCGGCTTGTCCGCACACGCCTGGCGCCAGCACGAAGCGCCACAGCGGCGCGTGCAGGTAGCGATCTGGCCAGTGGGCGCCATGGCGCGCATGGCCCGCGTATATTCCCTGCTGCAGCCAGGTATCCCAGGCCGCGACGAAGTCGGGCGGCAGGCGGCGCTGCACGAAGTCGCCGTGGCTGGCCAGCTTGCCGAACAGGCCCGGCGTGGCCACACAAATGCTCATAGCGCAGCCGGGCACACGAAGCCCGTGACGTCGCGCCGGAATGGATTGATCACGCTGCCCGCGGTCAGCTCCCAGCTCGCCTTGCGGCCATCCAGGCTCAGGCCGAGGCGGTAGCGCTCGGGCTGCAGCGGCTCGAGCACGCCGCGGTCGACGGTGCGCAGCCAGGCCCACGGGCCGTCGTTGCGCAGCTCCGCCGCGACGCCCGGCGCCGACAACCGCACCCCGCCATTGCCCTTGCCGCTGGGGAGCAGCAGGGACACCGCCGCCTGGCCGGCGGCGGCCACTTCCTGGCCGTCGATCTCGAACCTGGCGCTCGCGATGGCGGGGTCGACCGCGAGCGGGCGCAGCGTGAAACGCAGCGTGGGCTGGCGCGCGCCGCCAGCGAAGAACATATCGCGCAGGCGCGCCCCGCGCTGGAAGGCGTCGAGCGCCGCTTGCGATGCGCCGGCCAGGCTGCCCGCCGCGCGCCAGCGCCAGCGCGCGCCGCCCATGTCGACGAAGGTGGCCAGGTTGCGCGTGAAGAAGTCGTCCATCAGGCCGGCGGGCGCGAAGAACTTGCCGAAATCGTCGGCGGTGGCGTCCCGGGCGCTGGCGCGGTCGACCGGATAGCGCCCGGCGATGGCGTCGCGGCAGAACTGCGCCGGCCCGGCATTCCACAACGCGTTCAGGCGCGCGCGCTCGCCGCCCTGGGCCAGGCCGGCGCCGGCGTCGTGGATGCCCTTGAACATGACCGGCAGCGGCGCCGCCTGGCCTTCCCCGGCGCGCTTGAGGCGCACCAGGGCGTCCGGCGCCGGCGCCGGCGCCCCGCTGCGGCGCGCGCCT
>Ga0265798_10002552_pt1 | contig 26786 bp, 27 predicted proteins | sample P3T30metagenome_FD_192430 | JGI IMG/M metagenome (GOLD analysis project Ga0265798, IMG submission 192430) | Plant litter microbial communities from East Loma Ridge, Irvine, California - P3 T30 | ecosystem: Environmental > Terrestrial > Plant litter > Unclassified | place: USA: California...
GCTTGTTCAGTCATATTGTCATCCTTTTATAGCCGGGCAATGCTCAGGGCATCACCATATGAATACCGGGAAAGTGTAGATGACAGCGGCGGGAATGCGTTTAGCGCTGTGAGCGGTAAGCTGATTTACCAGTAACAGGGTATAGGGTGCTAACCGTGGGGACACAGCGGGTGTAGGGCCATTCGCGTCACGGGTTCAGGCTGACGGCTGTTCACATCCGCTTGCAAAAAACGAGCAGTCGAATCATCAGCAGTACGGCATGGCGCGCATTCAGGCCAGAGGGAGGTGACTAATCAGGGTAAGTTTATGACTTGATGATAAAGTAAGTGACCAGTCAAACTTAAGTTACTGATATGCCGACATACCTTTCAAAAAGCTTTCTTGAGTTTCCGCACGGCGCGTTGACTGCGCACCGTTTTGATTTCCGCATAGAGCAACATGATTTTGTGATGCTGTTTTCTGAAGTGATAGTGAACGATCCTGATTATCATGCATATCGAAGCGAGGAGGTCGGATTTAAAATTCCCCCAGCTTGTTATGACGTTAAGTTTGATCGACTTGAAAACTTCAACAGCGGTAATTTCTATGCTCCGCCTCCTGCTGAATTGCGTTCACGCAAACGGCGTTTTGCAGATGAACTGGCTGAAGCTCTTGAAACAATTATTACTCTTCATCACAACGCTTACAGGGCCAGGGCTTATTTTGCGATTGCAGAAACAGAGAAGTTAAAACGCTTCTATGACCGGTTTTTACAGCATCCGCCCCGTGATGTAATATATGAAGTGAATACCGCCCCAGGCGAAGGAGGAAGAGGTTATGTACTCAAAACACGATATTTCAACCCTGAAAAAAATGACAGTTGCAGAGCGTAAAGCGGAAGCAATGCGTCAGCTCAAAGAATCTTTTGATCTTGCGGAGCGCTCAGGCACAGTGCGTTCACGTGAAGCAAAGGAAGCAAAGGCTGGTTGACTGTCAGCTTCCTCCCAAACCCGCTAAGGCGGGTTTTTTTATGCCTTCAGTCTGTATCAGTGTTCAACAAAAGCAACACCGAAAGAGTTAATGGCTCCATTGATGACAGCGGATTCCTTCATTTAATCCCTATTGGGACCAACGGGGCGTGACATTTATCGACAGGGATGGTTATCGTGTTGTTATCCAGCAGGCAGCCTGGCAACCCGCATATTGACCATGACCATTTAGTGAACCGGAGCTCACCCTGAACATTCTTTGCTTTCACACTGCGGCCAGCAATATCACGATATTTGATGATGCCGCCCGCGCACTGGCGCGTGACAATCCACCGCTGAATCATCTGGTGATGCCTGCGCTGCTGGCAGAAGCGGAAAGCAGCGGCGGGATGACGACTGCGTTACGCCGCCGTATTGCCCAAATGATTGAAACGCTGCTGCCGCAGTTCGATGCGGTGCTGATCACCTGCTCGACGCTGGGGCCGGTTGCCGGTGATTTTAGCGCGCAGGATCGGGTTATGCGCACCGACGGAATGCTGTCAGAGGCGCTGCAGCGGCAGGCAGGGCGCACGGTCACACTCTGTGCGGCAGAATCAACGCTGGCGGCGACGCGGGCACTTTTCTGTCAGCACGGCAGCCAGGTGGAGGTCGTGCTGGTGGAGGGAGCGTGGGCGGCGTTTAAAGCGGAGGAGACAACACGCTATTTTGCACTGATTGCGGCAGCAGCAGAGCAGGCTTATCAGCAGGGAGCCGTTGCGGTGGCCCTGGCGCAAAGCTCAATGACGCCGGCAGCACTGCAGTTTCCTGACACACAGCGACCCTTGACCGGCCCGCATCTGGCGCTGCGGGCCTGCTACGAACTCAGATGATCGTCACACCCTGCTGGCTCAGCGCCAGTTGCAGCGCCTCGTCCGGCTGCGTTTCCACGACCAGCGTGCTGGCCAGCGACAGGTCGCCAATGGCAAATGCCGAGGCAGAGTTCAGCTTTTCCGCTGACGCCAGCACCACGGTTTCCGCTGCACGTCCTGCCAGCGCACGCTTGACTGTCGCCTCTTCAAAATTACCGGTGGTCAGGCCCGCCGCCGGATGCACGCCGGTGACCCCCATAAAAAAGAGATCGGCATTGATGCGGTTGATCGACTCCAGCATCGCTGCGCCCACCGTCACGACGGAATGCTTGTAGAGCTGACCGCCAATCATAATGATCTCCACCTGCGGATGATCGGCTAACGCCAGCGCCACACTGGGACTGTGCGTGACCGCGGTAAAGCTCAGCGTGGCAGGTAACAGTCGCACCAGTTCTGCGCTGGTGGTCCCGCCATCAATCAGTACGATCTGCCCCGGCTGAATCAGTGAAACCGCTTTTTGGGCGATAACCTGTTTGGAGGCAGTCTGCACGCTTTTGCGTGTTTCAAAGGTTGCCAGCGCAGCGGAAACCGGCAGCGCACCGCCATGTACCCGCTGTAATAATCCTTCTGCCGCCAGTTCACGCAGGTCGCGGCGGATAGAGTCTTCGGAGAGGCCAAAACGCTGGCTAAGGTCGCGCGACTGCACCTGTTTTTCCTGAGCGAGCAGGGCGAGAATCGTCTGTTTTCGCTGGCTTGATAGCATAACCGGCCTTTGCATGTTTTTTCTTGAAGTTGCACGATTGTGCATGATAGCGTGATGGCTGTCTACCTATCCTGGAGAGCATCATGCAGCAGAACCATCCCCGCGTGCGCATCATCAATGAGCAATTGCTGTCAGACAACTGGTATACCCTGAAGAAATATACGTTCTCACTACTTCGCCGTGATGGCCGCTGGCAGGAGCAGAGCCGTGAAGCCTATGACCGCGGTAACGGCGCAGTAATCCTGCTCTACAACCGTGACAAACGTACGGTGGTACTGACCCGTCAGTTTCGCTTTCCGATTTTCCTGAACGGGCATGATGGCTTTCTGATTGAAGCGGCAGCCGGTCTGCTGGATAACGCCTCGCCGGAAGCGCGTATTGTTGCCGAAGCCGAAGAGGAAACCGGCTTTCGCGTCAGCCATGTACAGAAAGTGTTTGAAGCCTTTATGAGCCCCGGTTCGGTTACTGAGAAACTCTACTTTTTTATTGCTGAGTATGGCGATCAGCAGCGTAGCGGTGAAGGCGGCGGAATAGCGGAAGAGGGTGAGGATATCGAGGTGCTTGAGATCGGTTTCGACCAGGCGTTACAGGCGATTGACCAGGGTGAGATAGTGGATGCCAAAACCATCATGCTGCTGCAGCATCTGCGGCTGAAAGGCATTTTATAAGAGAGCGGGCAGACCGCGGTTTATGCGGTCTGCCCGTTTAGCGTTACTGATCCTGCGTCAGGATGCCTTTTACATCGTGCGGTTCGGAACGCAGATACTGCGGCGGAACCTGGACTTTGCCATCCAGCGCAGCGGCCGCGTGCCACGGCCAGCGCGGGTCGTAGAGAATACCGCGCGCCAGCGCCACCAGGTCAGCTTCACCCTGTTGCAGCAGATCTTCTGCCTGCTGCGGCTCAGTGATTAAGCCCACCGCAATGACCGGAATCGACACCTGCTCACGAATATCGCGGGCGAACGGCACCTGATAATTGGGCCCGACGCTGATTTTCTGTTTTTCCGACAGGCCGCCACTTGAGACGTGAATATAGGCGCAGTTCAGCGCTTCCAGCTCACGGGAGAAGGCGATTGACTGCTCGATTTCCCAGCCGCCTTCAACCCAGTCAGTGGCAGAAATGCGCACGCCGACCGGCACGGCAGCAGGTACGGCTTCACGAACGGCTTTGAAGACTTCCAGTGGGAAGCGCAGTCGGTTTTCCAGCGAACCGCCATATTCATCGCTGCGCTGATTCGACAGTGGAGAAAGGAACTGATGTAGCAGATAGCCGTGCGCGGCATGCACTTCGATCAACTCAATGCCCAGGCGCACCGCGCGGCGGGCGCTATCGACAAAGGCCTGTTTCACCCGCTGCAGATCGTCAATGCTCATGGCCAGCGGTTTAACTTCACCCTCGCTGTAGCTCACTGCTGACGGGCCCACGGTTTGCCAGCCACCGGCATCAGGCGCAATCTGCTTACCGCCTTCCCAGGGAACGGCACACGACGCTTTGCGTCCCGCATGGCCCAGCTGCATACCGATCGGAATAGAGGAGTAGCGGCGCACATCTTCCAGAACTGTTTTCAGCGCGGCTTCATTGTCATCATTCCATAACCCGAGATCGCCGGGAGAGATGCGGCCAATATCCTCGACGGCGGTGGCTTCAATAATCATCAGACCGGCACCGGAAAAGGCCAGCTGGCCAAGATGGATCCGGTGCCATGCGGTCGCATTGCCCGCTTCAGCGGAGTACTGGCACATCGGCGCAATCACAATGCGGTTATCCAGCGTAAGTTCGCCCAGCGAGACAGTGGAAAAAAGTTGGCTCATGTTATCTCCATGGTTTTTTATGACTGACGTGACAGGCAATAACTATAGCGGGGGATTTGCCAGGCGGGTGTTTCTTCAACGTGACATTTTGTGACTACGTGCCGGACTCAGGAGCGGTAACAATAATCCCTGCGGCTTCTGAAACAGGGATTGAGACGTTGAGGATTCACTCTGGCGAGCTTTGCTGTGCAGCTCAGACGAACCGGGAGGATATGAAAGGGATAGTGACTATCACGGGGGCGTTCAGCCCGGGGGAAACCTCAGACCAGTGCCATTCCGCCATCGACAAAAAGTTCTGCCGCCTTGAGCAAGGCGGGACTGGCGGTGGGCTGTTTTCCTGCGCGGATAGCGGGAGAGGGGAAATCCGGCACCTGGGTGCCGGATCGTGATCAGTTGCCGCGATAAGTAGAGTATCCAAACGGGCTCAGCAGTAATGGGATGTGGTAGTGCTCGCCGCTGGCTTCCATGTTGAACTCAACCGGGATTTCCGGGAAGAAGGTTTTCTGGTTGTTCTTTTTATAGAAGTCACCGGTTTTAAACACCACGCGGTAGCTGCCCGTGCTGGCTGTTTTGTCCTGCGGGAACAGGGCGCTGATGCGACCATTGTTATCGGTGACGCCTGACGCCAGTTTCACCCAGTTATCCTGCTGCTTTTGATCCAGTTCAACTTCAATGCCTGCCGTTGGCTGGCCGGTTTGCAGATTGAGAACGTGCACGCTCAATGGGTTTTTAGCCGCAGCAGGTTGGGCTGCGATAGCTGACGCGCCAGTGGTCATCAGTAATGTTGCGATCAAAGCATATGAAGTTTTCATCAATGTTTCCTTTATTGATTGTTGAGGTCGGGTGACAGTGCAGAGAGAGTAATGTGCCTGAGGACAAAGAGATATTTAGTCGCAGGAAATGTGAAATTTCTGAGGAGGAAGGGAGATGTTTTTAGTTACATCATACATTATTTCATTTAATTCATAGTCCGGCATTTGTGCCGTCATAGCTAATCAGAGAACAAAGGCATCCGATTAAATCCCCTATGAATTCAGCCATAAAATCAGGCTTAGCCCCTGGCGGGCAACGTAGCGATAGCAATCCTCTGGTCTGTTCCTGAATCGTTACGTCACTTATCAGCTGCGAATAACTATCGACTTGCTGGCGAACTGATTTCCGGCGCGAATGGCATGAGAAAGTGAATCCGGCACGCCTGATCAGCAAGCCAGATGCGTTCAAAAGGTTTACCGCGACAGGTTGTAATAAAACCAGACGGACTCAGCAGCTGCAGGATAGGGTAGCGATCACCGTTGGCGTCCATTCTGAACTAAACCAGAAAAAAACATCATGCTTTTTACTTTTTTCAGCTGCTCAGGCGTCGTGATTAATTGCAGAAAATCGATACCGATAGCGGCAAAGTAGCCTGTTATTGACGAAAACGGCAAGAAAGGATGAATGCGACAAATAAATAGTGCGCTATTTAGTAGTTTACAATCAAGATTCAGCATGTCATTGTCCTGACAACCAGATAGCACACTACTTAATAGCAAGTTAATTGGAACCCTGTGATGAAAATGAAACTGATCGCCAGTGCCTTATTGTTAGCCAGCCAGATGAGTGCCGCGTTTGCTGCATCCACTGAAAACAGTCCGCAACCGACCGCAGGCGTGGCCGCTTTCCTGAAGGCGCTCAACAGCGGGAGTGGTAAACCGATTGAGCAACTCTCCGTCAAAGATGCAAGAGCGGTATTGACGGGTGCGCAGAAGGGCACAGAACTGCCGCCGGCACAGGTTTCACAAAAGATCATCACCGTACAGGGCAAACCTCTGACGCTGACCATCGTTAAACCCGAGCACGCCAGCAGCACTTTGCCGGTGTTTATGTTCTTCCACGGTGGTGGCTGGGTGCTGGGTGATTTTCCGACCCATGAGCGACTGGTACGTGACATGGTGAATGCATCCGGCGCTGCAGCGGTATTTGTCAATTATCAACCATCGCCAGAAGCCCATTTCCCGGTAGCAATTACTCAGGCCTATGAAGCCACAAAATGGGTCGCCGAACATGGCGCTGAAATTGGCGTTGACGGAAAACGTCTGGCGCTGGTTGGTAATAGCGTTGGCGGTAACATGGTGGCGGCGGTTGCCTTGCAGGCGAAGCAGTTTAAAACGCCGGCCATCCGATATGATGTGATGCTGTGGCCGGTTACCGATGCACGTTTCGACACCGCGTCATATGATCAATTTGCTGACGGACATTTCCTGACGAAGAACATGATGAAGTGGTTCTGGGATAACTACACCGTTTCGGAAAAAGATCGTAATAACATCCTGGCATCACCGTTGCGCGCCACCACTGAACAACTGAAGGGGCTGCCGCCAACGCTGATTCAGACTGCAGAACTGGACGTATTACGTGATGAAGGTGAAGCGTTCGGTCGTAAGCTGGATGCAGCAGGCGTGCCGGTTACCGTGACGCGCTACAATGGCATGATTCATGATTACGGTTTGCTGAACGCGTTAAGTCAGGAACCCACGGTCAGAACAGCCATTAATCAGGCGGCTGAAGAGTTGCGTTCGCATCTCAAATAATTGACCGGTCGTGAAACCAACCCCGGACCGGATCGTCGTTCGGGGTTCTTATCACGAGGTTAGTTTGAAGGGATCAGTTAGAAGGTGCAGGGCAGTGCGATAATGGTCATCACAGGAGAGAACGGAGCAGTATCAAAGTGATAAGTGCGCTGGTGATATCTTATTTAACATAATATACATTATGCGACCTTTGGTTGAGCGTCCATTTTGCGCATGTCACCTCTAAGTTTGCCATCTTTTCTGGGAATCTCTGCAGATGCTGATAATCATGTCGAACAAAGGACTTAACCGTCTCCCGCTAATTCAGGCTGTAATCAGTAAACGTCTGCGGCGCCGTGATATGGCCTCTTATCTTGTTCTCACCTGGCACAATGTCCAGTGGCTGTTGAAGCACTACCATCACTGACATCGTTAATCGGCAGTTAGTTTCCGGCCAGACGCCTGCATTGCTGCATTATTCCATCAGTGGCGCGTTCAGCAATTTCTGATGGGAACTGATCTGGCAGGCGCGCGCAAACACGTTCAATTACGCCAGGCGCTACAGATATAATTTCATTAATCATCATATCAACCTGCTTTTTACTCAGGCCAGTCAACTCACCGTGATTAATCCAATGCCGTCTTTGTATTCTGTAAATGTTGTAGTAGTTGCTGCTGCCGCGAGCAGCCATGGCCAGTTTGCATTTTTGCCAGGCTATCTGGTTGTTGCCATTTCCGATGACCGGCCATGCCGATAATACATCATAGAGCGGAGTAAGGTGATAACGCCCCTGAGGCCCTATCGCGATACTGAAATTTTTAGCATGGCCATCTGTGGCTGCCAGTATCCAGAAAATTATCTGTGCCCTGAAGAAATTCAATCGGTCATGCTCAGCGTGGTCTGAATGACTCAGAATTTCCATAATTTCAGAGATACCTGGCCCGCCATCGGCCTGGTATTTGCGTAATGGCGATACCCCCAGAGCCTGACACATATCCTCCTGAGGTAAACGAATAATCCACTGCTGGTCTCCTGACCATTTTCTGTCAAAACGTTCAACCACCAGTACCTTCTGCTCTTCGAATTGAGCGATTTCTGTTCTTGCTACCGGGATGCCGAAGTGTTCAAGTAACAGTGAACAAAGCCATTCGTTTTCCACTGATGTACTCATATCTGCTTTCATATTCCCGACCAGTCCGAGCGGTAATTTGAAAATATGCGTCGTCGGCGTATTACCTTCAGGCATACACCACCGATCCTGATGCCACAATAACGCTGTTTTTTCCTGCGCTCCGGCAATTGATAACCGCAAATCCCCCCTGTCACTCTGCCTGCCGGGTAATGATGCCGCCGTGGTATTTCTCAGTGTCGTTGCGATCTCGGAGTCAGAAAGCGGACGATATTTTACGCAATATAAATCTGTGGGTTCATCGCCCTCCTTCAGTAACTGTATCGCCCCTACGCAGTCTTTCCCCAGTTCGGTCAGAAGGTCAAAAGGGTCGAGACTCTCTGTCTGATACCGCATCGCCAGACGCCTGCGGATCCCTTCACTGTCCGGTAATAAATTATCAAAATAGTCACGTACAACATTCCCGCGCCAGAGCTGATTGCCGGGGGTAAAAGGCAGAGACAGCGATAAAGGTCTTCCTTGCTTATCAGCACTCCATTCCGGAAGATATTGCAACGAATCTTCCCCTTTGCTCTTTTTCCAGAATCCAACCTGAATACCGTTCATCCATATTGCTAAACGCTGCTGTCTCCGACTCATATCGTCACCATTTCTCTCTTCTCGCAGGTGAGTTTACTAAATTCCCCTTTTCTTCTGTCGGCTTCCTTGCTGATGAAGCTGTCCCTGAAGAGAGATTGATTTCCACGCCCAGCACGGTGAAGACTTTGAACAGGCGTTCAATGCTGGCACTGGCCGGGTTGACTTCCAGACGAGCATAAGTCTGCTGGGTTACGCCCAGCTTTTCAGACAGATCTTTTTGTGTCAGTCCATTCGCTTTGCGAAAACCAATCAGCAAAGGACGCAACTGATTGAGTGTTTTTATCGGATAAACATTTTTCATAGTGTACTGATCGCTTTTATGGGTTCTGATACAGCCTGTACGCTGTTTAATTAAAATACACCCTATAAGCTGTTAAATCAATATTACAGCTTAAAAGCTGTAAAAAACTCAATACAGCCTTTACGCTGTTAACGCTGTGATTCAGCTTCTGAGTGGGTTCAGGAGAAGATTTCCAGGTCTGTAACGGTGCCCGACTCGGGGATAGCAGAAATTAACGTGCTCTGGAGACGCTGCTACGTCAATTCTGAATGACTGGCGTGACGTCAGGGCTGCAGAATTTATCACATCGCGCTACAGTAACCGGCTTTGGGTCTGAGAGAAGAGAGAAAAATGAAACGCTTATTTGTCTATGGCACGCTCTGCCCGGGCCGCGAGAATGCCCATATCCTGGAAAACATTGGCGGAGAATGGCTGGCCGGTTCGGTGAACGGCACCTTCTATCAGCGTGGCTGGGGCGCAGCGGCTGATTTTCCTGGCATCGTTCTGGATGAGCATGGCCCTGCGGTGCCGGGTTATCTGTTTGTCTCCGATCAGCTGGATGCTCACTGGCCGATGCTGGATGCGTTTGAAGATGGCTACGATCGTATTGAGGTTCGCGTTTCTGCCGGGGATAATCAACATTACACCGCGTGGATTTATCAGCTCCAGCCACCGGTAAACAGCTGAATCTTACCCGTCGGCATCCTGCTGTGCGCGCCCTGCTCTTTTTGCTGGCTTCAGCCCCAGTTTTACTACCAGACCAGATAAACAGGCACGTTGCCTGACTCTTTATTTAAATAAGAACCAACGTATGATGTAACTAAAATGAGATCGTCTGCTTCTGTTTGTCCCCGTCAGCACTCTCTTAAACCCACCAGCCCTGTTACACCGGGTTAATCTGGCCAGCGCTGATGTGGAAACAGTGATACCCGAATATTAAACAGATGGATTAAGGGCGCTACAGCCACACTATCCTGTCGGGCGATCGGCTCCAGTCGTAGCAGCAACAGATCCAGCTCATCCAGCAGATCCTGATGTGGCGCTAGCTGCAGCGACTTCATCTTGCGCTTCAGATAGAGCGCCAGCTCATGAAACATCTGGCCGCTATCAATCCGATGACTCTCCAGCACCTCACGATAACGTGCATAAAAGTCATAACAGTTGGCGCCCAGCCAGGTTTCAGTAATCAGATATCCCCCCACCACGATATCCGGTACCGGATCGAGCCGTTTACGCGGCAGAATGATGTTTACCCGGTCGAGCATTCGGGCAATAAATTGCTGACGAGACAGCAGCGTAGCGGAATTGCGCTCCACCATTTTAATAAACCCTAACAGATCGCGCAGTCCCCGCTGCACCGCTCTTCTGGCTATCCATGACGGCCGTTTGTTGCGGATCAGCGCCGTCAGCACCACCGCAAACATAATTCCCACCATCGAGGAGATGGCCGCATTCAGCGTGACGATCAGATTCGGGACATAGTGATGACTTAAGCCGATAAAACCGGGGATCTGAATGGCGACACTCAGCCCTACCAGGTTGGTCGCCGGATTGGCAATGACCAGACTCAGCAGCATCAGACCGGGCAGCAGACAGATCATCAGCGCCTGTAAGGTATTGGCCTGCGGGATCAGAAAAGCGATGTAGAACAGGCTGACCACCAGCGCAATCACCACCCCTTTCACGAACAGCTTCATCGGCGTCACCGGGGAATCCACACCGGCAAAAAATGAACTGATGATCGCAGCCATCAAAGGTGCGTTCGCCCCATCGGCCCAGCCGCTGCCGATCCAGAACAGACTGGAAAGGAAGGTCGCCAGAAATGCCGTCAGCGCGGAGAGGCGTAACAGCCCCTTATCGATATGCCTGTGCTCCCGGATATTGCGAATCGCCGATCCATCCCCGTGGCTGTAGAGATCCCCTGCGCGGGCACTGACATTTTCATAGGCATCGGCAATGCGCACAAAGTTAGCCAGTCGCTCCAGCAGACCAATCAGCAGCAGGCTCTCTTCGGTTGCCAGCAGCCCTGCCCGCCATTCGTGTTCCAGGGTTGCCTGACTGGCAGCAATCGCTTCACGCAGTCCGGCGATATCGTTAATTCGATCGTGATGCAGCCACAACAGAAACTGCTGAAACACGTCGGTGACGCACGGCGGAAAACGAATGTTCAGCCCGGCCAGTACGCCCAGCCGTGACTCAATTGCGGTCAGGGTCGGCAGCAGATAAGTCAGATGCTGATACTGCACGCTGACCAGACGGATGACATTACGCGCCGCTTCGCCCTCATAGACGCAGTGAGTCAGCAGCGTTTCAACATTCAGCGGATAACCCGCCATCTGAATCAGGATATCTTCCCGCTCCAGCGATTTGTTCTTTGCCATTCCGCTGACCAGTTCATCACAGAGTTTGCGCGCGTTCTGAAACCAGAGATTAACGCTCTGCCCCAGCAGATGATGCATCGAAACCGGAAACACCAGCCGGTGAACCAGCGTGCTGCACAGGATGCCCAGCGTAATCTCCTCAATACGTGAAATTACGGTGTTGATGATCGCCGACGGTGACTCCACGTCGGGAAAGCCCATAATCGCTGCACTGTAGCCGGCCAGCATAAAGATATAGCTTTTCGGCGTGCGGTCATGCAGAGAGAGCCAGAGGCAAACCGTCACCCACAGCGACACGCACAGGCTGAACAACACTGGCGACTGCACCATTTCGGGATAGATCAGCAGAATAAAGATGCCGCCCAGCAGCGTGCCCAGCAGGCGAAACAGCGATTTCGAGACGGTCGATGCTGCGTAGAGTTGCGAGGTGACAAATACGGTGGTCAGCGCCCAGGCAGGTTTTTCGAAATTAAGCATGAGCGCCACAGAGAGTGCGATAAACGCGGCAAGGGAGGTTTTGCAGGCAAACAAAACCGCGTTTTTGGTAAACCATTTCATCGAATGAGAGCAACCAGGAACTTTCTGAGGCGCGTATCCTGACAGAAGCGCCTGCGTTTTACTCTCAGTTAAATTTTACAAATTATTACCGGCCGCATCAGGCCGGTTAAGCCTCTGCTGGCGCACCAGCGCACGGCGCTTATCCAGTAAAAAAGGGCGCAGATAGCCTACCGTGTTCGAGAGTAAAATCACCTCTTCGGCAAGCTGAATCCTGAGCACGTCTGTCAGGTACGCTTTGCGCTGCGTCATGCGTTGCCAGAGATCTGGAAAACGACGCGCCAGCTCATCACGTAATGCCGCGTCTGCCAGTCCGACCGTATCCTCGATACTGCAGCCGCCATAACCCGGCACCGACGGGATAATATCGATCTGCAGCAGCATACCGCTTTTCAGTGTCACGGCTGAATCGGGATAGATGGGCGAGCTTAGCCACTCTTCGTCAGCCACCAGATGCCCCGGATTGAGATGCCAGCCATAGTGCGCTTTCGGCAGAACCGTTTCGATAAGCGAATAGAGTTCACCACCGGTGATCCCAATCCGCAACTGCTCCAGCCAGCTGATTACGGCATGATAATAGGGGATCGCAAGCCGGGTCAGCCAGTCGGAAACGTTACACTGTAACTCAGAGGCTTCACTCACCACGTAAGCCGCGCGGCTGGTCAGCCCGCCTTTATAGCCGATAGTAAGAGAAAGCTTGTCGCCGGTGGCCATCCGTTTATCAGACGGATAGAGCCGGGCCTGGGCGAAACGATCGCCGGTTGCGGCAATCGTCACTACGCTGTTTGGCTGTCCTTCTGCGTTCAGCCGTGCGCCTGTCGCCTTCTCCGTGACACCTGGCGCTACGCTATCCAGCGCAGCCAGCATCGCGGTTGAAGCAAGATTGGCCCCCGCCTCATAAAACGCCACTTCATCGGCGCAGTTAACGCAGCGCGCACCGTTGTCAGGTGAGATAAACAGTCCGGTGGCGTTAACCAGCTGCGCTTCGTCACCCGCCGCCTGAGCAGCCGCGGCATAGATGAACTGCGGCAGATCAAACATCCCCTGCTGCCTGCCGGTAAACAACTTCCAGCCCACCAGCCCGGTGCGTTCTCCCGCCACAATTCCCGCTTCTGTTAACAGCTGAGCCAGGGGCTGCTCCCCACACATGGTCTGGTTGGGCAGAGAAAAGAGCGCCGCATGCAGACAGCGTCCCGGATTGCGGGCAAAAGGCACCAGCTTAAGATTCTCATTCCCCATGATATAGGTGAGCTCGCCCTGCTGAGTCACCACCAGCAGCGCCTCCTCGAAGCGTGGAATAAATCCCGCCAGATATTCAAAATTGCTGCCGTGCTCTTTGTCAGCATAAATAATCAGCTGCGCTATCTGCTGCTGCTGCATCCGCTGAATAATGGCGGCCAGACGGCGATGCAGCGTTTCATCAGACATCATATGGCTGGCGACACCGGGAAAAACCGGGGGCGATGGGATGGTTTCAAGGACATAGCGATGGGCATCCATAGCGCACTCCAGTGGCCAGATTGTCGGGATTTGATTTTCGTTCCCAGGGTAAACCTGAGATTTAGCCTGTAGGGTGCCACAATCACACAACTTACTGGTTGCGTGTCATCAAAAGATGGACTTTCCCCTGTAACGATTTGCCTGCCCTGTGTGGGCTTTTTTATTTGTGATTCGTCGCTACGTAAAGCAGAGCATGGATAGCGGGAACCGGCCAGAGAAAGTGATTATCCGGCCAGTGACACAGGAATGTATATCTTGCTGGCGGATGGATAATCATGACCGGTTTGCAGTAACGCGCTGAACAGAGACAACGGAGCCCGTCCTCAGCGGGCTCTCTATGTTATTTGATGGGCACGCCTGCATTTTCGAGCGCTTCAGCCTTTTCGGGATACAACTCCGACGTTCCGGCATTCATAATCACCGCTCCACAGCGGATGCAGTGATCGCCCTTCACATCTGGCACAACGTCCTCCGGATTACCCGTATTAAGACTGACGTCGCGCGTGGCGTACACAAACGCCTCTCCTTCACATCCCGGACACTTCATACCATGACTCCCCTGTTAAGCCTGTCAGATAAGCATAGCCGACAGGCTTTTAGCCATACACAGGAGGAGAGGTTTTTCAGGATATTGCCTGCTCATAGCGCCATCACTCGTTGTGCCGCAACCGCTCCAGCATAATCAGTGAATGGCTGAAAATGGCGTCGGCGATGTGCTGCGGGAAATCTGGCGGTAAGGCATCGCGCACCGAGACCACCGCCAGGGGAAAGGCCTTAATAAAGAAGTCGAAGATCTGCCGCAGACTATCAGGATCAAAGCTGACGCTTTTTGCCGTAGCGATAAAATGGCGCGGGAAGATTTTGTCGATCTCCGTTGTCTTCCCCTTAGTGGCATGCAGCCCCATCGCCAGGTTCAGCGCTCGCTTGTTCAGACCGGTGCCGCCCCGTACCGCGTAAGCGGAGATCACATCATAAAAGGGTGTCAGTCGATAACTGCCGCCGCGCTCAATAAACAGCGAGAAGTTCCTGCCGTGACCGTCGGTTGCGCCAATCAGCCACTGAAACACCTGGAACATCATAAAGCGATAGCGATCTTCGATGGCGTTGCTTGATCCCATCAGTATCTGCATGATCTCCGCAATGCCCGGCCCGCCGTCCGACTCATATTTGGTTGAAGATGGCAGTCCCAGCGCCTGACAGAAATCCTCCTGCGGCAGACGAATCAACCGGGTTTTATCGCGTGACCAGCGGCGGTCAAAACGTTCTACCGCGAGGGCGCGCATCTGTCCGGCACGGATAATCGTTGCCTGCGGCACGTCGATACCCAGTGCACGGGCCAGCGCCAGACAAAGATACTCATTCTCCACACTTTCACGCATATCCAGCGTCGCGGCTGGTTGTTTAATCTCACCGATCGGCAGCTTAATAATGTGCGACGTGGGCGTGGCCCCGGCAGGAATGCTCCAGCCTTCTTCCGTCAGCAGCAGCGCGGTTTTCTCCTGCGCTCCCGAGATCGTGATGCGGAAATCAGTCTCTTCCCGCAGCATCCCCAGCGGAATATCGGACTGATAGGCCGACAGCACGCTTTCGAGCCGGGTTTCATCCAGCACCTCATAGCGGGCCTGCAGTGCGGGCAGTGGCATATCGGGCGGCAGCAGCAGGGTCGCCCCGACGCTGTCACGTCCCACTTCCTGCAACAGATCAAAGGGCTGTCGGGATTTAATCTGGTAGCGCGCCACGATTCTGTCGCGAATCAAGGGGCTATCCGGCAGCAGGTTATCGAAGAAGTTAATCACGGCGTGTGAAGTGATCGCCTTAATCTGTAACGGCATCGAGAGTGACAGCGGCCTGGAGAGCGGATTACTCAGCCAGCCGGTATCGTACTGAAACTCATGAGCGCCGTTTCGCTGCCGGGTGAGTACGCCCACCCGCTCGCCATTCATCCACGCAATCAGCTTTGGCATTACCACTCATCCTCATCATGCAGCTGAGGCGCAATGGCTTCCTCTTTCTCCCGGACTTCCAGACTCACCTCCAGCGCCTGTAACAGCTTAAACAGCGTGGCCAGCGAGGTGCTGTCAGGGGCATTTTCAAAGTGAGAAATGGTCGCCTGCTTCAGGCCGACCTTTTTCGCCAGCTCACTCTGAGTCCAGCCATTGCGCTGACGGATAAGCTTTAGCCGGTTTGCCAGCTGTAGCGGGCTGTATATCATGGGTGACTCCTTCAGGATAACAGTCTGTAAGCATAGCGCAGTCGTATTATCCCCGACAGGGTATAAATCGCGACTTACCCACTGTGAAGACTAATTGGAAATTTATACCCTACAGAGGATAAAATAGCAATTATCCTTTGCAGGGTATAAAAACACCCACAGAGATAAGAGGAACAGGATGAGCACATTTACCCTTACCCATCAGGAAAACGACAACGTTCGGGAAGAACTGCTGGCAGGACTGGGGGCTTACAACCGGCAATTTATCAGCCGCGATAACTGGGGACCGCTGTCGGTTTCTCATCGGGACGAACAGGGAACGTTGCGCGGGGGACTTATCGCCGCACGCAAAGGAAACTGGCTCTGTATCGATTATCTCTGGGTGGACGAAACATTACGTGGCAGTGGTCTGGGCAGTGCACTGCTGGAAGCCGCAGAGCAGGAGGCGGGAAAGATGGGATGTCTGTATGCGCTGGTGGATACCTTTAGTTTTCAGGCCCTGCCGTTTTATCAGAAACAGGGTTATCAGCCGCAGATGTCCCTGCCCGATTTTCCGCAAACCGGTATGCAGCGTCATTACCTGACCAAAACGCTACGGCCAAAGGCATCACGCTGACCGCAGTGCAGTCAGCGTGACAGGGTCACTGATTTACAATCCGGCAATGCGCCGCAAATCCGCTTCGGCACCCGGTGCCACGGCCAGTACCTGCGCCCCTTTGGTGATGCGGTCGCCTTCGGTGTTAAACGGGTGGTACCAGCCGCCCGCCTCTTTCACCAGGCAGTAACCCGCCAGGCAATCCCAGGCGTGCATATAGGGTTCGTAGTAGCCCACAACCCGACCGGCGGCGACCCAGGCAAGCATTAGTGCGCCGGAACCAATGCGGATAAAGTTACCGCCCGCCGACAGCAGGGCTGCCACAATCTCGCCTACCTGCTGCGGGCTGACATAGCTGTTGGCACCAAAACCGGTAACGTGGTTTTGCAGCGTGCGTGTGGGATCGACCTGCAGACGATGACCGTTAAGTGTCGCGCCCTGCCCCAGCGCCGCCACGTAGCACTCCTGATAGGTCGGTGCGAAAATCACCCCGATGACCGGCACATCGCCGCGCAGCACCGCGACGGAAACGCACCAGCTCGGCATTCCATTGAGAAACGGGCTGGTGCCATCGATGGGATCAACCACCCAGGTGTAGTCCGAGGTTCCGGACTGCAGCCCCGACTCCTCACCCAGAAAGCCATCATCGGGAAACGCATCCCGTATGCGGCTGGCGATCAGCTGCTCCACTTCACGGTCGGCAATCGACACCACATCCTGCAAATCGTACTTGGTCTCAACCACCAGCGTTTCGCGACGGTTGAAGTAAGATAACGCGGTCGCGCCACCTTCGCGGGCAACGGCTTCCGCTAAAGCCAGACGCGCCATTATTTCATCATGCGATTCCATGCGAACTCCTTGAGTTAATCAGATTAACGGGCAATCAGGGCAAGGCCCTGTGGCTTGAAGTTGACGCCGACCGTGGTGGCGAGCGGCAGACGCTGTTCCATCTGCGGATCGATAATGAACAGCGCGCCCAGTTCGGTGGCGACTTCATATTCGATATGGTCACCCAGCCAGGTGCTGTGAATGATCTCCCCCTGCAGCGCCCCCTGACCGTCGCCGGACAATGTAATAAACTGCGGTCGCACCGCCAGCTGAGCACTGCCGGTTTTTGCACCGGCACCCCGCACCCGGAAGCGCTGATTGCCCAGGCGGACCAGCGCGTCATCCGCATCCGCCTCTTCCACTTCACAGGGCAGAATATTCGCCTCTCCCATAAAGTCCGCGATAAAGACCGAATTGGGCGAATGGTAAAGCGTCTCTGGCGCACCCTGCTGGGCAATATCCCCCTCTTTCATGACAATAATCTTATCGGAGACCGCCAGCGCCTCCTCCTGGTCATGGGTAACATAGACCGCCGTAAACCCGAGCCGCTGCTGCAGATCGCGGATGTCGGTGCGCACCCGACGACGCAGACGCTCATCGAGGTTCGACAGCGGCTCATCGAGCAGCAGCACCTGCGGTTCCAGCACCAGCGCGCGTGCCACCGCAATACGCTGCTGCTGTCCGCCAGAGAGCTCCGACGGCAGCCGCTGCCCCTGACTCTCCAGTCCCACCAGCTTCAGCCCCTCGCGCGCCCTCTCCTGTGCCTCGCGTTTACTCATGCCCGAGGAGAGCAGCCCGTAGAGAATATTGTCGATAGCGTTCATATGGGGAAACAGCGCGTAGGACTGAAACACCATCGCCACGTCACGCTCGTTGGCGGGCAGATGAGTGACATCTTTGCCGCCAATCAGAATCCGCCCCGAGGTGGGATGCTCCAGCCCGGCCAGCAGCCGCAGCGTGGTGGTCTTGCCGCAGCCGGACGGCCCGAGCAGCGTCACCAGGGTGCCTGGCTCCACGGTGAGCGACAGATCCGGCACCGCAGTAAAACCGGCAAAACGCTTTGCGACATGTTCAAACACCACCGATCCGGCGTTAATGGTCGTCATACGGCTCTCTCCTGAGTCAGAGTGGATGCAGAGGGTGCGGCAATAATCACCGCCGGTTGGGTTGCACGGCGCAGGCGACGTTCGCCCACCAGCAGCTGGAAGAAGCCAATGATCAGCAGCATCACCACAATCAATACCGAGGAGTAGGCAATCGCCACGCCATACTCACCGTTCTCCACCAGCCCGACAATGTAAGAGGTCGCCATGTTGTACTGAGCGCTGACCAGGAAGATCACTGCGCTGATAGAAGTAATGGCACGCACAAAAGCGTACACCAGCGCGGCGCTGATGGCCGGTTTCAGCAGCGGCAGCACCACCTTGCGCAGGGTACGGAAACTGTTTGCGCCCAGCGTCAGTGAGGCTTCATCCAGACTTTTATCCAGCTGGCTCATCGCCGCAATACCGCCACGCACGCCGACCGGCATATTACGGAAGACAAAGCAGGCGATCAGGATCATCGCGGTGCCGGTGATCTCCAGCGGTGGCAGGTTATAGGCCATCACATAGCTCACACCGATGACCGTGCCGGGAATGGCAAAGCTCAGCATCAGCATGAACTCAAAGGTCTGACGACCGGCAAACTTCTGCCGCACAATCAGCCAGGCGGTCAGCAGGCCCACAATGGCCGTGAGCGGCGCGGCGATCAGGGCGATCTCCAGCGTGGTCCAGAAAGAGCTCCAGGCGACGCCGCTCCAGACAAGTTGCCCCTGATTAACGCTGATGCTAAAGGCGCGGATGTAGTGATCCAGCGTCAGATTGTTATTCAGCCCCCAGGACTGTACAAAGCCGCCAATCATGATCATGCCGTAGATCACCAGAGTGAAAAGCCCCCAGGGTATGACCATGCCATAGACGCTGTAGCGCACCGGACGCGGCAGCATCACGTGACGGCCGCCATCGCCCTTGCCGGTCACGGTGGCGAAGCTTTTGCCGGAGAGCCAGACGCGCTGCACCAGAAAAGCGGCCAGCGTAAAGCCCAGCAGGATCATCGCCAGCACCGCCGCGCGACTCGGGTCGTTCTGTGCGCCGACCACGGAAAAGAAGATCTCTGTCGAGAGCACGCCGTGACTGCCGCCCAGCACCATCGGGTTACCGAAATCAGCCATGCTTTCGATAAAACTGATCAGAAAGGCGTTGGCCAGCCCCGGCGCCATCAGCGGCAGCGAGATGCGGGAGAAGGTACGCCAGCGGCTGGCGCGCAGGGTCTGTGACGCCTCTTCCAGTGACGGACTGACGCCCTCGACCACGCCAATCAGCACCAGAAAGGCGATGGGGGTAAACGACAGCACCTGCGCAATCCAGATGCCGGTCATGCCATAGAGCCAGCGGCCCGGCTCAATACCGAACAGCGTCGCCAGCGATTCGGTTACCACGCCGGAGCGGCCAAACAGCAGGATCAGCGCCAGCCCGATGACAAACGGCGGCGTGATAATCGGCAGAATGGTCAGCATCCGCAGCGCTTTCTTGCACGGCAGCGAGGTGCGCGTCGCCGCCAGCGCAAACGCCAGTCCCAGCAGCGTAGCGCCACTGGCCGTCATCAGCGCCAGTCCCAGCGTGCGCCAGGCGGTGCCGCAGGTGCCACCGGTAAAACAGCCGAGGCTCCAGATCGCAGGGTCCTGCATATTGGCAATCAGTCCGTCCGGTTTGAAGCTGCCATCAATATCCTGCACCGAGGCGACAAACAGGCTCAGCACCGGATAGAGCACAAAGGTCGTGACCAGCGCCACCAGCAGCACAATCGACGCCACCACAAAGGCATCGCCTTTCAGCACGCCGCGCTCCGCCAGGGCAAAGGCGAAAATCAGCAAAAATACGGTCAGCAGCAGCAGCGCACCCGCGCCCATCGCCGGTTGTCCCTGCGCCAGCGGGCCGGTGAGATTCTCCAGCCACAGCCAGTTCCAGCCACTGAAACCGATGGCATGCCCTTCCAGCACCAGAAACAGGATGCCGCAGACACTGAACAGCAGCAGCAGCGTGCTGCGTGTGCGGCCCGGGGGCAGAAAGATGCTGGCAACAGAGAGCAGCCACAGCGCCACGGCGATGCCCAGCCAGCTGTGTAACGCGAGCTGACCCAGCGCCGGTGCGCTGCTCTCATCAGCCCATAAGCTGAAGAGCCAGTCACCCGAGAAGAAGCCCTGCTCAAGGCTATACCAGGGCAGCAGCGTCAGCGCGACGGCTCCCGCCAGCAGCGCGCCAGTTAAGCGACGATTGTGCGCATTCATAAATCACCTCGATTGGAGAAGCGGACATCAGGCTTGCGCCACCGCGGTCTGGCACAGGCCCGGCTCAGGTAGCCGGGAGCGCACCACCGTTATTGTGCGCTGGCACCAATCTCTTTATCCCAGCGACCCAGCAGCGCTTTGCGTTTTGCTGAGTCGCCATAGGTTTTAAAGTCATAATCGATCAGCCTGATGTTCTCGAAGCGCGGTGCATATTCAGAGATCTCCGCCTTGCGGTTGGAGGGCAGCTGGAACGATTTCGCCTCTTTCATGTGCGACTGTGCTTCCGCGCTGAGCGCCCAGTCATACCAGGCTTTGGCATTGGCCAGGTTTCGTGCCCCTTTGATGATCGACATCGAACCAATCTCATAGCCAGTGCCTTCACAGGGCGCGACAGGCTTAATCGGGAAGCCATCCACTTCCATCGCAACGGCATCATGCATAAAGACAATGCCGATGGTGGTTTCACCGCGTGCGGCGGCTTTGACCGGAGCAGAGCCGGACTTGGTGTATTGCGAGATGTTAGCGTTGAGCTTCTTCAGGTAATCAAAGGCTTTGTCTTCACCCATGATCTGCACCAGCGTCGCCAGGGTGTTATAGGCCGTGCCGGAAGAGTTAGGATTGGCGATCTGAATCTCGCCTTTAAAGCCAGGGTCGAGTAAATCCGCCCAGCAGGCTGGCACTTTCTGTTTTTTCTCCGCCAGCAGTTTGGTGTTATAGCCCCAGCCCAGCGCACCGGCATAGACACCCACGGTGCGATAACCGGAGATCTCCGCTACTTTTTGTGACCAGGGCTGTTGCTGATCGAGCAGTGGCGACTTATAGGCCTGGGTCAGCCCCTCTTCGGCGGCCTGCATATGCGGATCGCCGGTACCGGCCCACCAGATATCGGTACGGGGATTGCGTGCCTCACTGCGGATACGGGCATAGGCTTCACCGGCAGAGAGCCGCACCATGCTGAGTTTGATATCGGAATGGGACTGGCTGAACAGCGTGGTCATCTGTTCGCACACCACCACATCGGCTGAGCAGATCATATTAAGATTGCCCGCCGCCGAGGCAGCAAACGGCATCATAGGGCAGACGATTACAGCAGCGAGCAGAGAGGAATAACGCATGATGTTCTCCTGGGCTGGATGACGCAGGTGCGCCAGCTTTTGCACATGTGTGCAAACGTGTGTGCAGATTAGTACGGCTCCCCTGCTGCAGTGTCAATTCAGTTGTTAAGCAATTGTCAGTCGCTGTCACAAATTTGAAACCTTTAGCCCGCCTGTATCTTTTGCACAGCTTTGCAACTTCAGGCAAACTCAGTGCAGACAATGTTGGGCGAGGAGAGAATATGCAGCAGCTTAAGGCGGTGGTGAGTGCGCAGGATGTGGCTGACCGGGCGGGCGTCTCCCGTTCAGCGGTCTCCCGCACCTTTACGCCAGGTGCCAGCGTGTCGGATGCCACCCGTCAGCGGGTAATGAAAGCGGCGGAGGAACTGGGCTATCACGTCAATCATCTGGCGCGGGGTCTGGTGCGCAACCGCAGCGGTATCGTCTGCCTGATCGCCTCCGAGGTGGACACGCCCTACCGTGCCAGCCTGGTGCGCTGGATGACCCAGTATCTGCAGGAAGCGGGAAAAGTGGCGATGCTGATTAACACTGACCGATCGGATGCACGGGTTTCCGCCGCGCTGCAGCAGGCGATTAATTTTCGCGCCGACGCTTCGATTATTCTCTCCGGCATGCCGGACAGCGGCATCACCCGGCTCTGCTACAAACATGGTCAGCATCTGGTGCTGATTAACCGCGACGAGTCCCTGCCCGGCACGCTCAATATCAATCTCGACTCCCGTCCCGCCGCAGAAATGGCAGTTAACGCGTTTGTGCGGGCGGGATGCAACCGCATCGCCTTTGTCAATTCGCTGGCGGGAACGCCAAGCCTGCTGAAGCGCGAAGCGGATTTTCTGGCCGCAGCCCAGAAAGTGGGCGTCACGGTTCAGGTGGAGCAGTTCGGCAGCACCTCTTACGAAAGCGGCCAGATTCTGGCTCAGCGTCTGCTGACACGTAAAGTTCGCCCTGATGCGGTTTACTGTGCCACCGACCTGCTCGCCTGCGGCTTTATGGATGAGGCGCGTCACCGCTTTGCGCTGCGTATTCCGGAGGATCTCTGCATCATTGGACACGATAATATCGTGCAGTCGGGCTGGGCCTCTTACAACCTCACGACCTTTGCACAGCCGGTGGAACAGTTCGCCCGCGATGCGATTGCCTGGCTGGTGGAGACGGAAGCGCAACCGGAGACGCTGATGCCAAAAAATGAACAGCAGCAGGAGCGGAGAATATATCCGGTAGATGTGGTCTGGCGCGGTTCAGTACGCGGCGGTTAACCACCCTGTTTTATTTTCTTCCGCTATGTAATTACGCCCTGAAATAATCCTCAACCGATTTTACGCTTCGCTTTAAATATCTCGCCCCTGCACTGAAAAATAATCGGATGCGGCGACACAGTGTTCCGATTTTCTGTCTACGCTTTATCTGCATTATTAAGTTTATCTGGTTTTAACTGCTCAACGAATCAGCAGTCAGATGTGACAAATATCACATTTGTGCCAGGCTTAATGTCTCAGATAACTCTGTTCAAGGAGCATACAATGGCTACACCAACTAACAAGACGCTCGATCTGGATCAATTTCCTAAACCTCCTTTTGAGGACCAGCCACAACAGGCGCCAGGCCTGGCCAGCAAAATGATCCCGGTTCCCGATCACGGTGAAACCAGCTATCGCGGTACGGGCCGACTGACCGGCCGCAAGGCGCTGATCACCGGCGGTGACTCCGGTATCGGCCGCGCGGTGGCTATCGCTTATGCCCGCGAAGGCGCAGATGTGGTGATTAACTATCTGCCGGAAGAACAGCCCGACGCCGATGAAGTGATTAAATTAATCGAAGCGGAAGGCCGTAAAGTTTTTGCTATTCCTGGCGACATTCGTTCTGAAGAATTCTGTCAGCAACTGGTCAAAGAGGCAGCCGATAAATTAGGTGGCCTGGATATTCTGGTTAATAACGCCGGTCGTCAGCAATTTAATGAGTCCATCCGAACCCTGAGTACGGAAGATTTCGACGCGACCTTTAAAACCAACGTTTATGCGATGTTCTGGATCACTAAAGCGGCGCTGGAATATCTGCCACGCGGTGCGTCTATTATTAATACCTCGTCGGTACAGGCGTTTAAACCCAGCGATATTCTGCTCGACTATGCACAGACCAAAGCGGCCATTGTCGCCTTTACCAAATCCCTGGCGCAGCAGCTGGGTGGCGACGGTATCCGGGTTAACGCCGTGGCGCCAGGTCCATACTGGACCGTGCTGCAGTCCAGCGGCGGCCAGCCGATGGAGAAAGTGAAGCAGTTTGGTGCCGGTACCCCGATGGGCCGTCCGGGCCAGCCGGTGGAGATCGCCCCACTCTACGTCACCCTGGCCTCAACCGAGAGCAGCTACTCCTCCGGGCAGGTCTGGTGCTCTGATGGCGGCACCGGCACACTGTAATCACACGCTGATGGCCGCATAACGCGGCCATTTTTTTGTCCCGCTTTTGCCCCACTTAAGACCCTTCACCACCATGAAATAAGGACGCAGACCATGGAAAACCCGATCTTTCATTCGCCGGTCAGAAAAGAGGGCTTTGCAGGCCTGGGTGATTATGCTGCCATTGGTGAAGGCCGCTCAGTCGCGCTGATTGCGCCGGACGGTTCAATTGACTGGTGGTGCGCGCCCAATCTCGACGCGAAGCCCCTGTTTGATCGTCTGCTTGATGCAGGACTGGGTGGCTACTTTCAGATTGTCCCGCGTGCGCCTTATCAGGTCTCACGCCGCTACCGCGATAACAGCAACGTGCTGGAGACCCGCTTCGAGACTGACAGCGGCACCGTGCTGCTGACAGAATCGATTAACAGCACGCTGGCAGGCCGTCTGCCGTGGTGCGAACTGGCTCGCCGCATAGAGGGCGTCAGCGGTGAAGTGGAATTAGCGATCACCCTGCGCTTCGGCACCGCCGCCGAAACCCGTTCACCGTGGGTGGCCGACAACGAGAAAGGCAAGGTGTTTCACATCGCGGAGATCATGGCGATGTTTCGCACCAGCGAAGATATTCAGCTTACAGAGCTGGATGACGAGCAGGTCTGCGCCACACTGCGCACCTCTGCCGGTTCCCGCTCGCTCTGTGCGCTGCTGGTTACCGAGAAAGAGCCGCTGGCGGTGCCGCCGCTGGAGGCTATTGATCAGCGGATTGAAACCAGTCATACCGGCTGGACCAACTGGGTGGAGAGCCTGAGCTATGATGGCAGCTACCCGGCGCTGGTGAAGCGTTCTGCCCTGTCGCTGAAGTTTCTGTGGTACTCCCCGACGGGCGCGCTGGCGGCTGCCGCGACCACCTCCCTGCCGGAGGGGATCGGCGGCGAGAAAAATTATGATTACCGCTACGCCTGGGTACGCGACGCCTGCCTGATTATTAAAGCCTTCGTCTATCTCGGGGCGCTGGAAGATTGTAAGGCGGCCTTTTCCTGGCTGTCGCAGACCATCATGCGCCATGGCGTCAGGCTGCGCGCCTGCTATGCCCTGAATGGCGATGAGGTCCCCGCCGAGCGTTATCCACCGCTGAGCGGCTATCAGAACTCTCAGCCGGTGCGGGTCGGCAATAATGCCCGCGACCAGCTGCAGCTCAGTATGTATGGCTACATGCTGGTCACCGCGCAGCATTTTATTGAGGCGGGACATGTGCTGGATATCACCACTTCGCGCATGCTGGGCGAGCTGGCGAACTGTTGCGCCGATCACTGGCGGCAGAAGGATTGCGGCATCTGGGAACTGCCGGAGCTGCAACACTACACCCACTCCAAAATGGCCTGCTGGATGGCGCTGGATCGGGCGGTGGCGCTGGCAGAAAGCCAGCATATCGAACCGACCTGGCTGGGGCGCTGGCAGCGGGAACGTGACCGTATCCGCGACTGGATTGAGTCGCACTGCTGGTCAGAGCAACAGCAGGCTTATCTCTTTTACGCCGGCAGTGACGATCGCCTCGACGCGTCACTGGCGCTGGTTCACAGCTACGGCAGCGCGGTCAATCCGCAGCGGATGCTCTCGACCTACCGTGCTATCCGGCGAAAACTGGGTGACGGCAGCGCCATGCTCTACCGCTACAGCGGGGTCAGAGAAGAAGAGAGTACCTTTCTCGCCTGCGCCTTCTGGCTGGTGGAAGCCTGGGCTGAGATGGGTGAGACGGATGAAGCAGAACAGGCGATGCAGGAGATTCTGGATACGCTGAACGGCCACGGTAATGTCGATATCTTCAATGAGATGTATGACGTCCGCAGTCAGAGCTGGCGCGGCAATATGCCACAGGGGCTGAGTCATCTGGCGCTGATCTGTGCGGCACAGGCGCTATCAGAATCGCAGGCGCCAGCGTGATGTAAGATGTTGCGGTGAGGAAAGTGGCGAATCCGCACCCTACTGCAGCCGGAAACGCGGATCGAAGAAAAAGGGCTCCACCACCACCTTAGTGATGATGCCAGCCGCTGCCGGATGACGGGGATTGAACAATGCATTCCACTCCCCGGTCAGCGTGCTCGGCACCTTCAGCACCAGGCCATTATCCGGGCTGGCAAGCCAGTCGTCACCGATTTGCCGTGTGGAAGATGGCGCAGGATCGGCCTGCCAGTCATCGGGTAACGCCGCCAGCGAGAGCTCAGTAATCAGCGATTCAGGTACGCTAATCGACAGCATGGAGTAGTCGTGTGACAGATCCTGAATGGTGAGATGAACCAGCGCCTCAAGTACACAGAGCGCCCGGCTTGATCCCATATAGACACAGACCGTTCCCACGGAATTCCAGCGCCCCCCGTAAGTGCGGGCACCAAAACCGTCAAAGGCGGTCATCGCATACTCGCTCTTCACCAGGCGAAAGAAACGTACCGCCATCAGGTAATTACGCCATGCTCAAGCTGGCCAATCAGGTTAATCACCGCTTCTGCGCCCGCCACCGTGGTGGTCATCTCCGCCGGTTTCTTACCGCCCAGCGCTTTGGCGGGCGTTTCCAGCCACTGCACCAGACGCTGCCTGTCGTCGCGGAACAGTTTGCTGGCGGCAGAGAGGACGCGGATCAGCATGTAGATTCGTCCGCTCTGATCGGGCGAAAAGGTCTGTTGCGGATCTTTGACTTTACGGTTGTAGGTGGTGCGATCAATGCCCGCCAGACGGCACAGCCAGCCCTCGTCAAAGGCAGACAACGACGCCGTGCGTTTCAGCACGCCGCTGCTGAACCCTACCGCAATACGCTGGTGCGCATCAGGCAGTGTTTCCGGCAGATTAAGGGCATGCAGCAGCGAATTGTCGCGACGATGCTGAGCGGGTGTGTAGATGG
>Ga0265798_10002554_pt1 | contig 26761 bp, 22 predicted proteins | sample P3T30metagenome_FD_192430 | JGI IMG/M metagenome (GOLD analysis project Ga0265798, IMG submission 192430) | Plant litter microbial communities from East Loma Ridge, Irvine, California - P3 T30 | ecosystem: Environmental > Terrestrial > Plant litter > Unclassified | place: USA: California...
AGGTGATTGATGACGAAGGCGCGGAGTTGCCGTTCGGCGAGCGCGGCGAGCTGTGCATCAAAGGCCCGCAGGTCATGAAAGGCTACTGGAATCTGCCTGAGGCCACCGCCGAAACGCTGGACGCAGAGGGATGGTTCAAGACGGGTGATATCGCCGTGATCGGTGCCGACGGTTTCGTCAGCATCGTGGACCGCAAGAAAGACCTGATCATCGTGTCCGGCTTTAACGTCTATCCCAACGAAATCGAAGACGTGGTCATGTCGCACCCGAAAGTCGCCAGCTGCGCCTGCATCGGAGTGCCGGACGAGCGTTCAGGCGAAGCGGTGAAACTGTTTGTGGTCCCGCGCGAGGCGGGGCTCACTGTCGAAGAACTCAAAAACTTCTGCAAACAGAACTTCACGGGCTACAAGGTTCCGAAACAGATCGTGCTGCGTGAATCGCTGCCGATGACCCCGGTCGGCAAGATCCTGCGCAGGGAGCTTCGTGACATCGCCTGATGTGGAGTAATTGTCTCTTTTTACGTCGCTGGCCCCGCTTGTGCTGAAGTGCAAGCGGGGCCTGTTTTTTTGGCTAAGCTCACTACGCTTGTCCTGAGTGCTCTGGCTCAATGCTTTCAGGGATTTCAGGAATTCTCGCAATAAAGTCAGGGACGTGACTGATGGCGTCTAGCTGGTCACTTTTGTGACCGTAGAGGCCCGGTTTGCCTCTAGTCGACTTTTGGCAAAGCTGCTACTCTCGGCGCGCTTTTTGACCTGTCATGAAGCGAATGAGCGTCTACTGCACAATTCCAAAACACAAAAAAATCATCGCCCAAAGCGATGTGAAGAATTCGCGATCGCTATGGAGCCGGCTGAATGATTGAAAACTTCTGGAAGGATAAATACCCGTCTGGCATCTCCCCTGATGTCGATCCTGATGAGTATCCCAACGTCCAGGCGGTCCTGAAGCAGTCCTGCCAGCGTTTCGCCGATAAACCCGCGTTCAGCAATCTGGGCAAGACACTTACCTACGGCGAGCTGTATGAATTGTCCGGCGCATTCGCCGCCTGGATTCAGCAGCACACCGACCTTGTGCCAGGTGACCGCATCGCCGTCCAGCTGCCCAACGTGTTGCAGTACCCGGTTGCTGTCTTCGGCGCCATCCGCGCCGGGCTGATCGTGGTCAACACCAACCCGCTGTACACCGCGCGGGAAATGGAACACCAGTTCAACGACTCGGGCGCCAAGGCGCTGGTCTGTCTGGCGAACATGGCGCATCTGGCCGAGAAGGTCGTGCCCAAGACCCAGGTCAAGCATGTCATCGTCACCGAAGTGGCCGACCTGCTGCCACCGCTCAAGCGCCTGCTGGTCAACAGCGTCATCAAGTACGTCAAGAAAATGGTTCCGGCCTACCACCTGCCTGATGCGGTCAGATTCAATGACGTGCTGAAAAAAGGTCACGGTCGGCCGGTTGCCGAGGTGTCGCCCGACAGAGCCGACGTTGCCGTATTGCAGTACACCGGTGGCACTACCGGCGTGGCCAAGGGCGCGATGCTCACCCATCGCAACCTGATCGCCAACATGCTGCAGTGCAGGGCGCTGATGGCTTCCAACCTCAATGAAGGCAGCGAAATCCTCATTACGCCGTTGCCGCTCTACCACATCTACGCCTTCACCTTTCACTGCATGGCGATGATGCTGATCGGCAACCACAACGTGCTCATCAGCAACCCGCGTGACCTGCCTGCCATGGTCAAGGAGCTGTCGAAGTGGAAGTTCAGCGGCTTTGTCGGTCTCAACACCCTGTTCGTTGCACTGTGCAACAACGAGGCGTTCCGCAACCTTGATTTCTCGGCACTGAAAGTCACCCTGTCCGGCGGTATGGCCCTGCAACTGGCTGCCGCCGAGCGCTGGAAGCAGGTCACCAACTGCCCGATCTGCGAAGGTTATGGCATGACCGAAACCAGCCCGGTGGCAACAGTGAACCCCATCCAGAAGATCCAGATGGGCACCATCGGCATCCCGGTGCCCTCGACGCTGTGCAGGGTCATCGACGACGCTGGCAATGAGCTGGCGTTCGGTGAAACCGGCGAATTGTGCGTCAAGGGACCTCAGGTCATGAAAGGCTACTGGCAGCGCCAGGAAGCCACGGATGAAATGATCGACGCCGATGGCTGGCTCAAGACTGGCGACATCGCGATCATTCAGCCCGACGGCTACCTGCGCATTGTCGATCGCAAGAAAGACATGATTCTGATCTCCGGTTTCAACGTCTATCCCAACGAACTGGAAGACGTGCTGGTCACGCTTCCCGGCGTCCTGCAATGCGCCGCCATCGGCATTCCGGACGAGAAATCGGGTGAAGCCATCAAGGTGTTCGTGGTCGCCAAACCGGGCGTGACCCTGACCAAGGATCAGATCATGGAGCACATGCGCGCCAACCTGACCGGATACAAGGTCCCGCGCAGCGTGGAGTTCCGCGATTCACTGCCGACCACCAACGTCGGCAAGATCCTGCGCCGTGAGCTGCGTGACGAAGAGCTGAAGAAGCTGGGCATCAAGAAGTAATCGCAAGCCTGTGTGACAGACAACGCCGTGTCCCCTGACACGGCGTTGTTGCATCAGCGCTGCCCAATCCACCCTCGACAGTCGTCCTGCTTCCCGCAATCTGCGACAATCGCAGCCCTGTATCCTTCAAGAAAAGACTCTGCGCACCTGATGACCGACGAATCGCCTTCCATCGACCAACTCCTGAAAAACCTCGATCAAGCGATGATCGGCGACCGCCATCGTCTGCGTCGGCAGTTGCATGAACTGCGCAAGAAGCCTGACGAGGCGAAGCTGGCGCAATGGGTGGCGCGGGTTCAGGCGTCCTGTGCGCAGGTCACGTCTCGGCGCGAGAGCGTGCCGACGGTTCGCTATGACGACAACCTGCCCATCGCCGCCAAGCGCGACGAAATCAAGGACGCGCTGCTCAAGCATCAGGTGCTGATCATTGCGGGCGAAACCGGCTCGGGCAAAACCACTCAGTTGCCAAAAATCTGCCTGGAAATCGGTCGCGGGCAGCATGGTCTGATCGGTCACACGCAGCCGCGTCGAATTGCAGCGCGCAGCGTCGCCAGCCGGGTCGCCGATGAATTGGCTACACCGCTGGGCGCTCTGGTTGGTTATCAGGTGCGTTTCGAAGATCAAAGCGACAGCAACACCCTGATCAAGCTGATGACCGACGGCATCCTGCTGGCCGAAACCCAGCACGACCGTTTCCTTGAGCGCTACGACACGATCATCGTCGACGAAGCCCACGAACGCAGCCTGAACATCGATTTTCTGCTCGGTTACCTGAAAACCCTGCTGCCGCGTCGTCCCGACCTGAAAGTCATCATCACGTCGGCGACCATCGACCTGCAGCGCTTTTCCGAGCACTTCAACGACGCGCCGATCATCGAAGTGTCGGGCCGCACTTTCCCGGTCGACACCTGGTACCGCCCGCTGACCAGCGAGCAGGATGAAGAGGGCAATAGTGTCGAAGACGACCTGACCGTCGATCAGGCGATTCTGGCCACGCTCGAGGAATTGGCGGACTTTGAGCGCAGCGAGCGCAAGAGTCCGGGCGACGTCCTGGTGTTCCTGCCCGGCGAACGGGAGATTCGTGACGCGGCTGAAATGCTGCGCAAGGCCCAACTCAGGCACACCGAAATCCTGCCGCTGTACGCACGCCTGTCGCCTGCCGAGCAGCAGCGCATTTTCCAGTCCCATTCGGGACGGCGCGTGGTGCTGGCCACCAACGTGGCCGAGACCTCGCTGACCGTGCCCGGCATCCGCTACGTGATCGACACCGGTACTGCGCGCATCAGTCGCTACAGCTACCGCGCCAAGGTTCAGCGGCTGCCGATCGAAGCCGTGTCCCAGGCCAGCGCCAATCAGCGTAAAGGCCGTTGCGGTCGTGTCGAGCCGGGCCTGTGTGTGCGCCTGTACAGCGAAGAGGATTTCAACGCCCGACCTGAATTCACCGACCCAGAGATCCTGCGCACCAACCTTGCGGCGGTGATCCTGCAGATGCTGCACCTGCGTCTGGGCGAGATCACTGACTTTCCGTTCATCGAGCCGCCGGACGGCAAGGCCATCAGTGACGGCTTCAACCTGTTGCAGGAGCTGTCGGCAGTCAATCGCGAGAACCAGTTGACCCCGTTGGGCCGTCAACTGGCGCGCTTGCCGGTGGACCCGCGCATGGGCCGCATGCTGCTGGAAGCCGCCAAACAAGGCAGCCTGCAGGAAGTGCTGATCGTGGCCAGCGCCATGTCGGTGCAGGACGTACGCGAGCGTCCGCCCGAGCGACAGCAGGCGGCCGATCAGGCGCATGCGCAATGGAAGGACGCCGACTCGGACTTTGCCGGGCTGGTCAATCTATGGCGCGGTTTCGAAGAGCAGCGCCAGGCACTGACTGCCAGCCCGTTGCGCAACTGGTGTCGCCGCAACTTCCTCAATTACCTGCGACTGCGCGAGTGGCGCGACTCTCATCGGCAGTTGAGCCTGATCTGTCGTGACCTGCAATTGACAGTCAACAAGGAGCCAGCGGATTACCCGAAATTCCACAAGGCGATTCTGTCCGGCCTGCTGAGCCAGATCGGCCAGAAAGCCGACGAGGGCGACTACCTCGGTGCGCGGCAACGGCGGTTCTGGATTCATCCGTCATCCGGATTGGGCAAGAAGCGTCCGCAATGGTTGATGACCGCCGAACTGGTGGAAACCACCAAGCTGTATGCACGCATGGTCGCCAAGATCGATGCCGACTGGATCGAGCCACTGGCCGGGCATTTGATCAAGAAAAACCACTTCGAGCCGCATTGGGAGAAGAAGCGTGGACAGGTCGTGGCCTTCGAACAGATCACGCTGTTCGGCCTGATCGTGGTCGGTCGCCGCCCCGTGCATTTCGGCCCTGTCGATCCTGTGGTGTCGCGTGAGCTGTTCATCCGCGAGGGACTGGTGCGCGGTGATATTCAGTCCCGCGCCAAATGCCTGAGCGCCAACACCCGCTTGCTGGAGCAGCTCGACGAGCTGGAAGCCAAGGCCCGGCGCCGCGACATTCTGGCTGACGAAGACACGCTGTATGCATTCTACGAAGCGCGCATTCCGGCCGATATTCATCAGACCGCGACCTTCGACAGCTGGTACAAGACCGAGAGCCAGAAGAATCCGCAATTGCTGATCATGCGCGAAGAAGACGTGCTGGCCCGCGAGGCCAGTGAAGTCACCGCTGCGCAGTATCCGGACACCCTGCGACTGGGCGAATTGAGCCTGTCGCTGACCTATCACTTCGAGCCCAACCATCCCCGTGATGGCGTGACCCTGCGTGTGCCAGCGCCTCTGCTGCTGTCGCTGCCCGCCGGACGTCTGGAATGGCTGGTGCCGGGGCTGCTGGAAACCAAGTGCATCGCCTTGGTCCGCAGCCTGCCCAAGGCGGTGCGCAAGAATTTTGTACCGGTGCCGGACTTCATCAAGGCGGCGCTGCAACGCATCACGTTTGGCGAGGGCTCGCTGACCGAAGCGCTGGGCCGCGAACTGCTGCGCATGACCGGGGCGCGAGTGACCGACGAAGCATGGGCGGAAGCGACCCAGCAGCTCGAAAGCCACCTGAAGATGAACCTGGAAATCGTCGATGGTGACGGCAAGTTTCTGGGCGAAGGTCGCGACCTTGATGCGCTGACGGCACGTTTCGCCGAAGCGAGCCAGGCCGCGCTCGCCGTCCCGCAGACCGCGAAAAGCCAGCAGCCTGTCGAGGCCAAGGTCTTCGCACCGGTGGCGCAAAAGACTCAGCAGAACATTGCCGGTCTGTCGATGACGGTGTATCCGGCGCTGGTGGAAGAGGGCGGCACGGTCAAGGAAGGTCGCTTCTCGACCCAGGCCGAGGCCGAGTATCAGCATCGCCGTGCGCTGCAGCGCCTGTTGCTGCAACAACTGGCTGAGCCTGCGAAGTTTCTGCGCAGCAAGCTGCCGGGGCAGACCGAGCTGGCGCTGTTGTACCGCGAGCTGGGGCGCATCGATGCACTGATCGAAGACATCCTGCTGGCCAGCCTCGACAGCTGTGTGCTGGACGGCGAAGCCGAATTGCCGCGCGACGGGGCCGGGCTGCTGTCACTGGCTGAACGCAAACGCGCCGACTGGACCGAGCATGCCGAGCGTCTGGCGAAGCTGACGCTGGAAATCCTCAAGCTTTGGCATGGTTTGCAGAAGCGTTTCAAAGGCAAGATCGACCTGGCTCAGGCGGTCGCGCTCAACGACATCAAGGCGCAACTGGGCAAGCTGGTGTATCCGGGCTTCGTGCGCGAAACACCCGCGCAGTGGCTCAAGGAAATGCCGCGCTACCTGAAAGCCATCGAGATGCGCCTGGAAAAACTGCCGGGTCAGGTGCAGAAGGACCGGGTCTGGAGCATCGAGCTGGCAGGCCTGTGGGCGCAATATCAGGCGCGAGCCGACAAACACCGCCAGGAAGGCAAGCGCGATCCTGAACTGGCGGTCTATCGTTGGTGGATGGAGGAATATCGTGTGTCGCTGTTCGCCCAGCAGTTGGGCACGAAAATGCCGGTTTCTGACAAGCGGCTGAGCAAGCAGTGGGCGATGGTCGAAGGCTGATCCTGAGCCCGGCACCCCGTCGAAAAATGGTCTGAGCGGACTGCACAGGCAGCAAGGCGAGAAGGATCTCAGGGCCGATGTTCATTGGCCCGATAGCGCCAAAACCGGGCGCTGTGGCACACTCCGCGTCTGTCTTCACAATGCCATGGACGCGGCTTGAGCCTTGCGCGCTTTCAGTCATGCGCATGTTTTATCTACGCATTGGTACGCTGGTCCCAGAAGAGTCTGGATTGCCGCCTACCGTGCCCTGGCAGGCCAACCCCTGCGACCTTCAATAAGAGAGGAACGACCGTGCACAACGTCGTCATCAGCGGCACAGGCCTGTACACCCCGGCCAACAGCATTTCCAACGAAGAGCTGGTGCAGTCCTTCAATGCCTACGTCAACCAGTTCAACAGCGAGAACGCTGCGGCCATAGAGCGTGGCGAGCTGGAAGCACTGAGCGAATCCAGCGCAGCGTTCATCGAAAAAGCCTCGGGCATCAAGAGCCGCTTCGTGATGGACAAGCAAGGCATCCTCGATCCCCAGCGCATGAAACCGAACCTGCCTGAGCGTTCCAACGATCAGTGGTCGATTCTGTGCGAAATGGGCGTCGCAGCGGCAAAACAGGCGCTGGAACGAGCGGGCAAGACCACCGCTGACATCGACGGCGTTATCGTTGCCTGTTCCAACCTGCAGCGCGCCTACCCGGCGGTCTCCATCGAGATCCAGGAAGCGCTGGGCATCGCAGGTTATGGTTTCGATATGAACGTGGCCTGCTCGTCGGCCACCTTCGGCATTCAGGCGGCGTGCAACAGCGTGCAATTGGGTCAGGCCCGCGCCATTCTGGTCATCAGCCCGGAAATCTGTACAGCCCACCTGAACTTCCGTGATCGCGACAGCCATTTCATCTTTGGTGACGGCGCAACCGCAGTCGTGGTTGAGCGTGCCGATCTGGCGACCTCGCCGTACCAGTTCGATATCGTCAGCACCCGCCTGCTGACCAAGTTCTCCAACAACATCCGCAACAACTTCGGCTTCCTCAACCGCACGTCGGACGAGGGCCAGGGTGCGCCGGACAAGCTGTTCGTGCAGGAGGGCCGCAAGGTGTTCCGCGAGGTCTGCCCGATGGTGGCGGAACTGGTCGGCGCGCATCTGGACGACAACGGCCTGAACGTCAGTGACGTACAGCGCTTCTGGCTGCATCAGGCCAACCTGAGCATGAACCACCTGATCGTCAAGAAACTGCTGGGCCGCGACGCGACGGTCGAAGAGGCCCCCGTGATTCTCGATACCTACGCCAACACCAGTTCGGCCGGTTCGGTCATCGCCTTCCACACCTACCAGGACGACCTGCCGAAAGGTGCACTGGGCGTGTTGAGTTCGTTCGGTGCGGGTTATTCGATTGGCAGCGTGATCCTGCGCAAACGCTGATTGCATCGGCGGTCGGCATCCTGATGCGCGGGTTGCCGACCTGTCGGTTGAAAGGCCTGATGTAGAGCGGTCTTCGATTCGCGGTCGTTTACATTCCCTCTCAATGAGTGATACTCGTCGCACGTTTACCTCCGAGGGAACCTGCATGCCGGTTCACGTCGTCGACAACCTGAGTACCGTCGCGCCTGCCCAATGGGATGCGCTGGTACCGGGCAATCAGCCGTTTCTGCGCCACGCCTTTCTGACCTCGCTGGAAGACAGCGGCAGCCTCGGGCCGCGCTCCGGGTGGCGTCCCGAACATGTGCTGCATTACGAAAACGAACAACTGGTGGCTGCGCTTCCGGCTTATCGGAAATGGCATTCCTACGGCGAATACGTGTTCGACCACGCCTGGGCCGACGCCTGCCGTCGCGCCGGTATTGCGTACTACCCCAAGCTGCTGGTGGCGGTGCCGTTCAGTCCGGTGGGAGGCTCGCGCATTCTGTCTGCGACTCCTCAGGGTGCCTCGGAGCTGGTGAGCGAGCTGCCGGCGTATTTGCAGAGCGAAGGTCTGTCGAGCGCGCACATCAACTTCACCGATCCAGCCGCCGACGCGTTGCTTGAAACCCAGGCGGGCTGGCTGTCGCGCATTGGCTGCCAGTTTCATTGGCACAACCGTGGCTATCGGGATTTTCAGGATTTTCTGGACGCGCTGAGTTCGCGCAAGCGCAAGCAGATGCGCAAGGAGCGTGAGCAGGTGGCGGGGCAGGGCATCGCCTTCGAATGGCTGGAAGGGTCACAGATGACCGAGATTCTGTGGGACTTCGTGTACGCCTGCTATTCCAATACCTATGAGATACGTGGGCAGGCGCCGTACCTGACGCGCGAATTCTTCAGTCTGCTGGCCGAACGCATGCCCGAGTCGATCCGCGTGGTGCTGGCGCTGCAGGGCTCACGTCCGGTGGCCATGGCCTTCAGTCTGATCGGCGGCGACAGCTTTTATGGGCGTTATTGGGGCTGTCTGGCTGAGTTCGACCGCCTGCACTTCGAGACCTGTTTCTATCAAGGGATGGACTACGCGATTGCCAACGGACTGCAACGCTTCGACGCAGGTGCCCAAGGCGAGCACAAGCTGATCCGCGGCTTCGAACCGCAGATCACCCGGTCATGGCACTACCTGATGCACCCCGGCCTGAAAGACGCCGTGAGCGATTTCCTTGAGCAGGAGCGGGTGGGCGTGATGGCGTATGCCGAGGAAGCACGTGCCGCGTTGCCTTATCGGCAGGTTTGAGTCCCCGTGGGAGGCGGCAAGACTCGGGTATAACGCTGAGCATAAGCATGGGCATGATCGGCGTGCTTGAGATCACGCTGATCGTTCCTACGCTCCGCGTGGGAATGCCTCTCAGGACGCTCCGCGTCCGCTCTCGAATGTGGCGCAGATGCGTGGACAAGCTCCAGCGTTATCGACGTCATGCGCTCGGCTCACTGAGTCTCAGTCTGTGCATTCCGCGTCACATTCGGTGCAGATCAATCCACCCCCACAAATCCACCCGTCTGGTGCTGCCACAGGCGTGCATACAGCCCGCCATGGGCCAGCAGTTCGGCGTGGGTGCCGGTCTCTGCGATCTGGCCTTTTTCCAGCACTACCAGCCGGTCCATGCGTGCGATGGTCGAGAGGCGATGGGCGATGGCGATGACGGTCTTGCCTTCCATCAGGGTTTCCAGGCTTTCCTGAATCGCCGCCTCGACTTCCGAATCCAGCGCCGAGGTGGCTTCGTCCATGATCAGAATCGGCGCATCCTTGAGCAGCACGCGAGTGATCGCGATGCGCTGGCGCTGACCACCGGACAGCTTGACCCCGCGCTCGCCCACATGCGCGTCAAAACCGGTACGGCCTTCGGAGTCCGACAGCAGCGGGATGAACTCGTCGGCCCGCGCCTTGCGGATGGCTTCCCACAATTGCTCATCCGTGGCGCCCGGATTGCCATACAGCAGGTTGTCACGGATCGAGCGGTGCAACAGCGACGTGTCCTGAGTGATCATGCCGATCTGTGCACGCAGGCTTTCCTGAGTGACATCGGCCACGTCCTGCCCGTCGATCAGGATTCTGCCGCCCTGCACGTCGTACATGCGCAGCAGCAGGTTCACCAGCGTTGACTTGCCCGCGCCGGATGGACCGATCAGGCCAATCTTCTCACCCGGTCTGATGTCCAGATTCAGGTTATGGATGATCCCGTTGCCATTGCCGTAGTGGAAATCGACGCCATCGAATTTCACGCCGCCATTGGCAATCTTCAGTGGCTGCGCGGTTGGCTTGTCGTTGATCGAGACCGGTTGCGAGATGCTTTCCAGGCCATCCTGCACGGTGCCGATGTTCTCGAAGATGCCGTTGACCACCCACATGATCCAGCCGGACATGTTGACGATCCGAATCACCAGGCCGGTGGCCAGTGCGATGGCGCCTACCGAAATCATCGACTGGGTCCACAACCACAGCGCAAGGCCTGTGGTGGTGACAATCAGGATGCCGTTCATCGTGGTGATGGTGGTGTCCATCGAGGTCACGACACGACCGGCCAACTGACTTTTCACCGTGTGATCGCGCATGGCCTCGCGAGCGTATTGCTGCTCGAAGTTGGTGTGGGCGAACAGCTTGAGCGTGGTGATGTTGGTGTAGCCGTCAACGATCCGGCCCATGAGCTTGGAGCGTGCGTCCGACGAGTCCACCGAGCGCTGTTTGACCCTGGGCACGAAGTACATCAGCGCCAGAATGAACGCGAGAATCCAGCTGCCCAGCGGGATCATCAGCCGCCAGTCGGCTTCGGCGAACAGCACCATCGCGCTGATCGCGTAGATCAACACATGCCAGAGCGCATCCACCGATTGCACCGCCGAGTCACGCAGCGAGTTGCCGGTCTGCATGATGCGCTGGGCGATACGCCCGGCGAAATCGTTCTGGAAGAAGTTCACGCTCTGCTTGAGCACGTAGCTGTGGTTCTGCCAGCGAATCAGGTTGGTCATGCCGGGGCTGATGGTCTGGTGCACCAGCAGGTCGTGCAGGCCGACGAAGATCGGGCGCAGCAGCAGGGTCACCACCACCATCCAGATCAGTTCCGGGCCGTGAAGGCTGAAGAAGTCCTTCGGCTCGGTGGTCTGGGCCAGGTCGATGATGCGGCTGAGGTAACTGAACAGCGCCACTTCGATCAGTGCGCCGATCAGACCCACCACCAGCAGGGCCGTGAACGTCGGCCAGACCTGACGCAGGTAGTAAATGTAAAACGCGAAAACGGTATTGGGCGGGGCGGCGGTGGGGGCGTCTTTGAAGATATCGATCAGCTTTTCAAAACGACGATAAAGCATTGGCTATCACACCCACTCGGCGTGGGTTCTCCCTTGATAAATAGAAGCGCTCCCGTCCGGACCGCGTGCAGCCCAGGGCTTCACGCGGTGCAGATTCCTGTCAGTCGACGCGCTTGGCGGACTTGATCAGGATCGGGTCGTTTGGCACGTTCTGCATGCCTTTCTGGTTGCCGGTCTGGACGTTGACGATCTGATCGACCACGTCCATGCCTTTGACAACCTTGCCGAACACCGCGTAGCCGTAGTCACGCGTGCCGTTGTCGAGCATGGCATTGTCATTGGTGTTGATGAAGAACTGACTGGTGGCCGAGTTCACATCCGAGGTCCGCGCCATGGCAATGGTGCCACGCACGTTATGCAGTCCGTTCTGGGCTTCGTTCTTGATCGGGTCCTTGGTCGGCTTCTGGACCATCTGCGCGGTGAAGCCGCCGCCCTGAACCATGAAGCCTGGAATTACCCGGTGGAAGATGGTGTTGCTGTAGAAGCCGCTGTCGACGTAGCCCAGGAAGTTCTGGGTGCTGATCGGTGCCTTGGCGTCTGCAAGTTCAATCTCGATGTCGCCGAAACTGGTGTTGAGCACAACGTGAGTCGGCTTGTCCGGCGCTGCCATCAGGTTGGCGGCGAACAGTACGGAGCAGGCGGCAAGAGCGATTTTTTTCAACATAGAGCAACAGGTCCTTCATTCAATGGAGATATCGACTGTGGCTGGCAAGGTAACCACGTTTGGCTTTTTTTGCCCAGCGTGATCGATCCGGCGTGATCGAAAGGATCGCCCGCGTGCGATGACCTGCGTGCGGTTTCTCAGACCTTGCTGGCACCGATGAATTCCAGCAGCGTGCGATTGAACTGTTCGGGCTGGTCCAGCGGGGTGGCGTGGCGCGAATCCTTGATGACCACCAGCCGGGCATTCGCAATGCGTTTGACGTACGCTTCCTTGAGCGACACCGGAGTGTAGTCGTGATCGGCGGCAATGATCAGGGTCGGGCAGGTGATGCGCTCCAGCTTGTGCTCCACGCCCCAGCCGACAATGGCATCGAAGCTGGCCATATAGGCGCGTTTGTCGTTACGGCCCCAGCGTTCGGCCATCTTGCGTCGCAGTTCTGCCTGTTCCGTTTTGGGGAACAGCAGCTTGCCAAGCGCCTTGCCCATCGCCTCCATGCTGACCAGACGCGACAGCGTCCAGCGCCGCGCCCATTGCCAGACATCCCCGGGGCTTCTGATCTTGACCTGCGGCGCGCTGTTGACGATACACAGGCTCTTGAGCAGATGCGGATGATCGACCGCCAGCTGAAAACCGATCATCCCACCCATCGACAGGCCGACCACATGCACCGGACCCAGCCGCAGGTGTTCGATCAACGCTTCAACGTCATCGCTCATGCCCTGGATGCTGTAGCGTTCGTGGGGCTTGTCGGAGCGGCCGTGGCCGCGCATGTCGATGACGATGACGCGGTACCGCGCGGCCAGTGTCGGGATCTGGTATTCCCAGTCCTGACAACTCGAGCCCAGGCCGTGCAACAGCAGGACCGGATCGCCCTGACCGTACTCTTCGTAGTGCAGTGAACAGTCGTCATGCTCGAAGAATGCCATGTGCCTACTCCGTGTCAGGCTTGCAAGGGTGCCGCAAATGCCGCGGTCAGCGGCGCCGTGTCGAACGTGCGAATCAGGTCGATCAGAATCTGTGTCGCCGGGCCCAGCGGTTTGTCTTTGCTGGAGTAAAGATAGAACGACGGGTTGCGACTGCCACCCCGATCCAGCGGCAATACCTTGAGCACGCCGTCCTTGAGCTCACGTTCGATCAGGTGGCGTGGCAGCCAGGCAAAGCCCAGTCCGCTGCTGACAAAGGTTGCCGCCGTGGCGAGACTGCTGACGGTCCAGCGCTGTTCCGCGCCCAGCCAGCCGACATCGCGGGGTTGCTGACGGCCTGAGTCACGGATCACCACCTGCAGCTGGCTTTCCAGATCCTGAAACGTCAGCTCGCGGTTGGCTTGATGAAGGGCATGCTCGGGATGGGCAACGGCGACGAATTCGACGGTGCTCATTTCTGCGCCTAGATAGCCGGGAATGCTCAGACCACTGATGGCCAGGTCTGCCACGCCTTCGAGCAGCACTTCCTCGACACCTGACAGCACTTCTTCACGCAACCGAACCCGACAGCCTCGGCTTTGCGGGATGAACGCGGTCAGCGCGCGCACCAGCCGTGCCGAAGGGTAGGCGGCGTCGATCACCAAGCGCACCTCGGCCTCCCAGCCCTGTTCCATGTGATGCGCCAGGTCTTCCAGCTGGCTGGCCTGTTTGACCAGTTGGCGCGAGCGCCGCAACAGCACGCCGCCTGCTTCGGTCAGCACCGCCTTGCGGCCATCGATACGCAGCAGAGGCACGCCCAGTTGATCCTGCATACGGGCCACGGTGTAGCTGACTGACGATTGCGAGCGATGCAGGGCTTCGGCGGCCTGGGCAAAACCGCCGTGATCGACCACTGCCTGCAGGGTGCGCCATTGGTCGAGCGTCACGCGGGGCGCTTTCATGCTGTAATTCCTCTTTTCTTTGTTGTCCGTTGTTCTACTCTGACAACCCCGTTCCGGAGACTGCCCAATGAAACGAGTGTGTTGTGTGTTGCTGGCCCTGCTGCCACTGACGGCCTTTGGCTATCCCATTGAAGTGGAAAAGCAGTACCAGGGCGTGAAGATCGATTACGTTACCCACGACGTCGACCAGGACATCGGTTCCATCTCGGTGAGCAACTTCGGCGATGTAGACGCCAAGTGCGCAGTCGTATTCGTCAACGGTCCCGAGGCACCCCGTACGCGACGCGTTCAGGTTGGTGCAGGCAAGCGCGTGGAGGTGACGGCCAAGTTCACGCGCAGCATTATCAAGCTGCGCATCAAGCTCGATTGCCAGCCCGCGTGAGCAGGGTGAGAGTAGAGCGCCGCCGTGCATAAAACAAATTTATAGATGGGTTGAAGCAGTTTTTTGCGCTTTTTCATCGATAAGGTCACCTTTAACCTCGGCTCCGTCGAATACCTATCTTGTTCAATGGAGCTTCAGCCATGTCCCGCCTACTTGTCATCGAAAGCAGCGCCCGCCAGCAGGATTCGGTTTCGCGTCAGTTGACGCAGCAGTTCCTCAGCCAGTGGCAGTCTGCGCACCCGAATGACCAAGTCACGGTCCGCGACCTGGCCGTCAATCCTGTGCCGCACCTGGATGCCACGCTGCTGGGCGGCTGGATGAAGCCCGCCGATCAGCGCAGCGAGACCGAGCAGGCCGCTCTGGAACGCTCCAATACCCTGACCGATGAACTGATTGCCGCCGATGTGCTGGTGCTGGGCGCGCCGATGTACAACTTCGCCATCCCCAGCACTCTCAAGGCCTGGTTCGACCATGTGCTGCGCGCCGGTGTGACCTTTAAATACACCGAAACCGGCCCGCAAGGCCTGCTGACCGGCAAACGCGCCTTCGTCCTGACCGCTCGCGGCGGCATTTACACCGGTAGCGCCCTGGATCACCAGGAGCCCTACGTACGCCAGGTGCTGGCGTTCGTGGGTATTCATGACGTCACCTTCATTCATGCCGAAGGCCTGAACATGGGCGGTGATTTTGTGGAGAAGGGGATGAACCAGGCGCTTGCGAAACTGGCTCAGGTGGCGTGATCAGTCATCAGACTTAGAAAGGCGGGATCAGACGTGCTGCCCGCCATTGACGTGAATTTCCGCGCCGTTCACGTAGGACGCGCCACTGGTGCAGAGGAAGTAGATCAGGGACGCGACTTCCTCGGGTTTGCCCAGTCGGTGCATGGGCACCAGGCGTTCGACGATTTCGGCCGTGCCCGGCGACAGGATGGACGTGTCGATCTCACCCGGCGCTATCGCGTTGACCCTCACCCCGTGCGGACCGAAGTCATAGGCCATCTCTCTCGTCAGGGCCGAGAGCGCGGCTTTGGAGGTGGAATACGCCACGCCCGCAAAGGGGTGCACTTTGGAACCCGCGATCGAGGTGACATTGATGATGCTGCCCTTGGCGGCCTTGAGTTCGTCGAACAGACCGCGTGCCAGTAGCGCCGTGGAAAACAGGTTGACGTTGAACACCTTGATCCAGGTGCTGTAATCGGACTCCAGTACCCCCATGCGCGCGCCCTCGGGACCTTTTGGCGAAACCCCCGCATTGTTGACCAGCGCATCTAGGCGACCACCCAGCTTTTCCTTGATAGCCGCCATGTTCGCAACGACGCTGTCGATGTCTTCCAGGTCAAGGTGGATATGATTGAGCAGGCCTTCCGCCCACGGGCATTCAGCGACCCAGTTTTGTCGGGAGGCCGTAAACACTTGCCATCCCGCTGCGTTGAAATGCTTGACCGTGGCATGGCCGATACCGCGGCTGGCGCCAGTTAGCAGGAGTGTTTTCTTCTCGCTCATGAACGCGTTCCGCTTCTTGAAGGGTGATGCATCGTCTTTTTAGGCATGCCCGTCTGTCAAGGATGCTGTTGAACTGTCACATTCCTTATCTCACTTCAGAAAGGAGCCAGTCATGTTCGAGAAGGGGCATTGGTACAACGAGCCGGCACAGTGGCAGGTACGCGATGAAAGACTGAGCGTAACCACTGATCCTGCCACCGACTTCTGGCGGGAAACCCACTACGGCTTTTGTCGCGACAGCGGCCATTTCCTTGGCGTACCCGTCACCGGCGCGTTCACCGCTCAAGTCCACGTGCAGGGCAATTTCAAGACGCTATACGACCAGGCCGGGCTGATGGTCCGTATCGACGAGCGCAACTGGATGAAAACCGGCGTCGAAGTCAGCGACGGCGCGCTCATGCTGGGCAGCGTACTGACCCGTGGCCAGTCGGATTGGGCGACCGGGCTGTTCGACGAGTCAGCATCCGGGCTCTGGCTACGGGTGACGGTGGCCGAAGGCGTGATGCGGATTCAGCATTCCGTGGATGGCGTGCGCTGGCCGCTGCTGCGACTGGCGCCGTTTCCTGTGGGCAAGTGTCTGGTAGGACCCATGTGCTGCAGCCCGGAGCGGGGCGGGCTGGAGGTGGTGTTTTCCGGCTTTGAAGTGGGGCCTGCGCTAGGGAAGGGGTTGCATGATTTGACGTGAGAGAGGGCCCCGGGGCGCTTGATCGAACGCCTGGACCTCCTTGAACTTACGCTTGTGAATCATCTGCCTCGCTCAGATGCTCCGCAGGCACGGCGTCGACCAGCCAGACACCGTTGTCCGCCTGAAAGAACCGGGCACCGGCCGCTCGCATGCCTGGTATGTCGATCTCGAGCAGGACGGGTTTGCCGTAGCGCTTGCCTACGTCCATAGCGGTTTCAGGATTTTCAGTCAGGTGGATATGGTGCCGGCTGCCCGGGATCAGGCCTTGGGTTTTGATAGAAGGCATAAAGCGTTCGGCCGTGCCGTGGTAAAGCCGATCGGGCGGGGTTTTCTCGACATGCTGCACGTTCACCTGCCCGGAGCTGTGCCCCTGTGCCGCGCGGATGCGCTGACCATCTTCCGACAGCGTGAAGCGTTTCTTTTCGTTGGTTTCGACGACTTCACAAAGCATCTCGCGATCAAAGTCGTGGCCGTGGTGCCTGGCGTTGCCGATCAAGGTATCGACGTCGGTCCAGCCATCACGATCCAGTGTGAGGTCCATGGATTCCGGCGCATGGCGCAGCACATAGCTGAGCAGCTTGCTGATACCGTCGCGTTGCTTCTTGTTCAAGAAAATGTCCTTTTAATAGCTGCAGTCACACGCCTCGAAAGGTATGACTCGCTATCGTCAATCTATAGCGACCGATACCACTGCGCATAAGGCGTGTTGTCTACTTTATGCCGGTTGTAGTCCGGCGCGCCATCCTTCCACCAGACCGGCCCGCGTTCCCCCAGCGCTACCTTGGCTGCGTCTACATCTGCTCTGGCCTGCTTGAGCTGGGTAGAGTCCTGAGTGGCCTTCGCTGATTTCACTGCCCGACGCGCATCCATCAGTTCGTTCACCAAGCGCTGACGTTCCTCTTCGGTAAGTGAGGGATTGGAGCAGCGCCACAATTGTCCTTTGACGACGAAGTAGCGCCCGTCAGGGGTGGTCGGGTTCATGCATCAGGTCCGTTCATTGAGCAGGTTGTCGGCTGACACGGATTTGCGTCAGCCCCAACAGCTCGGCCTTGGCCAGAACCTCATCCGGCGTTGCGTCGGCGTTGGGCATCATCAGGCTGTTTTCGGCGTCGCCGAAGTGCAGCTCAAGAAGGTGGAGCGCCGCTTCGTGGGCCTGGAGTTCAGGCTGGTCGAGTTCCAGCGAGTGTGCGCGGGGTTCGTCTTTGAATTGGTAGTCGATAAGGTAAGCAGACATGACAGAGGCCTCGGCACGGTAGAGGGGAGACAGATAATCCTGACTTGCCGGTGGGGTGGTAGTTCAGTGCGTTGCTACCCTGTCACTCGTTTGCCCAACTGCATGTGATCGCTTACTCACCACCCCCACCCAACGCCACCCGCATATCCGCCCCGCTAGGTTGCTGATACAAACTCAGCCCGAAATCCGGCATCACGGCGATCAGGTAATCAAAGATATCCCCCTGAATCCGCTCGTAATCCACCCACACCGTCGTGCGTGTGAAGCAGTAGATCTCCAGTGGAATACCCTGTGATGTGGCTTCCAGTTGCCGGACCATGCAGGTCATACCGGGGTTTATCTCGGCGTGGCTTTTCAGATAGGCGAGGGCGTAGGCGCGGAAGGTGCCGATGTTGGTCATGCGGCGGCGGTTGGAGGAGAGTTCGGCGACGTTGCCCTGGGCCTGGTTCCAGGCGCGCAGCTCGGCCTGTTTGCGGCCGATGTAGTCGGTCAGCAGGTGCACCTGCATCAGGCGTTGTTCTTCATCGTCGCGCACAAAGCGCACGGCACTGGCGTCGATGAACAGGCTGCGTTTGATGCGTCGGCCACCTGACTGTTGCATGCCGCGCCAGTTGCGGAACGACTCGGACATCAGACGCCAGGTCGGGATGGAGACGATGGTCTTGTCGAAGTTCTGCACCTTGACCGTGTGCAGGGTGATGTCGACCACGTCGCCATCGGCACCGACCTGCGGCATCTCGATCCAGTCGCCGACGCGCAGCATGTCGTTGCTGGTCAGTTGCACGCTGGCCACGAAGGACAGCAGGGTGTCCTTGTAGACCAACAGAATGACCGCCGACATGGCGCCCAGACCGGACAGCAGCAACAACGGTGAACGGTCGATCAGGGTGGCGACGATGATGATGGCGGCGAAGATGTAGAGGATCATTTTCGCCAGTTGCACGTAGCCCTTGATGGAGCGCGTGCGGGCGTGTTCGGTGCGGGCGTAGATGTCCAGCAGGGCATTGAGCAGTGTGCCGATGGTCAGGGTCATGAACAGGATGGTGAAGGCCAGGGCGATGTTGGCGATCACGCCTTTGCCGGTTGCGCTCAGGCCGGGGACAAGGTTCAGGCCGAACTGGATGACCACCGACGGCACGATCTGCGCCAGTCGGTGGAAAACCTTGTTGTGGCGGAAGTCGTTCAGCCAGTGCAGGGCAGGCTGTCGGCCCAGCATCTTCATCGCATAGAGAATCAGAAAGCGCGCCACGCGGCCGAGTACCAGCGCGGTGGTCAGCAGCAGGAACAGCGCCAGACCGGTACGCACCCAAGGATGGTGATCGAGCATGCCCCAGAGTTCCTGGGTTCTGAGCCAGAGCGATTCAATGTCCATACACTTTCAGATCCCGTGAACGAAGAGGGGCCGCGATTAAAGCATTAACGGAGGTCTGGCGGGCAGGGGCGGCAAATGAAGAAACGTCACCTCCGAGATATGACGCTAACCATCAAAAAAATCTGAAGTAGACTCGCGGCACTATCAAACAGGATGCACCTCATGCTGATATCGAAACCTCAACTCGCCGGTTCATCGCGTGCGCTGTGGGCGTTGGCGATGTTGTCCGGGCTGATGCTGTCGACACTGGCCAGCGCTGCCGATACGCAGAAGACTTATGGCGAGATGGACGCGGCGGCGTTCGACAAGGCTGCCCGCAAGACCTACGCCTTGCAGGACTTTTCCGACCAGTACCGCGCCACGGTGGAAGTTGCAGCGACGGACGAGACCTTTCGGCCCGGTGTGATCAACGTCTACGGCAAGGACAGCGACAAGCTGCTGATCCGCGTGCAGTCCGATGAGCTGGTACTCGACACCGATGCGAAGACCGGTAAGGTCAAAGCCAACGTGCAAGAGCTCCCGTATGGCGAGCAGAGCGTGCTGATCTACAAGGATTTCAACTTCGACGGCATCAAGGACCTGGCCTTGATGGACGGCCAGAACAGCTGCTATCACGGGCCGTCGTTTCAGGTGTTCCTCGGCACGGCGAATGGCTTCAAGCACAGTGATTCATTCACCCAGCTTGCGCAAAGCAACTGCGGAATGTTCGGCGTAGACGAGAAAAAACGCGAAATCAGCACCATGACCAAGAGCGGCTGCTGCTGGCACCAGATGGCGACGTACAGCATTCGTAACGGGGAGCCGTTCCTGGAGACCGAGACGGTTATCGATCACACCGGCGGTTCGGGTCTGCCGACGGAGACGGTCGGCGTGAACAAGAATGGCAAGATGGTACGCACCACCAGCCTTGTATGGGATGAGGATGATCAGCGTGAGATTCTGCTGTCGTTCAAGCTGGCACCGTCCGGCAAGCGCGTCGTCCTGTTCCGCTCAGGGGCTGGCGGGTCGGTTTTCTACGCTGCAGTAGATGCGAAGAATCAGGTCGGGCTGCTTTATCCGCAGGCAGACACCGAGCGCTTTGAATACGACGCGGCAACTCATGCCCTGAGCTTTGTGCGCGGCGACACCACTTACCGCATTCTGGGCGACGCGAAAGGTGCGCCCAAGAGCATGCAGGTGGTGGCGCGTGGCAAAACCACTGAGCTGAAGCTGCTTGCCGAGCCCGCGAAGGGATCACTCGACAAGGTCGCTGAAGCCATCAAGGCCAGCGCCGGTTAACGCGTCAGCCCCGATACCTGATCGCCTCCACAAACGCCGTGAATGCGGGGGATGCCTGGCGGCGATTGGGGTAATACAGGTGAAAACCTTCGAAGTACGGACTCCAGTCGGTGAGCACTTCCTTGAGGCGTCCGCTGGCCAGATGCGGCTTGGCGAGAAAGTCCGGTACATAGGCCAGACCGACGCCGTCCAGCACAGCGTTCATCACGTGAATCATGCTGTTGGAGGTGAACTGGCCGTTGACCCGCGTGTTCAGCTTGCGTCCGTCCTTTTCGAACTCCCACGCATAACAGTTGCCGTTCGGTGAGTGGCGAATGTTGATGCAGGTGTGTTGGGTCAGGTCTTGAGGCAACTGCGGCGCAGCATGCTTTTCGAAGTATTCGGGTGTACCGACAACGGATAGACGCCAGTCCGGGCCGAGGCGCACGGCGATCATGTCCTTGCTGATCGATTCGCCCAGACGTATTCCCGCATCGAAACGCTCGCTGACGATGTTGGTGAAGCCGTAATCGATGCAGACCTCGACCTGAATATCGGGGTATTGCGCCAGAAAACCCGCCAGCATCGGACGAATGATGTTTTCGGCGGCGTCATCGGAGCAGGTCACGCGGATCGTGCCGGCCGGCTTGTCGCGCATCTCACCCAGCACTGCCACTTCCGTTGCGATCTGGTCCAGCAGCGGCCCGATGGTGTTCATCAGTTTTTCGCCCGCTTCGGTCGGCGCTACGTTGCGCGTGGTACGCGCCAGCAAGCGGACGCCCATCCTCTCTTCAAGCCCACGAATGGTATGGCTCAAGGCTGACGCCGTGACGCCAAGCTTTATGGCGGCCTTGGTAAAACTCTGTTCCCGCGCGACGGCGAGGAAGGCTTGCAGGTCATTCAGTCTGGGTGTGCTCATTGCTGAGTTTCTCTCACAATCGCATGGAAATTGCGGCGTCTAATCATCCTAATCCCTTTGCCCTAACCTGTGCTTCACATTTTTACAGTCGTCAGGCTCAGCGTCGTGACGGCATCGTTCAAACAGGTCAGGGGTACATGAAAACATTTGAATCAACCATAGAACACAACGCGGCAGCGGCCCATCCGCCCGCGTGGGGCGCGGTTTTTTCGATGGCGCTGTGCGTGGTCGTGCTGATTGCCTCGGAGTTCATGCCGGTCAGCCTGCTGACGCCCATCGCGCGGGACCTGGGCATCAGCCAGGGGCAGGCGGGCCAGGCCATTTCCATTTCCGGTTTCTTCGCGGTGCTGACCAGCCTGCTCAATACGCCGCTGACCGGGCGTTTCGATCGCAAAAAGGTGCTGCTGGGTTTCAGCTTCCTGCTGCTGTTATCGGGCATGACGGTGACGTTCGCGCCCAACGGCGTGGTGTTCATGACCGGTCGTGCCTTGCTGGGTGTCGCCATCGGTGGCTTCTGGTCGATGTCGACGGCCACAGTCATGCGCCTGGTGCCGAAGGATTCGGTCGCCAAGGGGCTGGCGCTGATCAATGGCGGTAATGCGTTGGCCGCGACGGTCGCCGCGCCGCTGGGCAGTTTTCTGGGTCAGTACATCGGCTGGCGTGGCGCGTTCTTCCTGGTGATCCCGCTCGCGGTGCTGGCCTTCGCGTGGCAGTGGTTGAGCCTCCCGGCGATGAGCAGCCCGCAGAACACCCGGGCGACCAATCCGTTCAAGCTGCTGCGCAATTCGCAGGTGGCCATCGGCATGCTCGCGATCATGTTGCTGTTCATGGGCCAGTTCGCGGTCTTCACCTACTTGCGGCCGTTTCTCGAAAGCATCACCGGCGTGAGCGTGACCACGTTGTCGCTGATGTTGCTGCTGCTGGGCCTCTGCGGTCTGGCCGGGACCTGGATGATCGGAGGACTGCTGCAAAAACGCATCTATGCCTACCTGATCGCAATCCCGCTGGCGATGGCCGTGCTGGCTGCTGTGTTGATTGCGCTGGGGCATTCGCCTGTGGCCGTTGCCGTCGTGCTCGGTGTATGGGGGCTGGTGGCCACGCCTGCGCCGGTGGCCTGGGGCCTGTGGCTCAGCCGCACGCTGCCCGACGACGCTGAAGCCGGTGGCGGGCTGATGGTCGCGACCATTCAGATGGCGATCACCGTGGGTGCCGGCTTGGGCGGTGAGTTGTTCGACCACCTGGGTTGGTGGAGCCCCTTAGTGTTTGGCGCCGTGGTGTTGCTCGGTTCGGCAGTCTTTGCCCATGCCGCGATGCGCCACGCTCGATTCAGTGAATGAAGCAATAAAAAACCTTTGTTGATCACTCGATTCAGGAAGACCGCGATGAAGAGATTTCTATTAATGCTTGGGCTTTTAGTGGGCTCATATTCGGCAGTGGGAGCAGACATGTCCAACGGTGCAGACAACTTCTACAAGAGCGACAAGCTCATTCAGCAGAGGGTCACGTTCAACAACCAGTACAAAATGAGAGTGGCCGGAAATCTGTTCATTCCCAAAGGCTGGGACCCCGACAACAAGGCCCCGGCGATTATCGTCGGTCATCCGATGGGCGCGGTGAAAGAGCAGAGCGCCAACCTGTATGCGCAGAAACTGGCGGAACAGGGTTTCGTGACGCTGTCTCTGGACTTGTCCTTCTGGGGCGAAAGTGAAGGCCGGCCACGCAATGCCGTATCACCGGACATCTACGCCGAAGACTTCAGCGCGGCAGTGGATTTCCTCGGCACCCAGACCTTCGTCGACAAGAACCGTATCGGCGTCCTGGGCATCTGTGGCAGCGGCAGTTTTGTGATCAGCGCGGCGAAGATCGACCCGCGCATGAAAGCCATCGCCACTGTCAGCATGTATGACATGGGCGCTGCCAACCGTAACGGGCTCAAGCACTCGCAGACGCTGGAGCAGAGAAAGAAAATCATTGCCGAAGCGGCGGCTCAGCGCGACGTGGAATTTGCAGGCGGCGAGACCAGGTACACCAGCGGGACGGTGCACGAGATCACTGAAAAATCGCACCCGATCGAGCGTGAGTTCTACGATTTCTACCGCACGCCGCGTGGCGAGTACACCCCCGAAGGCCAGTCGCCCAAGCTGACCACACACCCGACGCTGACCAGCAACGTCAAGTTCATGAACTTCTACCCGTTCAATGACATTGCCTCGATCTCGCCGCGTCCTATGCTGTTCATCGCAGGCTCCGAGGCGCACTCGCTCGAGTTCAGCGAAGAGGCGTACAAGCTGGCCGGTGAACCCAAGGAACTGGTGATTGTGCCGGGTGCCGGTCATGTCGATCTGTACGATCGGGTCAAACTGATCCCGTTCGACAAGCTGACCGACTTCTTCAGGAAGAGTCTGAAGTAACAGGCTCGATGCACAGAAAAAGCCCTGCCGAGAAGCAGGGCTTTTTGCGTTCAGTCCTTGATCAGTTCGAACCTGACGTTCAACGGCCCCGGCTGGCGGATCAGGTCCAGATCCGATTCGAGCGTGCCAAGCTTGATCAGCCCTGGCGAATACTTGAAGCCCTTGTGGAAGATCGCGATGTTGCCCCAGGGCGCGTAATAGGCGAAGTCCTTTGCGGCAGGCGTGTAGCCGGACGGTGCACCTTCGGTGGTCAGCTTGCGTGACAGCGTGCTGATCTTCTCGGTCGAGGCGTAGTCCTCCAACGCCAGGTCGAGGGGCAGGAGGGCAACGAAGTCTCTTGACGTCTGATTGTCTTCAAGCTGGAACGTGAGGGTCTTGCCATTGGCGAGCATTGCAATGCGCATGGGGTGTTCTCGGGTGGTGTTCTGGATCGTTTCAGCAAGGGCCGAATGCGGCATCAGCGCAGGCAGCGCACTGATACACAACAGGGCAGTCAGCAGTTTTTCAGAGCAGCGAGTACGCAGTATTTTTCGGGGCATGGGGTGCAGGCCTGTAACGACTGAAGCGTGAATAACGGGTGGCGCCAAGCATAGGTCACTCGTCGTCGTTCATTACCCGGCTGGCCTTGCATGTGGATATGAGCGTTGCTCAGTAATCGGCCTACGCCCGGCCCTCATCGTCATACACAAGTCCGCCTCGACACTGATCGTGCCCATCGCGTGGGCATGCATCCCGTGACGCTCTGCGTCACAAATGGCACAGACTGCGGATTCAGTGAGCCGAGCGCATGACGTGGATCGCGCTGGAGCTTGGGCGCGCATCTGCGCCACATTCAAGAGCGGACGCGGAGCGTCCTGAGCGGCATTCCCACGCGGAGCGTAGGAACGATCAGCGTGATCTCAAGCACGCCGATCATGCCCATGCTTGTGCTCAGCGTTATACCCGAGTCTTGCTGCGACCACGGACTGTGGGAGGCGGCTTGCCGGCGATGCTTTTTCTGAAGCGACCTATCAGTGACTGAACTGACGCCATCGCCGGCAAACCGCCTCCCACGGGGTATGCATTCAGTCAGTCACTTTCGTTTTGCCCCCCGTTTTGCGCGTCTTGCGAACTTGTGTATAACGATGAGCGCAGAGCGTGGGAACGATCATCGTCGCAGTCATCCAACAAGATTTGTGTATAACGCTGAGCGCAGAGCGATGGGCACGATCAGGGTTGAGTCTTGCAGCATCACCGGACTGTGGTAGCGCCTCGACCTGCCGTTCTCCGCTGTGGACAGCCCCGTCCGCAACCGGCTATGGTCGCGCCCTTCAAAAAAGGGGCGAGCATGGGCTATCTACTTTTCGTGACGCTGATCCAGGCGTTTTCCTTCAGCCTGATCGGTGTCTATCTGGCAGGCCATGTCGACAGTTATTTCGCGGTGCTGATCCGCGTCGTGCTGGCGGGGTTGGTATTCATTCCGCTGACCCGCTGGCGTCAGGTCGAACCGGCGTTCATGCGCGGCATGCTGCTCATCGGTGCGCTGCAGTTCGGCATCACGTACGTCTGCCTGTACCTGAGCTTCAAGGTGCTGACGGTGCCGGAAGTGTTGCTGTTCACCATCCTCACGCCGCTGCACGTGACGCTGATCGAAGACGCCTTGAATCGACGATTCAACCCATGGGCCTTGCTGGCCGCGCTGGTTGCTGTGCTGGGTGCTGGCGTCATCCGCTACGACGGCCTGGACGGCAACTTCCTCGGCGGTTTCCTGCTGCTGCAACTGGCCAACTTCACCTACGCCGCCGGACAGGTGCTGTACCGGCGTTTAGTAGCGCGCTACCCCAGCGACCTGCCGCACTATCGCCGCTTCGGCTACTTCTACCTTGGCGCGCTGGCCGTTGTATTGCCTGCGTTCCTGGCGTTCGGCAACCCACAACGTTTGCCCGAAGACCCGACCCAATGGAGCGTGCTGCTGTTCTTGGGGCTGTGTTCGACTGCGCTGGGCATGTACTGGTGGAACAAGGGCGCCTGCATGGTTTCCGGTGCGACGCTGGCGGTGTTCAACGTCTTGCACGTGCCGGTCGGTCTGCTGATCAACCTGCTGATCTGGAACCAGCACGAGCCGTTGAGTCGGTTGTTGATTGGTGGCGTGCTGATTCTTGTGTCGCTGTGGATCAGTCGGTTGGGGTCGCGGCGCGAGTCACTGGCCGTTTCCAGCGGTAAATGAGGCGTCTCAACCCAGCGGCGCTCTCAGACTGGCTCTGAGCCCGCCACCCGTCCGGTTCTGCAGGTTGACGCCGCCATCCAGCAACAGCGCAACCTTCTGCACGATAGCCAGCCCAAGCCCCACGCCCTGATCGCTGCCACGGCTGTAGAAGGGTTCGAACAAGCGCTCACGTTCCTGCTCATCAATGCCGGGACCCTGATCGTCGACCGTCAATTCAAAGTGATGGGCTGTAAACGACAAGCCCACCGTAATCTGCCCGCCTGCGGGCGAGAAGTTGACGGCATTGGTGATGAGGTTGTGCAGAGCGATGTCTAGGGCGGAGAAATCCACGTTCACCTCGCGCGCGGCTTCGCTGCAGTCGAAAGACAATTCCAGACCCTTGTTCAGCACCCACGGGGTCAACTGAACCAGGCTGTCGCGCACCGCACTCACCAGTTCAACGGGAGATCTGCCTGCCCTTGAAGACTCAGGCTCCAGTCGCGCGATGGTCAGCAACTGATTGACCAGCCGCGTGGTGCGGTCGACGCCGATGATCAGATAGCCCAGCGATTCTTTGCGCTGTTCTTCGTTGTGCGCTTCCAGCACGTTCTGCGCATGCACCCTGAGTACCGCGAGCGGCGTACGCATCTCGTGAGCAGCGTCGGCGATGAAGCGGCGCTCGCGTTTGAGCAGCTCCTGAATTTGCCCCAGCATCCGGTTCAACGCCGCTTGCATGGGCTCCAGTTCACTCGGCAACGGTGCGAGATCAAGGGGTTGCAGCGACCCGGCATGACGACCTCTGAGCGTACGGGCAAAGTTGGCCAATGGCCGAAGGCCCCAGCCGATGGCCAGCCAGATGGCAAGCACCAGCAGCAGGCTGCCGATCAGATTGGGCAGCACGGTGTGGCGGACGATCCGGTTGACCA
>Ga0265798_10002555_pt1 | contig 26757 bp, 25 predicted proteins | sample P3T30metagenome_FD_192430 | JGI IMG/M metagenome (GOLD analysis project Ga0265798, IMG submission 192430) | Plant litter microbial communities from East Loma Ridge, Irvine, California - P3 T30 | ecosystem: Environmental > Terrestrial > Plant litter > Unclassified | place: USA: California...
AAACTGTAGCGGGTAGTGCGAATAGCCGGGCGGGTGAGTGGCACTGATTTGGGGAGGCGCAGAGAAAGCATTATTTCGTGAGAGCTGAATGCGCGAGCAGCTTGATTGAAGGCGATAAAGTCAAAAGCATAGCCAATGCGGTAGCGGTTATCGGGACCGAAGCCGTAGCCGAGTAGGCCAGCTATTGATTCATCGTAGCGGTAATTGAGGCCAGCCCAAAATTGGTCATTGAGCGTAGCGCGCACCCCAGTTTCAAACGAGTAGTTGTGTTGGTTGTCGTACTTGCTCTTGGTGTCATAGCTGCCTGGCAATACGGCTTTTACTAGCACCATCGGCGTGACCGTAACGCTGGAGGAAGCTTCGATATTGTAGCCAGTAGTAAGGTATGCGTGGTTCTCGCCCAAGTATTGGCTAGCGATGCCTACGGTGCCATCGCTTTTGAAAGAATATTCCGAACGCAACAGGTTGTTGACGCTTAATCCTGCGTAGAATTTGGGGGCCTCGTACCAGATACCCGCGCCTGCGTCAAACTTGTGGTCGGAGGCATTGGCGGGGATATTAACGTCGAGTGGGTCGATAGCCCGGTAGGTACCCTTGCCAATGTAGGTGTAAATGCCTTGAATGCCAATGCCCAGCTTGCCCCGCCCTAGCTTGATGTGCTGCGAGTAGGAAAGTGCCGCATTGGTCATTTTCGTTACCCCGGCTTGGTCATAATACACCACCAGACCCAAGCCACCGCTGAGGGGCAAAAGGGGGATTGAAGCCGATACCATACCCGTGCGCGGCGAGCCGTTATCATCTCCCAGCGAGTTGCTAAGGTTCAGGTATTGGTAACGCCCGATGATGTTCACCTCCGTCTGGCCCTTGATGCCAGCATAGGCAGGGTTCAGGTACATGCCGTTGAGGCCGTAATGGGTGAACTGCGGCTGCTGTTGAGCTAGCGCCGGAAACGCCGCCGCCGCTAGCAGCGTAGCAAGTACAATTCCTTTCATGAGGGCTACGAAGAAAGGGGACGGGAGAGGATGAAAAGTTGGCAGATTGCCGAAACAACCTACGTTCAAATGTAACGACCAACCATCCTCTATACGCTACCCACGCAGAAAAGAAACGACTGGCTAAAGCATGTAATCGGCCAGCGCGCAAATGGGTTCCATCAACTGCTAGCCGACTTGTCTTTACCCACTGCCATGCCTGATTGCGCAGCGTGCTGGCGGATATATGCCTCAATGGCGCCCGTCATGGAAGGGGCATTGGGCATGGGGGCCTCAATGTCAAGAATCAGGCCGGCATCACGAACGGCCTTAGCCGTAGTGGGGCCAAAGGCGGCAATACGGGTGCCATCCTGCGTGAAATTGGGAAAATTGACGAACAGTGAGCTGATGCCGGACGGGCTGAAAAAAGCCAGGCAGTCATATTTCACCTCGGCTAGGTCTGACAGGTCACTGGCTACTGTGCGGTAGATGACAGCCTCCGTGAACTTGAGGTTGTTGGCCCGCATGAACTCGGGCAAGTCATCCTTACGGATATCGGAGCACGGGTACAGAAATTTCTCCCCCTTATGCTTCTTTATAACCTCGAACAGGTCGGCGGCCGTGCGCAGGCCCACGAAGAGCTTACGCTTGCGCAATACGATGTACTTCTGGAGATAATTGGCCGTTTGGTCCGAAATACAGAAGTACTTCATTTCGGCGGGCATTTCCAGCTTGGCTTCCTGACAGATGCGGAAGAAGTGGTCCACGGCATTGCGGCTGGTGAAGATAACCGCTGTGTGTTCCAAGATGTTGACTTTATCCTTGCGGAAGTCTTTGTAGGGTACCCCCTGCACATCGATAAACTCCCGGAAGTCTACGCGAATACCGTATTTCTCAGCCAGCGTAGAGTAGGGCGAAACGTCGGTGGCTGGTTTGGGCTGGGTAACCAGGATGCTGCGAATGGGCTGGGCGTGCCGGTCCAGACCCGGCTGTGCTGCGCTCTCGGCCATAGAAGGAAGTAAAGGGGTAACGCTAGAACTATAGGAGAAAAGTAATCCTTGCCCGAAGGCCTTGGAGCTGCTTACGCGGGGTACGTAAACACAATGAGCTTCAATAATACGGCCAGGGGCAGTACTTCGGTAGCACAAAGGTACGCGAACAAATGAAGATTAAGAAGGGAGGCCCGTTGGTGCAAAGTTCGGGCCACGCGCAGCACCGTGGCGGTAAGCAAGAGCAGCACGCAACCGTTGGCTATGCCAACAATGGCCGGCCAGCGGGCGTTCAGTCCGAGATATAGCAGTAGCACCAGGGGTACCAGCAAGCCCAGCAGCAGCGTGGTACGCAAAAACTCGCGGTAGTGCAGGTTGACGAGCAGGCGCAAGTCGAAGATGTAGCTAAGCAGCTCGACGAGCACGTATTTACCTATTATAAAACTGAGGATGAGCCCTGTATAGAGGACTACACGCACTACAATGGCCGACTCGGGCACATCGAGTACTCGTTGCAGCAGGGGCAGGCTACTAAAGTCGGTGTGTAGCGCCGTGAGCAGCAAGGCTAGCGACAGGGAAAATAGCAGCACCAGCCCCATGTTGAGCCACGTAAAAGCGGGGCGCGTGAGAAAGCTTTGCGGGTCGGCTGAGCTACCAAATAGCTCATTTACTTCTAAAATGCGGCTAAGACCCGTGGGATACGTGCTGCGCACTACGCCGTAGAGCACGCCTACTACGAGCAGCAGCAGCAGGAGTACATTGGTACCCTGGCCGGGCGGCAGCCGTAGTTGCAGGCGCGGCGGCAGGCTAGCCGCCGCAGTGGCCGAGGCGGTTGGCCGCGTAGGCGCGCTGGTTTCGGCGCTAAATGAGCGCAGTACGGGGTAGCCATCGGGCTGCCATATGGCTAGCAAATGTGGCCGGGCTAAGCGGTTGGACGCGACGAACTGCGCTAGGTCGAAGCTAAAACGCCCAGCAGTCGCAGCAGTATATACCAACTGGTTATCTAGGAAGATACTTAGCCCAGGCGATGCCGAAAATGACAGCACGAAGGGCTGGCGGGGCACAAACCGCACCCACTGATAGTAAGCATGCGCGGGGGCATGGTAGCCGGGCAGGTACAGAATGAGGCGGTTACCGGCAGCATCGTGCAGCAGCCAGTCATCGGCAGCAAGGCCGGTAGCGGCGGCGGGTGGCAGGGGCTGATACTCGGCGGCACGGGCCGGTAGCAGCGACAGCCACCCTAGCAGCAGCCAGACCAGCCCGCTTCTGCAGCGGCAGCAACGAGAGAGGAAGCGGCCCGCAGTCACTAGCATGCCGTTGATAATCAGGAAGAGGCCACCTGCCGGCGGGCGGCGCGGCTTTGGTACACGCCCAGAAATACGCTGAGCAACACCGAGAACACTACCAGAATACCGATGAGCGGTAGATTGCCCAAGTAGTAGAAGTTGATGACGAACAGCACCACCACAATATTGAGTAGGCCTAGCAGCAGCACGGTACTGATTTGCGGAAAACCCATTGCCATGATGCGGTGATGCACATGGTTTTTATCGGGTGAGAAGGGCGAGTGCCCGGCTGCCATGCGCAGGATAAATACGCGCAACGTATCAAACAGCGGCACGAAGAGCACACCCAGCGTCACGGCCGGCGCCACGTTGCCAAACGGCTGCCCAGTGCGGCTACCCAATTCGATAAACTGAATAGCCAGGATGGAGACGATGAAGCCGCATACCAGCGAGCCAGTATCGCCCATGAACACGCTAGCCTTATGGAAATTATAGCGTAAAAAGCCCAGCATGCCGCCAATGAGGCACACGGCCACAAAGGCGTAGTTGCTGAAGGCAGCCCCGCCATAGCGGTAGAAATAATACCCAAACGTGCCGGTGAGAATGAGCACGATAGTACCGGCTAGCCCGTCGAGGCCATCAATGAGATTAATGGCATTGGTAATGCCGATAATCATTACAAAGGTGAAGGCGTAGCTGATACCCACGGGCAGCGTGTAGATGCCCAAGATGCCCTGAAAGCTCGTGACGCGCACGTCGGCCATTATCATTACGACACCGCTGGCCAGCAATTGGCCCACAAATTTTTTGGCCACCGAGATGGTCACCAAGTCATCCTTGAGGCCCACGAAGAAGAGAATGATGCAGCCGGCCAACAGCTCTTTCACGCCGTTATTGAGCGGGGCGAAGATGGTGAGGGCCGACATGAAGCCGGCAAATACCGCCACCCCGCCCAGGCGAGGCGTAAGCGACTGGTGTACCGTGCGGCCATTGGGCGCATCGAGCAGGTTTTTGAGGTGGGCGATGTGTACGATGGATGGCACCGCAAACATGGCTACCAGCAAGGCCCACAGGCCCGCCAGGCCCAGATACACACTAAAATGGTCCCCGATAACAGGAGTCGTGATTTGTAACAGGCTCGTCATTATCAAGTAGCAACTAGGGTAATTCATGTACGCAATTTACTGGCAAATAGGGCGGCTAACTGTGCAGCACGCCGGCCCGGCCGCCGAGCAGGGCGAGCGGGCTAAGGTTGGCCGACACGATGGAATCGGGCACGAAGAGAAACTTCTTATCAAAAATCCGTCCGCCTTGGTAATAACTTACCCAATACTGGTTGGTAAGGTGAAAAACGGCGGGGTCAATCAGCTCAACCGGGGTTGCCGACTGCGGGCCAACCTGCTCGAAATGATAGCGTAGTGTGCTGGTACGCACGGCCTCGCCGGTGGGCTGAGTGCCGTAGCCATCAGCGGCGATAAGGACGTTTTCGAGGGACGTTTCGTTGCTGTTTAGCAAGTAAACTGTCCAGGTTGTGATATCGCCCTCAACAGCGCCGGCGGCGCTATCGGGCACAATGGCGATGGACACGCCCTCTACGGGGGCGAAGGATATATCCTGCTTCATAGGGTAGGCAAAGAACTGGAAGCTAGCGAGGTAAGAGCCAGCGTAGCGTCGAACTGCGTGAGCAGGGCGGCTAGCAGGTGCTCCTGCACTTCTTCAACGGGCACAGCGTGGCCCAGCTCGGTTTGCAGTGAGGTGACGGCCTTATCGGTAATGCCGCAGGGCACGATGTAGCCAAAGTAGTTGAGGTCAGTATTAACGTTGAGCGCCAAGCCGTGGAGGGTGACCCAGCGGCTGCACCGCACGCCCATCGCGCAGATTTTACGTGGGTTGGGAGCGCCCTCCCGCCAGTCGAGCCACACGCCAGTGAGGCCCGCGATGCGGCCGGCCAGCAAGCCATAGCTAGCCAGCGTTTGAATAACCGCCTCTTCTAATGCCCGCAGGTACCAATGGATATCGGGTCGAAAATTTTCGAGGTCGAGCAGCGGATAAGCTACCAATTGGCCGGGGCCATGAAAAGTGATGTCGCCGCCCCGGTTAATGCGGTGAAACGTGGCACCGTGGGCAGCCAGGGCCGCTTCGTCGAGTAGCAAGTGCTCGGGTTTGCCGCTCTTACCCAGAGTATAGGTAGGGGGATGCTGGCAAAAAAGCAGGTGGTTGGGCGTGGGCTGCGGCGTTTGGCCAGCGGCTTCAGCCTGGCGATTAGCCGCCTTGATGGTCAGCGTATCGGCTAGCAATTGCTCCTGCAAATCCCAGGTGGGCACGTAGGGTACGAGGCCCAGGCGCTGCACCTTAATGGCCCGCTGGGCAGGCTCGGGCAGCACGGCGGCAGCCGGACCAGAAGCTAGCGGCGCGGCAGTAGCCGCGCAGGCCGGGTAAATATCCATCGGGAGAGCAGAAAAAGGACGGGCTGGTGCTACAAAGTTACTTCGTAGCAGATGGTTTAGCTTGCACGCTGGGCCGACTAGCCCGGCGAGCTGCTACTTACGGCTCAGCTTATTATTCCTTCATCATTCAGTCAGCCAATTACTTATGTCAACTGATGCGCACGCGTTGGGGAAGGCTGGCGAAGCCGCCGCCGCCGACTTTTACCGGCAGGCGGGCTATGCTGTGCTGGCCCAGGGCTACCGCCACGGCCGGGCCGAGGTAGACCTTGTAGTGCGCCAAGGCACGACACTACTGGTGTTTATAGAAGTCAAAACACGCTCGGGTGGGCAATACGGGCCACCCGAAACCTTTGTCTCGAACCGCAAGAAAGAGCTTTTTCGGCTGGCTGCCACGCACTTGCAAGAAGAGCTAGACTGGCGCGGCGACATCCGCTTCGATATCCTGGCCGTTACGCAGTTACGCGGTGGCTTCCGGCTCGAAGTATTTGAGGATGCCTTTTACTAGGCATCGCTAAGGGGTGGCCCCAGCGGCCGGTGGGGTGCCGGCCGGCGTGGGCGACACAGCGGGCGGCTTGGCGGCAGGATGGTAACCGGGGCGGCGGTCTTGGGCTTTGCGCACGGGTGGGCGGGGCGTAGGCACGCCGTGGCTACCGGGCCGGCGGGGGTCGTTTATGGGCGTGGCGTCGGGGTCGGCCTGGCCGCGCTTGTCGAGGTTTTTCTCCTTGTCGTAGATGACGGAGCCGCCGTGGCTGTACTCACGGATGAGTTCAGGCTCTTCGACCTCGGGCTCGTAGCCGGTTTCACCGTACTGGTACACGTAGTGGCGGTAGTTTTTGTAGTCCCAGTAGTTAGTCCACTCCCCTACCCGGCGGCCGTTCTCAAACTGACCGGTCCACTCGCGCTGGCCGTCGTTGCGGTATTTCACGTAGTCGCCTTCCAGCTTACCATTTACGTAGGGTACTACCTCGCGCAGCATGGTACGGCCTGCGTCATAGTAGCTGATGTTGGCATCGCGCGGGAAACCCATTTCGTAATGGGTTTTGGCGGTCAGGGTACCTTTCGTGTCAAACCTTTCCCAGCGCAGGTGGCGGGTGCCGAGGGCAAAGTAGCCGGTTTCGAGCACCTGGTTATTCTGCATTTTCTTGTAGGGGCCATGCAGCACCTTATCGGTAGAAGCATCTAGCTCACCGGCAGCCTTGTAGATGCGGTGCTTCTTGGCGCTGTAGTAGTAGCGTGCCGGCGCCATTGGATTGGGCTGCTGAAAGGTTTTGAGATAGTAGAAAATCTCGATAACCTGGTTACGCCCTTTGGGACCCGACTTCACGAATGCCTTTTTGGTGCGCTCACCCAAAAAGACTTTCTTCTTGGTGGGCTTCTTGCGCTGGGCAGCTTTTTCTTCGTCTTTGGCCGCTTTCTCCTCGGCTTTGGTGAGCACGGTTTTGCGGCCAGCGGTGCTGAGCTTGGGGGCGCCTTTGCGGCCGGTGGTGGTGAGGGTGTCGCCGGGCGCAACCGTATTATCGGCCACCATATCGCCGGGCCGCGAATTGAACGACACCGTTTTGCGGGTGCAGGCCACCGCCAAGAGGGCCAGCAGCCCCACTACCTGCCAACGAGAACGAAGCAACGACATGAAAACGAGTACAAAATTATCCGGCAGCCCAACGCAAATGTATTTGGTTTTGGTGCCCGGGCCCTTTGCAATGAGCAGTTGATAAGGCCTAGAGGGGCGATGGAAAGGCGCACTTGGTTATTGCCCCTGCTCCCTACTATCCACTTATCGAAAACGTGTCGCCGGCCACAAGCAGGCTCAGGCGGAAACCTTGGCCCCCGATGGGCTTACCAGCGGGCCGGCCCGCGTAGGTACTGGCCGTGAGGTCGCGGCCATCTACGAGCACTACTACCTCATCACCAAATATTTCGGGTGGTCGGCCAGGGCGAAAGATAATGCCCGTCTCCTCACTCAGGCCCAAGCCCAGCAGCTGCGGGTGGGCGAGCACGGCGTGGAGCAGGCGCGGGTAGCGGGCACGCTCTACGAAGTGCTGGTCGATGAGCAGGTTAGGTAAAATACCCAGCCCCGGAATCACCTCAATGCCACCGGCTAGCAGGCTGCGCCAGCCACGGCCGGCTACTAACATCTGACCACCCAGCGCGGAAGCGCCGGCGCTGGTACCGGCCAGCACAAAGCCGGCATCGGACTGGCAACGGCGGCGTAGTATTTGCAGAAACTCGGTGCCGAGCAGCTGCTCGGTGAGGCGCTCCTGGTCGCCGCCGGTCAGAAATACGAGCGCGGCTTCGCGCAGGCGGGCCAGGGTAGCAGGCGCGTCGGCGGGGTGGGCTTCGTCTACTTGCAGGTGGCCCACCTGCGGGCAGTCCAGCTTGTGGAGCACGCGGGCGTAGGCGGCGTGGGTACGGGCCGGGTCGTAGGCGGTGGCGGCAGTCAGAATCTCAATGGGGGCCGTGCGGTTGGGCAGCAGCCCGGCGAGCAGCGCCAGCGTGGGGTCGTCGTAGCCGCCACCCAGCACCACAATGGTGCCCTGGGGCGTGGCAGCGGCGTGGGGCGAAGGGGTAGCGAAGGTCAAAACGGCAAACTATGGCGAATACAGCAGCAAGTACGCCAAAAATGCCGGTGGGGCTATCAACCTAGGGCCGGTGCGGGCGTAATTTTGCCCCGTCACCCCTTTTTGCCTAGCGAAACAACCACCCTTACCCAAGCCTTTACTGGCCTTTACCGCCCTGCCTATGACTGCGCCCGAAACTGTGGACCACATCACGACATTGATTCAGGAGGGCGAGTTTTTCAAGCTTAAAAAACTCCTGCGCGGCTTTCAGGCCAGCGAACTGGTGGAGCTGATTGAAAACGAGGACGAGCGCGAGCAGCTTATCATCTTCCGGCTGCTGCCGCTGGAGCTAGCCACCGAGGTTTTCGAGTACCTCGACCTGGAGGTGCAGCGCCATTTTCTCGAAAACCTAGCCCAGGATAAAATTACCGACATCCTCAATGAGATGTCGCCGGACGACCGGACGGCCCTGCTCGAATTTTTGCCCGCCAACTTTGTGGCCGAGCTGGTGCAAAACCTCTCCGAGCCCGAGCGCCGCGTAACCTTGCAACTGCTGGGCTACCCCGAGTACTCGGTGGGCCGCCTGATGACGCCCGACTACATTGCCATCCGCGAGAACTGGACGGTGCAGCAGGTGCTCGACTTTGTGCGCCAGCACGGTGGGCAATCCGAAACGCTCAACATGCTCTATGTCACCGATGTGCGGGGCAAATTGATTGACGACATTCGCATCCGCGAGGTGCTGCTGGCGGCGCCTACTACCCGCGTGCGCGACCTCATGGACCACCGCTTCGTGCAGCTCACGGCCGGCCAAGACCAGGAGGAGGCCATCGACGTGTTTCGGCGCAACGACCGGGTGGCGCTACCCGTGGTGAGCCCCGACCAGGGCATTCTGCTCGGCATCGTGACGCTCGACGATATCCTGAGCATCCGCGAGGAAGAAGACACCGAAGACATCCAAAAATTTGGCGGCTCCGAGGCGCTCGACGAGCCTTACCTCACCATTCCGCTGCTGCAACTGGTGCAGAAGCGCGCTGGCTGGCTAGTCGTGCTCTTCCTGGGTGAGCTACTGACGGCTTCGGCCATGCAGTTTTTTGAGGGTGAGCTGCAAAAAGCCATCGTGCTGGTGCAATTTATCCCGCTTATTATCAGTTCGGGCGGCAACTCAGGCTCGCAGGCTACTTCGCTCATTATCCGGGCAATGGCGCTAGGCGAGTTTACGCTGGGCGAGTGGTGGCGGGTGTTGCGCCGCGAGCTAGCGGGCGGCCTCATGTTAGGCATTATCCTCGGGATAGTGGGCTTTGGACGCATCGCCATCTGGCAGAGCATTACGCCTATTTATGGGCCTCATTGGCTCATGGTGGCCCTCACTGTGGGCGTAGCGCTGGTGGGTATTGTGCTGTGGGGTAGCATTGCGGGCTCCATGCTGCCGCTCATTCTGCGGCGGCTGGGCCTCGACCCGGCTACTTCCTCGGCGCCCTTCGTGGCCACCCTTGTGGACGTAACGGGACTGATTATTTACTTTACTGTGGCCCTGGTGATGCTACGCGGCACCCTACTATAGCAGATGGCGCTAAGATGAGAAAAGCAGGTATAAATACCTGTTTTGAAAACCACGTAGAAATACGCTAAAGCTGGCGGCGTGGCAGTCGTCCCTTTGCAGTCCAATCCAAGGCTTTTGTTGGTAGAAGGCTACTAGAGAAAGCCCCTGCGCATATGCGCAGGGGCTTTTTATCCACTACCGTGGCCACTATCTCCATACGAAAGGCCTTGTTTTCACTTTTCTTCGCCTCGCCTTTCTTTCTTCCCTCACATGTCTGACCAAGCTGCTCCTATCCCTGGAATTATCAGCCAGCAGTTGTTTAACACGTACAGCGCCAACTGGATTAGAGTTATCAATGATGGTGACCCTATACTCTTGCAGAATAGCTTTAAGCAAGGCCAAAATACTATTACGGGCTGTGGGTTTTCGACCACCCGTATTGGGCAGCTAGTAGCTACGGTAGGCGCCACGCACATTAAACTGCGTTTCATTGTTCAGCCAGCGTTTCCGGGCACGGAGCCAAAATTCTCGGTGGCCCTCTTCGCTACCGACGCGCTCGACGCTCGCATTTCGTCGTATTACGTGCCTGAGATAACTTACACTGATACAGACGCATTTGTATGCCCTAGCCAACCAGGCCTACCCGCTGTGCACAAAAACCAGCTTCACTATGTACTAGCCGAGCGGTGGCGTCAAAACTGGGTTGAGAAGTCTATTGAAGGGATTGCGCCCGAGGACTTCACTACCTCCTATGGCCCCTTGCGTGGCTACACTTATGAGTTGCAGGAGTTCGTAGCCCTCTTTCTGCTACTAGAGGCGCTGGAGGATGCCACGCTGAAAATCCACTACGTACTACACGACTATTACCGGCCCGACCTCATCACCAGTGCTGATACGCTAGCTTACACCTTTTCGCTGGCGTTGCGCATGCAACACAACGCCGGCACAAAGTATTACGCCACAGATGACGACCTCATCATGGATAATGCTATGCCTTGCCCCCCCACCTGCTAACCCTGGCTCCTAAATCAGCCTGCTTCTGCTTAGCAATGCTTTCTGCCCTAACTGATAGCGATAGTTGGGCAAATGTGCTTGCTGCAGACGTTTTTTATGCCTGATAAAATCACTACGGTTACTTACGCGATATTAGCCTTGGCAGCGCTGGTGGGCAGTTGGCGATTTCGCCAGCTACCCACTAGCCTGCGCTACCTGGTAGCCCTTGTGGGGCTAGAGGTAGCAACCGAGATACTCGCTGCTTTCCTGCATTTTTATCATAAGCCTAACCTGTTCATCAACCCTTTCTTTTCGGCCGGAGAGTTCTGGCTGTTGGCCTTGGTTTATGACAAAACGCTGCACTACCCCAAGTTTTCGCGGATGCGGCCGTGGCTGGCCGGAGGGTTTGCCGTGTATTGCGTGGTTGATAGCTTACTCACGCCAGAAGTCGCTCATTTTAAGCCCGCGCTGCAACTACTAGAGAGCTTATTGATATTGGGACTGGTGGCCTTGTACTTCCGCAAGCTACTGCAGGAGCTAAGCGTCACCCGGCTCGATTTAGAACCTGTTTTCTGGGTATCAATCGGCTTGGTCATCAATAATTTGGGCAAGTCCCAAATTTATCTCTTCAGTAATTACCTCCTCGCCCACTACTCCAATCAGCTCAACCTGAACATCTGGGCTATTCATTCGCTATTGTTAGCCGTGTTGTATAGTTGCTACCTTGTGGCTCTATGGATTCGCCCCCCGAATTAGCCTTTGGTCAGCTGCTGCTAGGTGGCATCAGCTTCATGTTTTTGTCAGCGGTCACGTTGGTACTATTCGTAGTCGTGTACCAGAAGCGCCTGCTTCAGCAGCAGCTGCTACTACGGGCGGCCGAGTCTGAGTACCAGCAACAGCTGCTAGCCGCCGTCATTGAGGCGCAGGAACATGAGCGCGAGCGCATTGGGCGCGACCTGCACGATGGCATTGGCTCTACCCTAGCCACGGCTAAGCTGCTCGTAGGCCGGCTCGAAAACCTCAATACCGACGAGGAAACTACTCACTTGACTTACATGGTCAAGGACATCTTGGGCAATGCTGTGCACGATGTGCGCGGCCTGTCGCACAGTCTCTACCCCGCCGTGCTCGACCGCTTTGGCTTGGCCGAGGCGCTTCAGCACCTAGCCGATGTGTGCGACGAGGCCAGCACGCTCAGCGTAGCGCTCACCATCGACTACCCTCGCCCGCTCGTGCTGTCTCAGGAGTTAGCGCTCTACCGCATCTGTCAGGAGCTAATTCACAATGCCCAAAAGCACGCGCAAGGCGCCACCGTACTCCAAGTACGGCTCCAGCAGCAGCCTTCTGGCCTCGTGCTAGCCGTGGAAGACAATGGCTGCGGCTTCGATGCGGCAGCCATTGACCACCAACGGGCCCTCTCGGGCGGGGCCGGGCTGCGTAGCATTGAGGTGCGCGTGCAGATGCTGCGGGCGCGCCTCAGCCAGCAATCGGCCCCTGGCGCGGGCACCTGCACCCTTGTAGAGATGGAAAACCCCGTCTTTGCTTAATGCCTCCCTACCCTATCCTTCTTACTGCTATGCCAACACCTACTGCCCCCGTCCACATTGCCCTGCTCGATGACCACCCGCTTTTCCGACAGGGAATGCACTATATTTTGCAGGCGCTGCCCTACGTCGAGTCGGTATCAGAAGCGGCCGAATTGCCCGAACTCCAGGCTACCTGCCGCCAGCGCCTGCCCGATGTGCTGCTGCTCGACCTGCAAATGCCTAACATCGACGGCCCCGAGGCCGCGCGCCTGCTGCTCCAAGAGTTTCCTGACCTCAAGATTATCGTGCTCTCGATGTTTTCGGCCGATAAATACATCACCCAAATGATGAAAGCCGGCGCTCGCAGCTACCTCCCCAAAGACGTAGACCAGGAGCAGCTCCGCCTCACCATTGAAGAAGTACTCACTACGGGCTTCCACTTTACGCCCCGCATTTCGCGGGCGCTGATACGAGGCGTACAACATCCCGAGCGTACCCCAACGCCCAAGATGCCTGACCTTGTGCAGTTTACTACCCGCGAACACGAGGTACTGCGCCTCATCTGCCAGGGGCGTACGGCCGCCGATATCGCCGAGCAACTCTTCATCAGCCGTCGCACGGTGGAAGGCCACCGCCAAAAGCTCTTGGAAAAGACTAGCGCACCCAACTCGGCGGGCCTAGTTGTATACGCTGCCCGGCATGGGCTCATCGACTAGTTGCCCGCTACCCAGCTAGTCAATGATAGCAACCACGTATAAATACGCGGTTTTAAAAGCACGTATTTATACGCTGAAAGTCACCGGCCAAATGCGGTTCCTTTGCGGCGGCAATCAGAAGCTACGGCTACTGCCCTGTTGCTGCTTGCTTTCGCCCTTTCTGAGCTATGAAGCCTACCGCCCTATCTGCTAACCCTACCGGACGCATTATCTAATTAAGTACCTGGTAAAAACCATTTTCTGCATTGCCTCGGCTGGCCGCTCCGACTTCCCGGGCGGCCAGTTTTTTGTTCAGCCTCGTAAGCCAATCCCCTTCTTATCAGCTAGTATAGCCTCAGCAGCTTACGCATTCTGAGCAGCGGCCAGCCTCCTAGTCGAAGCGCCGCCGGTTGGCTTTTTTCTCGCTCTGAATTTTCTTGCCCTCCAAGCGCTTGCGTACGGCACCGGCACTGGGGCGGGTGGCTCGCCGCGGCTTGGGCCGGCGCAGGCTTTTCTGAAGCAGTTCGTAGAAACGCGCCAGCGCGATTTCCTTGTTGCGTAGTTGGCTACGGTCGTCTTGTGCAACCACCAGTAAGTAGCCTTCCGTAGTCAGCTGCCCGGCTAGCTTTTCCAGAATTAGCTGCTTTTGCAGCGGCGTGAGTACCTGCGAATCCTGCAAGTGCCAGCGTAGCTCCACGCGGCTTTCTACCTTGTTTACGTTCTGCCCGCCCGGGCCGCTAGACCGGCTGGTCTGGAAAGTTATTTCAGGTAAAAAAGCAGGCGCAGGCGGCAGCATATGACTTTGATGAGGGCAAATAGCCCCGGCAGTGTACGTATTTTCAGGCAGTTGCCCCGCTGGCTGCCTACTCCTTCGCCAGCAGCATGGCGCCGTAAGAATAGCCGCCCCCAAACACGGTCACCACCAGGTTTTCGCCTGCCTGAATACGGGGCCAAACTTCGGCCAGGCCAATGGCAGCCCCGGCGCAGCCAGTATTGCCCAGCCGCTCAATGTTGTTCACGGCGCGGGCAGGGTCGAGGCCCAGCTGCTTCACCACGTTGACTGAAATACGCAAGTTGGCCTGATGCGGAATCAGGTAGTTCAACTCATTCACCGTCAACTTGTTTTTATCAAGTAGCTGCTGCGTAATACGGGCCATGTAAGTACACGCCTGCTGAAACACGTCGCGGCCAAAAGGCATTACAATGCCTTTGTCCACGGGCTTGAGCGTCACAGCCTCATCGGCCTTGCCCATGGGCGCGGCCCCGCCCGTAAGCACCTGCACCACGCGCAGGTCGACAGCCGCCAGCCGCTCCTTGCTGAAGAGCAGCGCCGCCGCGCCGTCGCCCCACAGGTGGCCCGCCATAGTGTCTTCTTCGTTGTTATACGCCGTGTTATGCTCGGTCACTACTACCAGCGCCCGGCTAGCCTTGCCAAGCGCAAAATAGCCTTCCACAATCTCCACGGCATTGAGGAGCGAAGAACAGGCCGACGAAATACTGACTACCGGTATCTCATTGGTGCCCAAGGCCCTCTGCACAGCGTGGGCAGCGGTATAAATGGTGTCATGAGGCGTGTAGGTACCCGCCACGATAAGGTCGATGCTAGCCGGCTCAAAGCCGGGGATTTCGGCCAGCAGCGCCTGCGTTGCCGCAATGCCCATCGTGTTGGCGTTTTCTCCCGGCCCGGCCTTACGGCGCTCCCGGATGCCGGTACGCTCGATTATCCAATCGGAAGCCAGTCCATTCAGACGGGTAAAATGTTCGTTCGTAACAACGGCCGCCGGCAAGTAGGCAGCCACGTGATGAAGGTACACGCAGTGGGTAGTGGGTGAAGAAATATCGTTGCAAAGGTCCGGCTAACAAACGCTAGCCTTCGAATAAAAGCCACAAAAGCCGGAATCTTACACGTACGTGCTGGTTTCTGCGCATTGCATAGGCACTAGTGGGTGCCCAGTGGGCGTTGGCACCGTAGTTGCCCTATTGGCTAGCAAATCTGCTTTTTATTCTTATGCACCTACGTTTTTTTCGGCTCGGCGGGTTGCTGCTACTGCTGGCTCTGGCGCAACGCGCCGCCGCCCAGAAGTATAATACAGCGCTGGGTGCCCGGCTAGGGGGCGGCAACTATGGCATCACGTTGCAGCAGCGGGTGGCCCCGCGCATTACCCTTGAGGGCATTGCCGGGCTGCGTGAGCGCGAATACAGCGGCACGGTGCTGGGCGAATATCACTTCGGTATTTTGGGCCCAAGCCTCAACTACTACGTGGGCGCCGGTGGGCACCTGGGCCACAACAAGGATACGGGTGGCTTCGGTGGCTTCGACGCCTTGGTAGGCGTCGAATACAAGGTGGCTTTCCTGCCCGTGGTGCTCAGCTTTGATTTCAAGCCGACCTACGAAATCAACAGCGACGATTACGCTCGCTTTCCCACGGCATTTTCCATCCGCTACGTCCTCTTCAAGCGCCGCACCAACCTGCTCGACCAGATTCGGGGCCGGTAAATAACCGAGCCTTCTTCGAAAAAAGAAAGGCCCTGGCGTACTTGCCAGGGCCTTTCTTTTTGTGGCAACAGTTGGAATCGAACCAACGACACCAGCATTTTCAGTGCTGTGCTCTACCAACTGAGCTATGTTGCCAAACTTTTCCGCAGACCGTTTGAGCGGCTTGGGAGCACAAAAGTACGCAAAGACTGCAACGGTGCAAGATGTTTGGCAAAAAAAATTTCAATTCGCCTGAAAATTCTGTGGCCTGTGGGCTAAAGTAGTCGTCATGCCTACTAAATTGCAGTCGCATCCCACCCCGTCCGTCAGCTTACCTTTACTGCCATGTTGCAACCCCTTCTTTTCGCGCTGCTCCTGCTGGCAGCCTTCGGCCTCTTTACTTGGCAGGTTCGAAAAATCCGGGCTAACATCCTCGTCGGGCGCGACCGTGATATGAGCGGCCACTTCGGGGAGCGGCTCAACAAGACGCTGCTCGTGGCCTTTGGGCAGCAGAAGATGTTTAAGCGCCTCACGCCAGCGTTGTTACACTTGGTGGTGTACGTCGGTTTTCTGGTCATCAACGTTGAGGTCATTGAAATTATCATCGACGGCTTGTTTGGCACACACCGCTTTCTGAGCTTTCTCGGGCCGGTATACGACGCCTTGATGGCCGTTAATGAGGTGCTGGCGGCACTGGTTATCGTGGCCGTGGTAGCCTTCTGGTGGCGCCGCAACCATAACCCGCCCGTGCGCCGCTTCACTGGCCCCGAGCTGCGCATGTGGCCCAAGCTCGACGCCAATATCATTCTTTACATTGAGGTAGCCCTTATGCTGGCTTTGTTCTTCATGAACTCGGCCGATATCAAGCTGCACCAACTGGAGGGTAAAGAATTACCAGGTACTTTCCCGGTCAGCCACTTCCTGGCTAACCTGCTACCCGCCACTAGTGTGGCTACGCTGGAAGTGCTGGAGCGCGTGGGCTGGTGGATTCACATCACGGGCATCCTGCTGTTCCTCAATTACCTACCTAGCTCCAAGCACTTCCACATCATCCTCGCATTTCCGAACGTGTGGTATTCACGCCTGGTGCCGCAGGGCCAGTTCAGCAACGTGGAGAGCATTACCCACGAGGTGAAGGCCATGATGGACCCCAGCTACGAGGTACCCGCCCCGGTAACCAACCCCGATGGCTCGGCCCTGGCGCCCACCCCCTTCGGCGCCAAAGACGTGGAAGACCTCCCCTGGACGGCCCTGATGAACTCGTACTCGTGCACCGAGTGCGGGCGTTGCACCTCGGTGTGCCCGGCCAACCTTACGGGCAAGCTGCTGTCGCCGCGCAAAATCATCATGGACACCCGCGACCGGGTAGAGGAGAAGTACAACTCGCCGCTCATCTTTCACCCCAATATATATGGCGAAGAAGCTAAGCACGAGCCCATTACCGACCTCGCCAACGCGACGCTACTGCGCGGTAAGGTGACGCCCGAGGAGCTTTGGGCCTGCACCACCTGCAACGCCTGCGTAGAAAGCTGCCCGGTAAATATCAACCCGCTGGAGAGCATTATCGAGATGCGCCGCTTTTTGGTGCTAGAAGAGTCGGCGGCGCCTAATTCGTTGAACGTCATGTTCTCCAATATCGAAAACAACGGTGCTCCGTGGGCTTTTTCGCCCTCCGACCGCCTTAACTGGGCCGACGAGCTGTACGTGGCCGATAAAACGCCCGCCCAAGTATAAGCTTGCTTTATAACTGTAGTATTCTCTTTATTATGACTCCTACCTCCTCCCCTGCTGCTCCAGCGAAGCGCCAGCTGACCGTGCCAACCGTGGCTGACCTTGCGGCCGAGGGCAAAGCGCCCGAAATCCTGTTTTGGGTGGGCTGCGCCGGCGCCTTCGATGACCGGTACAAGCGCGTGACGCGCGCCTTTGCCCGCATCCTGGAGCACGTAGGCACCAACTACGCAGTACTGGGCTTGGAAGAAAGCTGCACCGGCGACCCCGCCAAGCGCGCCGGCAACGAGTTTCTGTTTCAGATGCAAGCCATGCAAAACATCACGACGATGAATGGCTATGGCATCAAGAAAATTGTGACGGCCTGCCCGCACTGCTTCAATACCATTAAGAACGAGTACCCGGCGCTGGGCGGCGAGTACGAGGTGATTCACCACAGCACGTACCTGCAACAGCTTATTAATGAAGGCAAAGTAGCCGTGCAGGGTGGCGAAAGCTTTAAGGGCCGCCGCATTACTTTCCACGACTCGTGCTACCTGGGCCGCGCCAACAACATCTACGAAGCCCCGCGCGACGTGCTAGCGGCTCTCGACGCTGACCTGGTGGAAATGAAGCGCAGCAAGGCCAACGGCCTCTGCTGCGGCGCCGGTGGTGCCCAAATGTGGAAGGAGCCCGAGCCCGGCAAAAAGGACATCAACATCGAACGCACTGAGGAGGCCCTGGCTACGCTCAGCGGCCAGGCGGCCGCGCTGGACAACCTACGCGGCGTCGAAACCGAACGCACTGCCCCCAGTGAGCACAGCTTGCAGGGAGCCATCATTGCCGTAAGCTGCCCCTTTTGCATGACCATGATGAGCGACGGCGTGAAAAACAAGGAGCAGGAAAATGCCGTGCAAGTTTTTGACCTAGCCGAGCTGATAGCCAGCGCAGAGGGCATCAACGCCTAGGACCGCAGATTTAACGGATGAAACGGATTTCGCGGATACGCTTGGCTTCGCCAAGCTGACTACACTGTGGGTGGGTTATGCAGCTAAGACTTACTTAGCTGGGCTTTGCTCGGCGTAACTTTTTTGTGACTTAACTAGCACCTTTAAGTATAGATTCGCCAGGTTTGGACTAGAGAGGGCGGGCAGGCGGAGCTACCCCGTCCGCTTATTAGCTACTTTTGCTGGCGGGGCTACCGCCTCTTACCTACCCGGTAGCAGCCCAAGGTACCCACCTAAAGCGCAGTCAGCTTGGCGAAGCCAAGCGTATCCGCGAAATCCGTTTCATCCGTTAAATCTGCGGTCTATGTATGTAGCTTTTGACCACCTGCCCCCGCAGGCCCGCGTGTGGATTTACCAAGCTAGCCGCCCCCTAGCCGAGGAAGAAATAATGCCCTTGCTGCCACGCCTGGCCGCCTTTGCCGAAGAGTGGACGAGCCACGGGCGGCAGTTGGCGGCCTCGGCGCAGCTGCTGCATAAGCAGTTTTTGGTCATTGGCCTCGATGAGCAGGTGGCGGGTGCCAGCGGCTGCTCCATCGATGCCTCGGTGCGCTTTGTGCAGGAGCTAGAGCAGCACCTGGGCGTGCAACTGCTCGAAAAGTCGCGCATGGCTTTCTTAACCAATGGCGAGCTGCGGCTGCTCACGCGCCGTGAGCTACGCGAGGCCATCACCGCCGGGCAGGTGCAGCCCGATACGCTGTACTTCAATAATACCCTGACCACGAAAGGGCAGCTGGATGACCAATGGCCAGCCCCGGCCGGTCAAACCTGGCTAGCCAGCTATTTCGCCGCTTAACCCCCGACGGGGCACTAACAGGCGGGCCCAAACGGTTGTATTATTGCTAACCAAACTATCAGACTCGCTTCTTTCGGCTGCATGGCGCTCTCCATTCGATACTCGTCCCTTAAAAAATTCGTGGTGATTGGGGCAGCCGGCCCGGCGTTGGCGTTGAGCGGCTGCGCCTCTTCAGGCAAGCTCAGCAAGGCCGACAAGCACTTTATGCGGGGCGAATATGAGGCAGCTATTCCGCTTTATAAAGCTCAGGTAGCCAAGGGGAAAGATGCGGCTATCGCCAATTTTCGCGTGGGCGAAGCGTACCGCCTCTCCAATCGCCTCGACCAGGCCGAGCCATTTTACAAGGCCGCCGTAGACGGCAATGCCCGCACTGCCGACCTCGGCTATCGCTACGCGCAGTCGCTGAAAGCCAGCGGCAAGTTTGAGGAGGCCACTACCCGCTTCACCACCTACGCCCAAAGCGGCACCAACCGCGCCCTAGCCGCGCAGGCCGAAGCCGAGGCCCGTAGCGCGGCCGCCAGCAAAGCCCTGGCTGGCACCGCCGCTACCTACGATGTGGCCCCGCTCGACGCGGTGAACTCGCCTAGCTCAGATTTTTCGGCCGCGCGGATGCCCAATAGCGGCGAGTTGGTATTTGCCTCCGGCCGCGATGGCAAGCCCTACCCCGGTAATGGCGAGCGCTACACGGCGCTCTATGCCCAAAAGTTTGACGACGCGGCGGCCATGACCGGCGGCACGCCGCGCAAGCTGGAGCCGATTTTCAACAACGATAAGGAGCTGCAAGCCAGCGCCACCTACACGCCCGATGGCAAGACGATGGTGTTCGCCCGCTCAAACGATGGCTCGAAAAAGGGCTACCGCAGCGTGGATTTGTGGATTTCGTACTACCGTAACGGAGCCTGGACGGAGCCGATTCTGGCTAACATCAACGACCGCACGGCCGATGATTTTGCGCCGGCTTTTGCGCCCGATGGCACTACGCTCTACTTTGCATCGGGGCGCCGGGGCGGCCAGGGTGACAACGACCTGTTTAAGGCCACACTGGGGCCGAATGGCCGCTTTTCACCGGCCGAAAACCTCGGCGAAACCATCAATTCGGTGGGCAACGACAACTTTCCTGGCGTGGCGCCCGATGGCACCCTGTATTTTTCTTCGGATGGGCATCCAGGCTTTGGCAAGCTCGATATTTTTCAGCTGAAAGGTGGCAAGCCGGTGAACCTGGGGCCGGGCCTTAATAGCGCAGGCGACGATTTTGCGCCGTTTTTCACGGCGCCCGGCGTGGGCGTTTTTTCTTCCAACCGCGAGGGGGGCAAGGGTTCGGACGACCTGTATACTTTCAAGAAGAAAGCTCGCAAAACGGTGATTTTCTATGCCGATGGCACCGTGCTAGAGCGTAATGAGAAGGCCGGTACTACCACGCCGATAGCTGGCGAAACGGTGACCATCACGAGCGGCAATGGCCAGAAGCAGGACATCCGTACTGGCCCCGACGGTAAGTTTTCGACTCGGCTCGACTCGGCCCAGACCTACGGCTTATTTGCCGACCGGAGCGGCTACTTCACGGCCCGCACCAGCGTGAGCACCGTGGGCCGCTACCCTAGCCAGGAGCAGCTTCCTCAGCAACAGAATGAAATTCGCATTCCGGTGACGCTCACGCTAGCTAAAATAGTTGTGAACAAAGCCATTGAGGTGAAGGACATTTTTTACGACTACGACAAGGCAGACATTCGCCTCGATGCGGCCGTGCGCCTCGATACGCTGGTGCAAACCTTGCTCGACAATCCTAAAATCAACATTGAGCTTAGCTCGCACACCGACCAGCGCGGTAAGGACGCCTACAACCTCAAGCTAAGCCAGCGCCGCGCCGAAGCGGCCGTGGCCTACATCGTGAGCAAAGGCGTGAGCCAGAGCCGCATCACAGCCAAGGGCTACGGCGAAACCCGGCCCATTGTGAAGGATGCCAAGACGGAAGCAGAGTACCAGCGCAACCGCCGCACCGAGTTTAAGGTAACGCGCATCGACAAATAAGCCTGGCGCGCCCGCCAGAAAAAGCCTCCGCCTCGCGGGGGCTTTTTTTATTGGCACGGCATTTGGATTTGGGTTTAATAGCCAGCGTTATTTTTCGGTGGCGCCCAGTTTCTACGCCCATGAAAATGCTTTTCAAGCTGGCTGCTACGGCGCTGCTTGCCTGGGTGCTAGCGGTACCCGCCTTCGCTGCGCCGCCCGCCAACCTCACCATTACTGCCGAGCGCGGCCAGCCCTTCAGCCTAATGCTGGATGGGCGGCTGCTGACTCGGCCGGTAGCGCCGCAGGTGCGCGTGGGATTGCTGCTGCCTGGCCGCCACTGGGCTGATATTAGCATACCCACGGCGTATGGACCGCCGCTCCGCTTTCGCACCGAGCTATGGCTGCAACCGGGCTTAGAAACTGACTACGTGCTGGTGCTGCGGCCCTATGGCCCACAGCTGCGGCAAGTAGGCGTGGTGCCGCTGGGCCGCCCCGGCTACGGGCACGGGGGCTACTACGGCCAGGGCAGCACGCCGTATGGCAACGGGCAGGGCGGCTACTATGGCAATGCCCAGCCACCGCTACCAAGCCAGGGTGGCTACAGTAACGGCACCTATGGCCCTGGCTACGACCCACGCGGTGAGTACGCTAGCCCCCGCCAGGGGCAGCAGGGGTACCCAGCGCCTACTCCGGTGCCTACTTACCCTGGCCAGCAGCAAGGCTACCCCGCGCCTACCGCCCCTGGTGGCTGTACTAATGCGCCTAATCCAGGCTATCCCGATGCTAGCCGCGACAATGGCAATTATAATTCGGCGGATGATGCGGCCGGTAATTTCCGGCCCTTCGACGCCGGCGAAGTGAGTGAGCTAGCCCAGGACCTGCGCCAGCTACCTACCGATGCCGAGCGCCTGCGCACAGCTACCCAAGCACTCGGCCAAAGCAGTGTGCGCGCCGGCGAGCTAACTACGCTGCTGCAAGCTTTTACCTACGATGAGTCGCGCATTGAGCTAGCCCGCTTTGGCTACGCGCATGTGAGCGACCCTGAGAATTTCGGCCAGGTATACCGGGCTTTGCAATTCAAATCCAGCATTCGTGCTCTGCGGCAGGCCGTGGGCCTGCCGCCCGAATAACCGCCCTTTCCAACCTTCACAACACCCTACAGAAAACCCCGGCTGCCACAGAGGACAGCCGGGGCTTTTTTGTGTAATGGCTTAGCCGCGAAGGGCTAGCGCAGGCGGTCGTAGCTATTGCGTACCAGCTGCTCATCGCGCCGGATAAAGCGGTTGGCCAGTAGGTTGAGCATCAGGCCCAGCGTGGGGAGGTAGAAGGCGGGCAGGTTCTGGCCTTCGAGCTTGGGGTTGAGGAATGCCTCGCCCAGGTTGGAAAAATAGAACGCGGCGCCAAATGTGGCCACGAGTAGCAGCAGGTTGAGCATGCCGAGCTTGAGCTGGGTGAAGCGGTTGCCAAACTGAAAAATCTCGTACATGGCCACGGCCGCCGAGGCCAGCGCCAGCACCCCGATAATCCAGACCGGCGCGCTGGTAGTGGGCTGCGGCATGTTGGCGGCGCGGAAGTTGAAGGCCGTCAGGGTGAGTTCCTGGTGCATGAGGGCATCTACTTTGTGCCAGAGGGGCAGGGCCAGCAGGCTCAGCATCGACAAAGCCAGCAGCAAGAGAAAAACGCTTTGAATTCTTTGTATCATCTTTGCGGTTGTGAAAAAGGCCCGCGCCAGTGCGCGTTGCCAGGCCAAAATTAGCCCTCAACTGGCGGACTCGCTTCGCCCCAACGATACCCCGGAATGCCTAATGCGTATATCGTGGATGCCGTGCGCACCCCGATTGGAAAATTTGGCGGCTCGCTCAGCAGCGTCCGCCCCGACGACCTGGCCGCCCACGTATTGCGCGAGCTGCTGCGACGCAACCCCGGCCTCGATAAAAACGCCGTAGAAGACGTGATAATGGGGGCAGCCAACCAATCAGGCGAGGACAACCGCAACGTGGCCCGCATGGCCGCGCTGCTGGCTGGCCTTCCCGTGACCGTGCCCGGCAATACCGTGAACCGCCTCTGCGCCAGCGGTATGCAAAGCATCATGGATGCGGCCCGCGCCATTAAGTGCGGCGAGGGCGACGTGTTTTTGGCCGGTGGGGCTGAGAGCATGACCCGGGCGCCGTTTGTGATGGCGAAGTCTTCGACGGCTTTTGCCCGTGACTTTACGGCCCACGATACCACATTGGGCTGGCGCTTCGTGAACTCCCGGCTAGCCAAGGAGCATTACCCGTACACGATGGGCGATACGGCCGAAAACGTGGCCCGGCAGTACGGCGTGAGCCGCGAAGACCAGGATGCCTTTGCCTTCGAAAGCCAGCGTAAGTATCACCGTGCGGCCGAAAAAGGCCGTTTCCGCAAGGAGATAGTACCGGTTTTTATGCCCCAGCCCAAGGGCGATACGGCGCTTTTTGACACCGACGAGCAGCCCCGCGTTTCAACCCTCGAAAAGCTGGCAACCCTCAAGCCGGCCTTCCAGCCCGACGGTGGCACCGTGACGGCGGGCAACTCGGCGGGTATCAACGACGGCGCGGCCGCTGCCCTGCTGGTGAGCGAAGACGCCTTGAAGCGCTACAACCTCAAGCCAATGGCCCGCATTATCTCGTCGGCCGTGGCGGGTGTCGACCCCTCCCTTATGGGCATGGGGCCGGTGCCGGCTACCCGCAAGGCGCTGGAGCGCGCGGGCCTCACCCTGGCCGACATGGACTTACTGGAAATCAACGAGGCCTTTGCCTCGCAGAGCGTGGCCGTGGTGCGCGAGCTGGGCGTGGATGTGAGCAAGCTCAACGTTAACGGCGGCTCTATCGCGCTGGGCCACCCGCTGGGCTCTAGCGGCGCCCGCATCATCGCTACGCTCATGCACGAGATGCAGCGCCGCGAGGGCGTGCGCTACGGCCTCGCCGCCATGTGCGTGGGCGTGGGCCAGGGCACAGCGATGGTATTTGAGAAAATGTAATGCGCGTTTTTCGTTGGTTGTTTTTTGTTCTCCGTTAAGGGAAGGTTTCTTTAATGAGTAGCGAAAAACAACCAACGAAAAATGAAAAATGACCTTATGACCTACGACGCTTCTCCCACCTTTGCCGCCGCCCAGGACGCGGCCGACCCGCTGGCCTCTTTTCGGCAGGAATTTCACATTCCGCCCGGGCCCGACGGCCAGCCGACGGCCTATTTCTGCGGCAACTCGCTGGGGCTGCTGCCCCGCGCTGCCCGCGCCGCCGTGGAGGCTGAGTTTAAATCGTGGGAAACGCAGGCCGTGGAGGGCCATTTTCATGGCGAGTCGCCCTGGATGTTTTACCAGGATACGCTAGCCGAATCGACGGCCCGCGTAGTAGGCGCGCAGCCTATTGAGGTGGTGGTAATGAACACCTTAACGGTAAACCTACACCTGTTACTAATATCGTTTTATCAGCCTACAGCCACCCGCTACAAGGTGCTGATGGAGGGCGGAGCGTTTCCCTCCGACCAGTACGCACTCGAAAGCCAGGCCCGCCTGCACGGCCTCGACCCTGCCGAGGCCATCGTGGAAATAACGCCCCGCCCCGGCGAGCACACGCTGCGCACCGAGGATATCGAAGCCAAAATCACGGAACTGGGCGACTCGCTGGCGACGGTCATTTTTGGCGGCATCAATTACTACACGGGGCAGGTATTTGATATGGCGGCCATCACCCGTGCCGGGCACGCGGTGGGTGCCACCGTAGGCTTCGACCTGGCCCACGCGGCCGGCAACGTGGTGCTCAAGCTACACGACTGGGATGTGGACTTTGCCTGCTGGTGTACCTACAAGTACCTCAATTCGGGGCCGGGGGGCACGTCGGGGGTGTTTATCAACGAGCGCTTTGCCCACCAACCTGACTTGCTGCGCCTAGCCGGCTGGTGGGGCCACGACCCCAAGGAGCGCTTTCAGATGAAGCCGGGCTTTCGGCCTTCGCCGGGTGCATCGGGCTGGCAGCTCTCGTGCGGGCAGGTGCTGCCGATGGCCGTGCACCGCGCCAACCTGGAGCTATTTGACCAGGCCGGGGGCGTGGCTACGTTGCGCGCTAAGAGTGAAAAGCTGACCGGCTACCTCGAATTTTTGATTAAGCAGCTCGGCCTGCCCAAGGAGAAGCTCGAAATCATCACACCCGCTGACCCTAGCCAGCGCGGCTGCCAGCTCTCACTACTAGTGCACGAGCGAGGCCGCGAATTATTCGACTTCCTGGCTGCGCAGGGCATTATTGCCGATTGGCGCGAGCCCAATGTTATCCGGATGGCACCCGTGCCGCTCTATAATTCGTTTGAGGATGTGCGCCGGGCGGGCGCGGCTCTGCAACAATTTTACAATTGAGAACTTAGCAAGCGGCGTGTAGCCTAACCTGACCAGTGTTTCTGCACGCCGCTCGCTAACTTCCTCATCCGACTAAGATGGAAGACTACGCGGCCAAAATGGCCCTCAAGCCCGACGCCGACCTCCGCACCTACGTGGCTGGCTACGCCCAGTACCGCGAAGATGCCGTGCTGGCTGCCCTGGCTGAGCTGCGCCGCCGGGGCCAGCCCGCCCCCGAAGAAGCCGAACTACGCCCCCAGCTTGAGGCTGCCGTGCAGGCGCAAGCCGTTGCTACCGAGGCTGCCAACCGGCTTAGCCAAGCCGAAAGCCCAGCGGCAGTGCCCGAGGAGGAACAGCCCGTACTGTACACGCCCGGCGTTATCGTGCTGTTCTCAGTATTCTTCAACACCATTATCACGGGAGCTATATTGCTGGCTATCAACTTACGCCGGCTAAAGCAGACGCGGGCTATCTGGGGCTTGGCCGCATTCGTCATTGGCTACCTGCTGGCCGAGGCGCTCGTGGTCAACCTGCTGATGCAGCACTATAAAATTAACCCGCTGCTTATTCCACTGCTCAATCTACCGGGCATTTTGGTGTACGTGCTGTGGTTTTGGCCGCGCTACGTAGGTCGCATCCAGTTCCGGTCACGGGGCTGGCTTATCCCCATGCTCGTGTGCCTCATTGTATTTATGGCTCTCAACATGGCTGTAAAATACTGGGTACACCAAGTGCCGGGCGCGGCCCAAATGCTGAAAGAGCAAGGTGCCACGCTACCATAGCCCTTACTACCTAGCCGCAACGGCAACGGCCCGGCTGCATCCTGTGATGCAGCCGGGCCGTTGCCGTTGCGGCTAGGTGCTTGGTGGAGGGCCCTCAGCTAGCCTTTAAACTGGCAAATTACCGTTTCGCCGCCCTTCACTTTCTGGCCAAGCTCTACCTTGATTTCGGCATCAAGGGGCACGAAAATATCCACGCGTGAACCGAACTTAATAAAGCCAAACTCCTCGCCCTGGCTTACTTCATCGCCTTCGTTCACGTACCACACAATGCGGCGGGCCATAGCCCCGGCAATCTGGCGAAAGAGGACCAGCGGACCAGCGTCACTTTCCACTACTACTGTGGTGCGCTCGTTTTGGGTGCTGCTTTTGGGGTGCCAAGCTACGAGGTACTGGCCGGGATGGTACTTAAAATACTTGACGATGCCCGACACCGGGTTGCGGGTGATGTGCACGTTGATGGGCGACATGAACACGCTAATCTGGCGGCGCGCATCCTCAAAGTATTCGGTTTCGATAACTTCTTCAATCACCACTACTTTGCCATCGGCGGGGGCCAGCAGCAGGTCTTCGTGGGTGAGCAGGCGCCGGAAGGGCGAGCGGAAAAACTGGAGCAGCATCAAAAATGC
>Ga0265798_10002556_pt1 | contig 26750 bp, 16 predicted proteins | sample P3T30metagenome_FD_192430 | JGI IMG/M metagenome (GOLD analysis project Ga0265798, IMG submission 192430) | Plant litter microbial communities from East Loma Ridge, Irvine, California - P3 T30 | ecosystem: Environmental > Terrestrial > Plant litter > Unclassified | place: USA: California...
TGGTGCTCTCCCCCGACGAGATGAATCGCCACCTGCGCACGGTGACCATTGCCGCCCTGACCAGCACCCGGCGCGACTACCCCTCCCGGGTAGACTGCACTTTTCAGGGCAAGGAAGGCCAGGTAGCCCTGGACCATCTCCGCTCGGTGGATAAGACCCGCTTGGTGCGCCGCTTAGGCACCCTGTCTAAAGCCACGGCGCAAGCAGTATGTGAGCGGCTGCAGGAGCTTTTTCAGTATTAAGACCAGCTGGGCAATTCGTGAAGCAGGAAGGTCGTCTAGTTACGCTGGATGGTAGAAGACCTTACTTGCAGCCCGAAAGGTGCCCCTTGAGGGGCTCAGAAAGTACGGCGCGGGGCGAGGGGCTCAGAAAGTCCGCGTCGAGTGCGTTTCCAGCACGCCATGGGGGTATCAGAAGTCGAAAACGGATGCGTCCGTAAGGTGCACCTTGTTGAACCGTATAGCTGTACACCAAGCCCTCTCTTTGCCAACTGTGGACCATCCATACCGCCTCTAAAAGGCTCAGCTCTCTTGGTTACCCCACAGGGTTCATTTTCGCAATAGGGCGAACCTACGTGACCTAGGCACCAGGCGACGAGTTGAGGGCGGCCGTGCTCACGGAGCGGGTGACGACGTTTTACTTGTGTCAGTTTCCCGAGGAGTTGACGCGGGTAAACTGGGCGACGGCGCTAGGGGCAGCTCGCCGGGCACTGTTCTCGGACAGCAGGGTAAGGCTGTGGCGTAAAAACTGGACGTTATTCTTCCGGTCCACCTTGGCCTACCAAATTCCCTCGGCGCCAGCGCAGTCAGGTCAACGCACCAGTGTATTTTTGACGCTGCTCTTTTCAGCTACTTCTTCCAGCCCCTACTTTTTGGTTCATGCCCCTGCGCCCGCTCGTCGATACGCCTAGTCTTTCTATCAGCTACGATTCCGACAACCAGTGGCAGTATGTGGAGTGGAAAGGGAAGCACGACCCCGTTTCGTCCTGGGCCGCGTGTGCGCTCATGCTGGAGACGCTGCGCGCGTTTCCCTGCGCGCGAATTCTGAATGACAATTCGGGCATCACGCACACCACGATGCACCTCTCGGCGCGCAGTCTAGACTGGCTGACCCAGATGCATGCCGCCGGGTTGCAGGTCTTGGCCTGGGTACTGCCCCCGCAGTTGGCCTCGCAGCGCACCACCGAAGGCTTCGTCCTCAAGATTGAGGCCCCCGCCGTGTACACCTTTGACGACTTGGCTTCCGCGTATGCCTGGCTGCAGCAGCAACCCGACAATGGCCCGGCGGGGCGGGCCTTCGAAGCGGGACACCCACTCATCTCGTCGCGCGGCGGCACCCGGCCGGCCGAACGGGCGGCGGACTCCCCGGCGGCCCGCCGGGCTAGCCGGCCCACGTCCACCGCTGCCCCAGCGCCCGTAGGGGCGCGACGCCCAGGGGGGGATACGCGGCTAGCCCACTGGCAGGCCCAGGCGACTAAGCACCTGACCGACGAACAGTTCGGGCCCGCTGCGCTCGCCTGCTTGCTGCGCCTGAGCGAGCGCACGCTCTATCGCCGCCTGGGCGAGCTGGCCGGCCGCACGCCGCACGCGTGGCTGCGTGAGCTGCGCTTGGCCCAAGCCCGCCGCCTGCTCGAAGCGGCAGAGGATACGCGGCTAGCCCGGTGGCAGGCCCAGGCGACTGAGCACCTGGCCGACGAACAGTTCGGGCCCGCTGCGCTCGCCCGCTTGCTGCGCCTGAGCGAGCGCACGCTCTATCGCCGCCTGGGCGAGCTGGCCGGCCGCACGCCGCACGCGTGGCTGCGTGAGCTGCGCTTGGCCCAAGCCCAGCTCCTCTTGGAAGCCGGCGGGTGTGGCTCGGTGACGCAGGTAGCCGAGGCGGTAGGCTTTGCCAGCGCCCGGTATTTTGTGACCCTCTACACCGAGCGCTTTGGCCGGCACCCCGCTGACTACCTGGCCTGACTAGGAGAGCAGCAAGGAAGCAAAGGGGCCAGTGCACGAGCCAGCACTGTAGTGCGTCTGATGCGGTAGCAAACAGGGTACTTGCCAGCGCAAGGGCAGCGGCAGAATTGCAGAAGGCCTGCCAAAATCACTAGCTCGGCTGCCAATCTGTGGCACTGTCCTTAGAATGGCGAGCATTTGGCAAGGTTGGCTAGCGGGGTCGTGCAATTTTGCAGTGCCAACCACCCGTTGGCTGGCCAGACACCTCCCGCTGCAGAGAAGGCTGGCAGTTAAGGGCCGTTGAGGCGTCACCTTTTTCTCTCCCAGCTATGAACCCAGATTACTTAAGAACTACTGCAGCAGTTTCGCGCGCACCCGGCTGGGCAGGCCCCGTGCTTGCCCAGCCCAGGAGGCCAACGCGGGAGCCAACCGCCTCTACCCTAGCCGCCCTCAACAGCAGGGGCAAGTTTTTGCTGGCGCCCGTGCCTAGCAGCGGACTACCCTTGGCCGAGTGGCCCTGCACACACTTTCGTTCACTACCCTACCCCTTCCCTCGCGGTGGGCCCGCCAGCAGGGCACGGCCCGACGGCGGGGAGTGGGCGTGCTGACTAGGCTACCCCTCCCCTCCAGATGATAGCCTTTGGCATTATTGAAGTAAAACCGGCCCGCCGGGAAGCCCTGTGGCAGTATTTGAGCGCCCAGCCCGCGTTTGGGTGCGTGCTGGGCGCGGGCTCACACCAGGAGTTTTTGGCGGGGCTGAAGCAGCTGGCGACCAAGCCGCGCCTGGTGCTGGCCGAGGTGGCTGAGCGGCCACCGACAAGCCGAGTGCGTGGTAGAGGCCCTGCGCGAGGGCGCGGCAGGCTACCTCGAATACCCGGCACCCCTACCCCTGCTCAGGCAGTCGCTGCTGCTGCTGGCGGCCTGGTTAGCGGTCCGCCGGTGGCCCGGCTACTGACGCGCCACATTCACCCAGCCCCGCCGGTCGCGCCGCGGACTGACCTCACGGGATGCTCTTTTTCCTGCTATTCGCCTGGTGAGGCGCCTTGCCCAGCCCTTGGGCCCCGCCCCCTGGGGCAGCGGCCTGGGGGCTTTTGACCCAGCTAAGCCAGGTACGGCGCCTACTTTCTCCTATACACTTCTTGCTTTCTCTTACCCTCTTCCCTACCCCTACTACATGACACAACTTTACTCCTGGGAACTGCGGGGGCTGCTGGCCCGCGCGGCCTGGCTGCTGGCGCTGCTGCCCTGGGTCACCCTGGCTCAGACGCCAGCGGCCACCTTCGCCCTCCAAGCCACCGCCCCCTCCACCGGGGCGAATAGCTACCCAACTAGCGTGGCCATCGCCGACGTGAACGGCGACGGACGGCCCAACGCGCTCACGGCCGTGCTTTGTAGCGGCCCATTTCCCTGCACCATTCTGGCCGCTACCGCATGAAAATAACCTTACGCACCCTGGCTGCCGGCCTAGCCCTGGCCGCCGCGCCCGCCCTGGCCCTGGCTCAGGACCTGACCAACGCCGGGGCCACCCTCACGGTGCAGCCCGGCACGACCCTCTACGTGGGTACCGGGGGGCTGGCCAACCCCAGCGGCACCCTTACCAACGCCGGAGCCCTGCGCATTGATGGGGCCCTCACCAACGGCGGTACCCTGGACCTGAGCACCGGCACCGTGGAGGTGCGCGGCGACCTCACCAACACCGGCACCGTGGTACCGGGCACCAGCATCACCACCTTCAGCGGGACCGCCGACCAGGTGCTAACGCCCGGCGGGGCCGCGCTCTACCAAGTGTTCGTGAACAAGCCCACGGCCGGAGCCAACACCCTGCGTCTGGCCGGCGACCTGACGGTAAGCAACGCCCTGAGCCTCAGCAGCGGGCTGGTGACTACCAAGGCCCTGAGCGGCACCGTCTATACCCTGATTTTGCCCAACGGGGCCAGCCTGAGCGGCGAAGCCAGCGGGCGCTACGTACTGGGCCGGCTGCAAATCACGCGCAACGGGGTTAGCGGCGCGCCCGTGGACTTTGGCCACGGGGCCGTGCTCGACCCCACCACCAACAACCTGGGCACGGTGAGCATCACCCGCACGGCGGGCCTGCAAACCGCCGACCTGAGCTACGGCCAGAACCTGGGCAACGCCAGCCTCAAAGGCATCGACCGCATCTGGGCCGTGAGTGCGGCCACCCAGCCCAGCGCCGCCGTGCAGCTTTCCCTGAGCTGGCTGCCCGACAACGATAACGGCCTGACCGACTTCACGCAGGCGCAGGGCTGGCAGCAGCCGGCAGCCGGCCAGGCCTGGGCGGCCGTGGGCGCCCCCACCAACGCCAGCAGCCGCAGCCTGACGCTGGCCCCGACCGTGCTCAACCGCTTCACGGTGAGCAACGCGGCCAACCCGCTGCCCGTGACGCTGGTGGACTTCACGGCCCAGGCCGAGGGGCCTGCCGCCGTGCGCCTGCGCTGGGCCACGGCTTCGGAGCTGAACAACGCCGGCTTTACCGTAGAGCGCAGCCTCGACGGACACACCTTTAGCGACGTGGGGAGCCTGCCGGGGGCGGGTACCAGCGCCACCGCCCACGCCTACACCCTGTTCGACAGCCGCCTGCCGGCCGGGGCCACCCTGCTCTACTACCGCCTGCGCCAGATGGACCTCGACGGCACCGCCCACTACGCGCCGGTGCGCACGGTGGCCCTCACGGCGGCAGCGGCGGGCTTTGTGGTGTACCCCACCCGCGTGGCGGTGGGGCAGGCGGCTACCTACCTCTACACCGGGCCGGCCGGAGCGGGCACCCTGCTGGTGCTCGATATGCTGGGCCGCACCGTGCGCACGCTGCCCGTGGATGGCCGCGCCCAGGGCGAAGTGCCCCTGGCGGGCCTGGCCAGCGGCAGCTACGTGCTGCGCTACACCACGGCCACGGCCAGCTTCACGGGCCGCTGCGTGGTGGAGTAGGGGCGTGCCCCCGCTTTTTCTACTGTTTTTCAGTCCTCTTCTTCTTTTTAGCATGACCAACTTCTCCCCCTTCCCCCTGCGCCGCCTGCTGCTGCCGGGCCTGCTGCTGCTGGGCACCCTGGCCGCCCGCGCCCAGGGCGTGGGCATCGGCACCACCACCCCCAACGCCTCGGCGGCGCTCGACATCAGCAGCACGACCAAGGGCCTGCTGCCCCCGCGCATGACCCAGGCCCAGCGCAATGCCATCAACCCCGCCAGCACGGCGGCGGGCCTCACCGTGTTCAACACCACCACCGGGGTACTTAATACCTGGGACGGTGCCAAGTGGGTGGCGGCCCTGGCCGACACCACGCCGCCGCCTACCGCCACCTTTACCTATACCGGCGCGGCCCAGACCTACCCGGTGCCGGCGGGCGTGACGGCTGTAGCGGTAGACCTGGTCGGGGCAGCCGGCGGCCCGGCTAACGGCGGCGGCGGGGCCGGCCTGGGCGGGCGGGTGCAGGCCACGCTGGCCGTGACCCCCGGCCAGGTGCTAACCATTTACGTGGGCCAGGTTGGGGGCAGCCCTACCGGCGGCTACAACGGCGGCGGCACGGGGGATAATGTCGGCGGCGGTGGCGGTGCCTCGGATGTGCGCGCCGGTGGAGCGGCCCTCAGCAACCGCGTGCTGGTGGCCGGCGGGGGCGGGGGCGGCGGTTATACGGCTACCACTGGGGGCAACGGGGGCGGCTTAAGCGCGCAGGCCGGCGCTGATTACAGCGGCGGCGGCAGCGGCGGCGGCAGCGGCGGCACGGCCACGGCGGGCGGGGCGGGCGGCAGCAGCTATGGCTATACCGGCAGCGCGGGCAGCGCGGGCAGTGGCGGCGGGGGCAATTATGTAGCCGGCGGGGGCGGCGGCGGCTACTACGGCGGCGGCGGCGGGGCCTATGGCAGCGGCGGGGGCGGCGGCAGCTCGTATGCCGGCACCGGCACCAGCGCCGTCACCCACACCCAGGGCTACCAGGGCGGCAACGGCTACGTGACCATCATGCCGGCTCCGCCCGCTACCCTGCCGGCTCCGTTCCTGGATGCCAGCAACATCTCGGGCGTTATCCGCAACCAGACCAGCCAGCAGGTGGGGGCCAACTTCAACATCGGCGGCAACGGCATCGTGGGCGGCAATGCCAGCGTGGGCGGCAACATGGGCATCGGCACTGCCACGCCCGGTGCCCTGCTGCACCTGTATGGCGGGCAGGGGGCCGGCGACCTGCTCTTTGGCCGCAGCGGCATCAGCAAGGCCAGCAGCATCCAGGTGCTCGACGATGGCAGCTTCGGCGGCGGCCTCACCTTTAAGGTACACGCCTCGACGGGCAGCGACAACTGGCCAACCGGCACGAGCACGGCCATGACCATTCGGCCCAACGGCAACGTGGGCATTGGTACCGACAGCCCCGGCCAGAAGCTGGAAGTGACGGGCACCATCTTCAGCAGCGTGGGCGGCTTCCGCTTCCCCGACGGCACTATCCTGGTCTCGGGCAACCTGACGGGCGACATCACCAGCACCGGCGCGGCCACTAGCTACGCGGGCATCGTGCCCGCCACCAAGGGCGGCGCGGGCACCGTGAGCGGTATCCTCAAGGCCAATGGTAGCGGCACCGTAAGCCAGGCCGGGGCCGGCACCGACTACCTGGCCCCGACCGGCAGCGCGGCCGGGCTGACCAATTTTCCGACCTTCAACCAGAACACTACCGGCAGCGCCGCCACCGTGACGACCAATGCCAACCTGACCGGCGACATCACCAGCACCGGCAACGCCACCACCTACGCCGGCATCGTGCCCGCCACCAAGGGCGGCGCGGGCACCGTGAGCGGCCTGCTCAAGGCCAACGGCGTGGGCGTGGTGAGCGCCGCCACGGCCGGCACCGACTACGCCGCCGCCACCGGCAGCACGGCCTACGTGCAGAACAACGCCACGGCCACGGCCCAGAGCGCCAGCTTCAACGTGAGCGGCAGCGGCACCATCGGCGGCAGCAGCACGGTAGGCACCCGCTTGAGCGTGGGGGCCTCAGCCCCGGCCGTGGCGCCGCTCAACGCCCGGGGGGCGGGCAACGCCTTCCCGGCTACCAGCGGCACGGCGCAAAGCGCGGGCCTCATCAGCCGCCTACAAACCAGCAATAACTTGGTGCTCGACCTAGGCGGCAACTCCAGCAACGGGGCCTGGCTACAAAGCACCGATGCCACTAGCCTGTCCACTAATTACCCGTTGCTGCTGAACCCCAACGGCGGCAACGTGGGCATCGGCACCGCCGCCCCGGCCACCCGGCTCGATGTAAATGGCAACCTGCGCCTAGCCGTGCGCCTGTGCCCCGCCAATACCAGCGCCAGCTACACCCTGACTGCCGCCGACGTAGCCTTCAGCATCTTCAAGGTGCAAAACGGCAGCTACGTAAACCCCCTGGTGCTGCCCGACGCTACGGCCGGCCAGGTAGAAGGTCAGGAGCTTAGCATCCTGAACCTGGCCACCAACGGCACGAGCGTGAGCGCTACGAACACCGACAATACCACCGCCGTGGCGCTGGCTGCGGCCGGTGCGACCGGTAGCCACGCCGTCAAATACGTGTGGGCCGTAGCTGCCAGCGGCAGCGGCTACTGGGTGCGGGTGCAGTAGCCACGCCGGGCGCAGCTCCCAGTAGTTGCCTAAAAGCCTTCGGTTAGTAGCCGGGGGCTTTTTCGTGGGGGTGGACCACTAGGGGGCAACGCTCGTTCCTACGTGCGCCGGCACTACCAAGCACTAGGGGCCGGCAGGGTTGGGTAAGGAGCATTAGCACTTCTGTAGGTAAGAAGTAAGAGAAGCTACGTGCGCCAATTGCTCAGGACCCGAACTGCCCACTTTTCAAGGCCTGTGAATAGCAGAAGAAATTTGTATTTAGGTAAGATGAGCAATAACTCTTTTGACTTCTTAATTCTTTAAAAAGTCACTTAACAAAATAATGCTACCCGGACAAGTCTGGGAAAAGTGGTAAGGTTTGGGCGCATGCTAAGCTGGCGCTAGCATAGTACGATACCGAGTTTTAGTCAACCCACTAGCCAGTGCTTCTCAAGGGAGTGGGGCTGCTCTGCGCGAAGTGTCGGGTTCGGGTAAGATTGGTCCCCTTTGGACCGGTGTATACGTGGTGAGATACCATCCGGCAGTTGCCACCGCGTGGATAGAGGGAATCGAAGAAGTCCCGTCTTGCTCGGCTACTTGTAGCACGCTATAAAAAAGGCGCGTTTTATCCCCAGGAAGCGTGCGCGTCTCTGGAAAGTTGATTCCCAACAATTCGTCCCGCGCGTTATCCGGCTGCGTATTGTAGGCAAAGGCCTTGGCCCCTACCAAGCCAGGACTGGGTACGTGCGCGAGTTGGACCGGAACTAAATCGGGTAAGCTAGCAGGTAAGCGGTGATGCAGCTGGCGGTAGCGCGCTAACGCCTCTACAACTATTTGGCCCCGCTGTACGGCCGTACGAATGGCTCGGGGCCGTAGCCATTGCTGGCTCACCTGCTGGTGACACCAGGCGACCCCAGGCCAACTGCCTACAAAAAACAACCCGATGCACAGTCGCGCGCGCGACCGCGAAGCCGTACCTGCCAGGCCAATGTTAACCGCCATACCGAGTGGGACTAGTGCAGCAGGCCATACGATAAGAGCGGGCAGGTCGAACGCGCATACGAACTTAGAGATGGTCTCAATGGGGGCGGCTAAATAACCAGGTCCAGGTAGCAAGGGCAACCCGTGCGCCACCAAAGAGAGCAGAGACAGCACGAGCGACCAACCTAAACAGCTGAATAAGCCGCGCCACAACCGAAGTGGGGCCATGTAGAAAGGATAATTTGCAGGCTGCTACCACAACCCGGAGGCCTAAAACTAGTTGGAAACGACACAAGTAGAAATGATTGATGAGTTTTTACATGCTGTAAACGACCGTGGCTGTTGCAGAACTCATCCCCCTACTGTGAGCGATGCTGCTACTGGCTGAATTGAACTTTGTAGGCCTGCTGGCAGGCTGATTTTTCAAGTCTCCGTAGTAGGCAATCCTTGTTTTTGAGCGAGCCGGCGGGTTCTGCAACAGCCACGCTCGTTTTATGAGGCGAGCAGTAGGTAGGCAAAAAGGGGCCTTTACCAACCAGTATTTCGCCTTTTATTGCCGTCTCACTAATCAATGAGTCACTTCGGGGCTGCTTAGTGAGATAACCAGACCCTTACCGTAATTTCTCGTCCCGTTGTAACGAGAACCCCTGTACACTCTCAAATGCCTTTTCGCAGTGCACGCAGGGACGGGCTTACCGAGCGCCATTCCGGCTGAGCTCTCATAACAGGCCGAGCACTTTAAATGCGTTTTTCACGAAACTGCATCTGAAATATTCTGACTATTAGTAATTTTTAGCCGCTGGTTTGCAGTATCTCTTGGTAAACACATAATCATAGAACTACCTTTGCAGGCAATTTGTGTCCAGCTACCGTTCGTTCTATGCCCCCACGTCTACTAGTCTATTTACTTACCGTTGCTTGCTTTGGTTCTTTCACGACGTGGGGGCAAGTCCCCACTACTCCGCCAGCCGCGCCGGTCCGCCTACCGGCCACCCCTAATGCCGCCGCCCTTGAGCGTTATGCCTTGATGCCTGTCAATGAGGCGGCCGGCACGCCATCCATCAGCTTGCCTCTCTACGAGGTGCATAGTGGTTCGCTGAACCTGCCACTCACCCTGAGCTACCATGCCTCCGGCATCCGCGTCAGCGACCAAGCTTCGTGGGCTGGGCTAGGCTGGGCCTTGAATGGGGGAGGAGTGATTACACGCCAAGTGCGCGGCTTACCTGATGAGCGGCCTCAGGGTTTCGGGCAAAACTATCGCACTGTGCCGAACCGCGATACTGTTTCGATCGTGCAGGACGAAGGCTTGCTCGAAGATGTTACCAGTAGTCGCGTAGACTACCAGCCTGACCTCTACAACTTCAACATGCTAGGGCAGGCGGGCTCCTTCATGCTGGGCAATGACGGGGTCTTTCACTGCCTGCCGTTGCAGCCGGTGCGTATTCAGCAACTCGACTCGGCTTTTCTGCTCACTGACAAACTAGGCATTACCTACTTCTTCGCGCACCGAGAGCAAAGTTATTCCACCGGCAAGCGGCCGGCCTCCATTCGGTACTTCAGTGCGTGGTACTTATCGCGCATCGTGTCAGCTAATAAAGCAGATACTATCCGCTTAGAGTATGATGCTTATTCTACTAGTTCGACTTCCCTACAACAGCAGCACTCCATAGGCTTTGTGACCGGGCAAAGTGGGCCAGGTCACTTAGACCGCCCCCCCCCTGATACCTATTCGGAAACGCTGACGACTACCTTCCAAAATACCTGGCGGCTACGCCGTATCGTGTTTCGGACAGGACAAGTAAGCTTCACCACCGCACCGCGCCAGGATATTCGCAGTGACCGACGGTTGGCGGCGCTTACAGTACTTGAAGGCGGGCGAGATACGCTCAAGCACATCTGCCTATTCCACTCCTATTACAGCGGGGATGTGCGCCTGCGCTTGGATTCGTTAGCGACCACTGCCCCGCACTTGGCACTGCCTCCCTACCGCTTTACGTATAATAGTACGCCCTTGCCCGACCGCCTCTCGGGCTCGCGCGACCATTGGGGCTATGCTAATGGCGCTGCCCGGGTCAGTTCGCTCAAAATACCTAGCCCCTATGCCTTACTCATCCCGCGCCTACGCATAATGAGTGCTTCCGGGCCGCGTATTTACGAAGGAGCTGACCGTACCCCTAATGCAGCTTATCTGCAAACAGCGCTACTGACCGCTATCACGTACCCGACGGGAGGCAGCCAGCATTTTACTTATGAACCCAACACTATCCCTGAAGAGTATCTACTTCCCCCTGTTGCACTGCCCATTCGCCGGCTGGCTACCACCGGGCCAGGGCCCACAGACAATCCGAATGGCCGGCGGGTGCTAGTGACCGATACACTGTCAATAACGCAGCCCGGCACACGGCTACATTACACCTTGAATGGCAACCGCTCTGAGCCATTTGATAATGCTCACGATAAAATATCAATTCAAATTGACGCTCTAACAGCTCCCCAACGGCTAATAGTCCTCAAAACTTTTGAATATGCCGCCCCCACTAATTCGTTCTATCTTGGCCTTGATAATAGCGTGAGTCTGGCGGTAGGCAAGTACAAGATAACGGTGTGGTCTAGTGGCAATACTACCGCGCAAGCGACCCTTACCCCGGTATATACCCCGTCTGGTAGCGGGCAGATGGGGTGGCGTAACACCATGGCTGGAGGCGTACGTCTGCGTGAGCAGCGCATTCAGGCCAGCCCCCAAGCACCGGCTACTATCAAGCGCTATCGGTATAATACTCCTGGTACGCCACTGAGTAGCGGCTATGCTATTAGCGGGGGGGCGCCCCTCTATACTCGTATACATATATCCAGAATAATGGGTGCCTTAGCTGGCGGTGTCGATTATGGTGGCTTCGCACCCCCACTCCCTGCCTTCGACATCACCTACCAAACGTTAAGCTCCAGTTCCCTAACGGAGGTAAGTGGGAGTGATCGGCCCGTTGGCTATCGTTATGTGACAGTACTAGATAGTACGGATACGGAAAAGCCGACGGGCTATATCGTGAGTCGTTATAGTGGAGTTCCGGATGCAGGGGGCAGTTGGAAGCCAGCCTGCCCATCTATTAGCAATGCATGGCTACGAGACCAGTTACTGGAACAGCGTACCTATGCCACCCGACTTGATGGGGCAGCTCAACTGCTCGCCCTAACCCAACATGAATACGCGCAACGTGATAGTCTGGAGTTTCACAGCTTTGTGGTTAGTACCGATGCCGACATTCAATATGACCAAGTCAGTACTATCGCGCCGTCAGATGGATTGGCTAAATACGTGTTTGAGAATGCTCGTCAGACGAGCGGCTGGCGATACCTGCGCCAGACGCGGCAGTACCAATATGCCCTTGGCGACACGACGTCCTACCATCTGGCCACTACCACCTATCGCTACGACAACCCGGGTCATCAGCAGCCTACGCTAGTAGAAACTGACCTGGCGGGAGGGCAGCACCAGCAGGTACGCACGCGCTACGTGGCCGACTACGACAGCACCCAACTCTCGCCCCAAAGCCGCGGGCCAGCCCGTGCCATTCGGGAGCTACAGCGGCTCCATGCCGTGGCCCAAGTCGTAGAGCAATCCATAACCCGCGCTACCCCCACCGATACGCTGTTGACGCAGAGCAAGCTCACGCTTTCTCGCCGCCTCGCGCCAGGCGTCGTGGTGCTCGCACGTGAGTTGGCGTATAAAGCGGCGGCCCCCATAAGCTGGGGCTCCTTTCAGCCTGCATACCTGCGTGGGGGGCAATTGGTGACAGCTTCCCACTACGAGACGCAGCTGGTCTATGATGCCTACACGCCGCAGCGTGAGCTTGCCCAGGCTCATGTGCCCGGAGGGCTAGCGCTAAGTTATCTCTGGGACACGCGGGCTCAGCAGCCGCTGGCTCAGGCCAAAAACGCGACGCTCGCGCAGCTGGCCGTGACCAGCTTCGAGCCGGGGGCTAGCGGACGTTGGGCGTACGATACGCAGCTAGGCATTGGCCAGCAACTGGTTGCCACGGGCCGGACCGGGGCATGGGCATACCGTCTTACTAGTAGCTGGCCCGTTCGGCGTGACTCGCTGCCCGCAGGTGACTATGAGCTAACCTGCTGGTATAAGGGTGGGGCGGTTCCCTTGGTCCTCGGGGTGAACAGCATGCCCGTGGGGCGCTTACAGCCAATAGGGCCGCTAGTGGGGGGCTGGCAGTCGGCCAATGTCCACCTGCATCTGCCTACAACTGGGCGAGTGCAGCTTAGTACTTCAGGCAGTACAGCCGTGCTGTTGGATGACGTAGTGCTAAAGCCAGTCGGTAGCCAAGTGACTACCTACACCTACGACCCCTTGGTCGGCATGAGCTCGCAGACTGGCCCCGATGGGCGTACCACCTTCTATGAGTACGACGGGCTGGGCCGGCTGGTGCGCACCCGCGACGAGCAGGGCCGCATCCTCTCCCAGCAGCAGTACCACTACGCCGGCAAATAGCCCGGTTGCGAACGGCTGCTTTTCCTGTTTTCCGCCTGCCTTCCCGCTCCTATGCCCTGGACTTCTACGCTTGCTCGCACTCTTTTTCGTCACCTTTGCGGCCTGGGGCTAAGTCTCTGTCTATGGCTCACGCTTGCGCCGGCGCGGGCCCAGACGCTGCCCGCCAGCGAGGGGCAGGTGGCTGACTCGACGGAGTTGCGCGTGCTGCGCCAGTTCTACTACGCTACCGGCGGCGCCCAGTGGACGCGGCAGGCGGGCTGGCTGCAGGGCACCAGCCTGGCCCAGGCCGCTAGCTGGTACGGCGTGAGCCTATCCGGGGGCGATGTGGTCGGCCTCCACCTGTCCAGCAATCACCTCACGGGTCGGCTGCCCGTTAGCCTGGGCCAGCTCACCGGCCTACACGAGGTAGAGCTGCGAGAAAACCAGCTCACTGGCGGGCTACCCGCCACGCTCGGCCAGCTTCCTGACTTGCACGTGCTCGCGCTGCAGCAGAACCAATTTACCGGGCCCTTGCCTCCAGAGCTCGGCCAACTCCACGAGTTGTGGCGCCTGGAACTCTGGCAAAACAGCTGGCGCGATTCCATCCCGGCGGCCTGGGGGGGCCTCCGCCAGCTCCAGAATCTAAGCATAGCGCAGGGTGAACTCCTCGGCCGCCTGCCCAAGGAGCTGGGGCAGCTTACGCAACTGAGTTATCTCAACTTGGCGGCCAACCAACTGCGCGGAGCATTGCCCCCGGAACTGGGTGACTGCGCCGCCCTGGTGACGCTGCACCTGAATACCAACCAACTGAGCGGGCCCCTGCCCGCCAGCTGGGGGCGCCTGCGCCAGTTGCAGGACCTGCGCCTGTCTAACAACCTACTCAGCGACAGCTTGCCGGCGGAGCTTACGCAGCTTACCCGGCTTACCTCGCTGGCCCTCGACCATAACTACTTCACGGGTCCGCTGCCCGCCGCCTTCGGTCAGCTGACCGCCCTGAGTGGTCTGGAATTGAGCTATAACCAGTTCAGCGGCCCGCTGCCTGAGTCCTTCAGCCAGCTACCCGCCCTGAGCTACTGCATCCTGACTCACAATCAGTTCAGCGGCCCCTTGCCGTCGCCCCGGGGGAATGGTTTGCGCCAGCTGGAGTATTTCTATGCCAGCGAAAATGCGTTCAGCGGTGGGCTACCCGACTCGCTGAGCACCTGCCCGCGCCTGAGCTGGCTACACCTGGCCAGTAACCACCTCAGTGGGACTTTGCCCGTCGCCTGGGGGCGGCTACGGGCGCTGCGCCAGCTCGAAGTCAGCCACAATGAGCTGACGGGCAACCTGCCCGATTCGCTGGCGCGCCTCACCCAACTCAGCTACCTGGGGCTGACGGGCAACCGACTCACGGGCTCCTTGCGGTCGGTGGCCGGGCTCCGGAGCCTGGGCCAGCTGAGCGCGGCAAACAACGATTTTTCCGGCAGTCTGCCAGCAGAGTTGGGGCAGTTGTCGCAGCTGGTGTATCTCTACCTGGACCATAACCAGCTCACGGGAGAGCTGCCAGCCAATCTAGGGCAGCTTACTAAGCTTCAGCAGTTCACGCTCAGCGGCAATCAGGTGCGCGGACGTATCCCAGCCGCCCTGTTACAGCTACCACAGCTCCAGCTACTGCGCCTAAAAGGTAACGAGTTAGAGGATATTGAGCCTCTGAATGCGAGTAGCCCCTTGACTATCTCGGTGGACTTGCAGAACAATCGCCTCAGCTTTGCCGCCCTGGAACGCCTTTACCAAGGCCCGGGCCAGCTGCTACTCAGCTATGTGGATGCGCGCGCCCAACGCCCGCCCGCCGGAGTAGAAACGCTGGCCTATCAGATAGGCCAGCCCTTAGTACTACGGCCCAGTCGCCCTACCCCTGCCGTGCGGGGCTACGGCTACCAGTGGCAGCGGCAGGTAGGGGGGGGGTGGGTGGATATGCCCGGCGACACGCTGCTGACCAAATCCTGGGCCCAGGCCACGGCCGCCGAGCAGGGCACCTACCGCCGGGCCGAACACCACCGCTGGTTCCGCGACGGGCAGGCCGTACCCACGGAACTCTACTCGGCCCCGCTCTATGCCGACTTGGTGCCGTATAAGCCACTGGCCCAGAACCGCCCCGATGACCGCAATCCGGTTCCGGGCGCACCGCTGGCCCCGGCTCTGCGCCTGGCCGCCGACACGGCCACTACGGGCGACGTCAACTTCGTGCGCAGCTGGAGCCCGCGCGTGGCCCTGACCGATTCGAGCCGCGTGCGCCGGGCCCCGGTCGATTCGGTGGCCGCCAGCACCCAGTATCTGGATGGGCTGGGCCGCCCCATCCAAACGGTGCTGCACCAGGCCTCGGCCGCCCGGCGCGATGTGGTGCAGTTCCAGACCTACGATGGACTGGGCCGCGAGCGCTACCAGTTTTTGCCCTACGCCGCCGCGCCCGTGGCCACGCGCCAAGGCTACCATGCCGACGCGCTGCCGGCGCAGTACGAGTTTTACCAGCGCACGGGCCCCGTGGGCGGTGGCATCGGCCCGCTGGAGGCGGGCGACCCCACCGTGGGCGTAGCGCGTACCGGGGCAGCCTACGCCGAGACGCAGTTCGAGGCCTCGCCTCTGAATCGGGTCACGGCCCAGGGGGCGCCGGGCGAGGTCTGGCAGCTGACCGCCGGTCACATTGTGGAGCGGCAGGAGCGCCCGAACACGGTTCAGGACTCGGTCCTGCGCTTCGTGCCCACCTACGACCCGCGCAGCGTAGACCCGGGCTACCAGGGTTTCTATGCGGCGGGGGAGCTTTGGGGCACGGACGTCTCGGACAGCCACGGCCCGAACGAGCCGGGGGAGCAGGGCTACCGCACTATTGAGTGGAAGGATAAGCTCGGCCAGATGGTGCTCAAACAAGTCGAGGCCAATCGCACGGGCACGCGCCGCACGGGCCTGCACAGCCGCTGGCTGCGCACGGCCTACGCCTACGACGACTTCGGACGCCTGCGCTTCGTGCTCCAGCCCGAGGCCAGCAAGCGCGTGCTGGCGCTGGGTGACCAGGTCGCGCCGCTGCCGGCCAGCGCCTTGTCTTTTCTGTTTCACTACCGCTACGACGGGCGCGGACGCCAGATTGCCAAACAAGTGCCTGGGCAGGAGGGCGAGACGCTCGTGGTCTACGACCAGCTTGACCGCCCCATCCTGAGCCAGGACCCCGTGCAGCGGCTGCACAAGCAGTGGAGCCTGACCAAGTACGACGCCCTGGGGCGCATTATCTTTTCAGGCTTGCTGACGCAGCAGGACACACTTGGCCAAGTGCGGCTGCAGGCTCTGGCCTCGGCCGACACGGCCGCCAGCCACCAGTACGAGCAGCGCGTGGCTCCTAACCTACCCAACTTCGGCGGCTACAGCTACGACCACGCGTTTCCGCGCCTGGGCCAGGGCGGCTTCGTGGGCGGGCAGGTGCTGAGTGTGACGCACTACGACGACTACGACTTCGACAACGACGGCCAGCCCGACGCCACCTATAATGTCAGCACGGACGGCCGGTTCCCCAGCGGGCAGGCCCCGGTGGCCGATGCGCTGCGCACCACGGGGCTGACCACGCGCACCAGGACCCGGGTGCTGGGCGTGGCCGAGAATGATCCCAGCCAGGCGGCGTGGCTCACCACCACCACCTTCTACGACGAGCGGGCGCGCCCCGTGCAGGTGCAGACGATTAACGCCCGCCAGGGCCTGGACCTGCTCACCACCCGGCTCGACTTCCCGGGCAAGGTGGTGCAGAGCGTGGCCGTGCACCAGGGGCCGAGCCACGACCCGGTGCAAGTGGCCGAGTTCTTCACCTACGACCACACCGGCCGGCTGCTCACCGCCCGCCAGCAGCTGCCCGGTGAGGGGCGCCCGGCCCTGCTCGACAGCGTGCAGTATAACGAAATCGGGCAGGCCGTACGCAAGACGCTGGGCACGGGCCGCCTGAAGCAGGACGTGGACTACGCCTACAACATCCGCGGCTGGCTCACCAGCCTCAACGACCCCTACCAGCCTAACAAGCAGGACCTGTTTAACCTGAGCCTGCACTACGAGCAGGGCTTCACGCCGGGCTACGAGCAGTACAACGGCAACCTGACGGGCCAGACCTGGCGGGGGCACGATGGCGTGCAGCGGGCCTACGGCTACGTCTACGACCCGCTCAACCGCCTGCTGCAGGGTGACTTTGTAGCCCGCACCACCACCTCGCCCCTGACGCCGATGGCGGGAGCCTGGAAGGCAGAGGAGGACAACTATCGCCTCGCCTTCGTCTCCTACGACGACAACGGCAACATCCTCACGCTGCGTCGTCGGGGGCTGTTGCACAACGCCACCCACGCCACCGGCAAGCAGTACGGGGCAGTGGACAACCTCACCTACGCCTACCAGGGCAACCGTCTGCTCACCGTCGATGATGCCGTCACGGGCAACCAACTGCCCCGCCCGAAGAACTACCACGGCGCGCCCACCAGCCTGGCCGGCGACTTCCAGGAACAAGGCGTCAAGCTCAGCGAGGAGTACCTGTACGACGCCAACGGCAACCTGACCCAGGATAAGAACAAGGGCATCACGGGCATTCTCTACAACCATCTGAACCTGCCCCGCCAGATTCATTTCGGGGCGGTGGGCGATAGCATCGTCTTCCGCTACACGGCCAGCGGGCAGAAGGTAGCCAAGCTCGTCTATCAGACTGGCAAGAATAAGCCATTACGCACGGACTACCTGGGTTCCTACCAGTACGAGCAGGACTCGCTCAAATTCTTTCCTCACGCTGAGGGCCGCGTGCTGCGTTTCGTTTCCTACGATGCCGCCCGCCAAGCCACGGTCAGCTACCAGCGCGAGTTCACGTTTAAGGACCACCTGGGCAACCTACGCCTAGCCTACCGCCTGGGCCAGACCCGTACCTATCTGGCCAGCCTGGAGCAGGACTCGGCGACCCGCAAGCGCGAAACCCAGCAGTTCGACTCGCTCAGCGTGAGCCCGCCCATCGCCATGGCTACGCCCTACACTTACGGCGGGGGCACCTACGCCGCCCGCCTCAACGCGGGTGGGGCCGCCCCCCAGCCCCTGGGGCCACTCACCCAGCTCACCGTGCAAAAGGGCGATATGCTACGCGTGCGCGCCCCCGGCCTCTACCCCCAAAAAGTCAGCAATTCCAGCTTTGCCTTCTCGTTGGCCTCCTTTGTGGCCAGCCTCGTGCAGCCTGCTCCGGCCGGCAGCCCGAGCGGGGTGGACGGCAGCCGGCGCGGGGGCCTGCCGCTGCTGCAACTGGGCCTGGGGGCCGGCGTGGCCGCGCTGCCCCAACTCAGCGGCGGCGTGCCCAAGGGCTATCTACGGGTGCTCGTCTTCAATCAGGACTCGGCCCTTATCGACCAGCGCACGCTGCAACTCAGCCAGGATGCGCTGGGCAACTACGAGGTGCTCGATACCCACTGGCTGCCCATCACGCAGAATGGCTACGTGACGGTGTACGTGGGCAACGAGAGCGCGACCGACGTCTACTTTGACGAGCTGCGCATCGAGCACCGCCAGGGCCTGCAAGTGCAGGAAACACAGTATGACCCAGCCGGGCTGGAATTGGCCAGGCTGGCCCCGCCCTCGCCCGGCATCCGCGGGCTCAACAACTATCGCTTTAATGGGAAAGAGTTTCAAGGGGATTTGGGCATAGCCTGGAATCATCAGGACTGGCGCTTCCTCGACCCGCAGTTGCTACGCTGGCATTCTGGTGACCCGGAATTGGAGAGTGGGCAGGAGTCGTGGACTCCATATTCCTTTGGCTACGATAACGCCATTAGATTTGCTGATGCTAATGGACGAGCGCCCGATGGCCCTGGCCAGCCTACGCCAGCAAAGCCTTTCCATTTTAACTATAGCTATCAAAATTCGAGTGGTATACATGTATACTGTGGAACGGTCACAAATGGAGTCGTGAACTATTCACTGAGTAATATTAAAGGCTCGCCGAAGAATCTAGCGAACATTTCTAACAAGAGTGCCGGCGTAATAGCTGCCTCAATGTCCAAGGCCAACGTAAACACGGTTAATGTTACCAGTACTCACAGGAGTCCTAGACAGGATGCAGCTGCTATGTATACTAACGCTGCTAAACCAAATGGGGTAGCAGATGGACACAGATTATATGGCGCTAATGGTGACAAAATAGTTGATGCCTATGCCGCCGCCCGGGGTACCGGATTAAATCGGGAGCAAACTATTGACCTCATGACAGCCACCATAGTGCAAATTGGTCCGACTAAAGTTTCTCATCATGCCTTTGAGCCCGCCGTATTAAATGTCATTGACATATCTAATTCTGCACTCGGTTCGCAAGCTAGAAGTTTCAATGCAGCCCTGCTTTCAAATCCAGAAGTGCATCCAATGTTTTCCCCCTACACTCTTGGCCATCGTGACCCTGCTTTTCACCTCGAAATTGCACCAAGCCCACAAAGTACCTCTACACCAACCCCAATGAAATGACTACAATATTCTTCGCAGCATTCTTAATACGTAGTAGTTTTGGACTAACTCCTTGCGTCCAAACTATTCCAAAAGTCAAGCCCAGCCCAATTGTATCAAAAAAGCAACAACCAAGCATTAGATACCATGCGGGCCAAAATAGTCACTCTACACAAGCTCGTTTGCTACAAGGTGTGTGGTCTGAATGCTCGGACTGTAATGCGGATTTTGCTATTAAGGGAGACCAAGTCATTTTTTATGACCCAGGAACGGATGGGAAACCAGACGTAACGTATTGGAAAATTTCTAATAATAAGCTTTTTTTCATTTACAAGGGTGGAAGTGTGGTGACAGATGCCATTATTAAGTTGACCAAAGACAGCTTGGTATTATATCGTAGAGATAAAGAAGCGGGTGTTATTGGGTACTCGCGATTTGTTAGGCTGAAGTAGAAATTTGTATTTAATTATATATTTAAACACAAATTCCATATCATATAATGCGTGCCATGAGTTACGACACGACTCACTAGCCCAGTATGCGCTAGTAGGGCGATATCCGTAGAAGCCAAAGTAGGCACAGGGGCTCCCCCTGCGGCTGCTCCACGGCAGGCACGGGCATCAGCACGCGCCTAGGCCGCAAGCCCATTGAGCAAATCCAGATAGGCGACTCGGTGTGGGCCTACAACGAGCGCACCCGCCAGACGGCCCTGCGGCCGGTTACCCACCTATTCCGCTACCAGCGCGACACGGCGTACGTGCTGCACACGGCCACGGGCGAGGCTCTGCGCACCACCTCCGACCACCCGTTCTACGTGCGTGGGCAGTGGGTGCGTGTCAAGCGCCTGTGCGTGGGCGACTCGCTGGTGAGCCAGCGCGGCCAGCGCCACGTGCTGCGCCGCATCGACCTTAAGCCCGAGCATGTGACGGTCTACAACTTCACCGTCGATGAGCTGCATACCTATTTTGTCGGCCAGAATGCTATATTGGTCCACAATTGCCCCGATGTCCCTACTACTAGAGTGAGACATTACACTGGCAACAAAGGAATTGATGGAATAGAAAAGTCTGGTAGTATAAAGGCTTACGACCAGAATAAGGTATTTGCGGAAAGCGCAAATAAAAAGGTGCTTTCTGCTTCGGATGCTTCAAAAAGATATCTCATAGGCAAGAATAGTGCTCGTAACTATGTCGAATTCGATGTGCCATCGAGTAGAGTTAAAGAGGTGACGAATAGACTATCAGGTAAGCCAGAACTCACTATTCATGGTGACGTAGAATTAGGCCCGGCTTCTAATGCCAATTATGTTCGTAGAAAATGATGACACTTAGTGAAAATGAGGCACGAGAGGTAGTTCAGACGTTGGAAGAGATAGTAAATTCACTTGGTAAAATAAGCCGAGCTTATGACTCTAGTGAAACTATAGCTTTCGCAATTCTATATGGTATGCTCGCTAATGATGTACCTATGAGGTTGGCGAAAATAAGAGGGCTCTTTTACGATAAGTATGAGTCATCTGATAGTAGCGCGAGTGAACTAGAATCCATTCTGGAAGATACTGAAAATTGGCCTATGCTGAATACTGAGCAGTTGAAGGATTGGGTATTGAAAAAGGGGTAACAGTATCCTTCCAGGTAAATTCACAGAATAAAACCGGCAGTAGGCAGTCTTTTAACCTCAACTATTCATGCTCACATGAGTGCTTCCTTTTCGGCCGCTGCCGGGCCCCAGGCGTTAGGATATCTCTACCAAGCCCAGTATGCACTTTATGCCCTGCTCACGGCCGATGGTGAAGAATCCGCCCTCATCCTGGAAGGGCTGGATGACGTGGAGCTGCAAAGTGCGACGGCGACCGAGCTCTAGCAACTCAAGCACAACTTGAGCACCAAACGGCAGGCGGTGTTGTCGAACCGCAGCACCGACTGGTGGAAGACACTCCGGGTCTGGGCGACTGTGTTGCAGAAGCAGCAGTGGGACCCGCTGCGCACCCGGTTAGCCCTCCTCACGACGGCCACCGCCGCCCCGGGCTCCATCCCCAGCCTGTTGCGCGACGATGCCGCCCGTGAAAACGCTGAAGCTCTGAAGCAGCTGGTCGCGTTGGCTACCACGGCCCCCAGCCAGGCCCTGGCAGCCCCGGTGCAGGTGTTCAACTCCCTGACTCTTCAGCAGAAGCAGCTCGTGCAGGCTATCGTCGTGCTCGACCAGTCGCCTCCGATGCCCGACCTCGAAGGGTTCAGCAAAAAGGTGCTGGGCTACCTCGCCTCAGCCGACAAAAAGCACTAGGTGTACCTGCACCTGCTCGGGGGTGGTACCGCCGGGCGGCCGACCAGCTCGTGCAGGCGCAGCACGTGCCCATCACCAAGATTGACCTGAAAAACCTGCTGGCTGAGCTGCGGAGCCAGTTTCACCAGCACAGCCTGCCGGTGGAGTTTGCCCGGGCCGAGCCTGAAGAGGCGTACTACCGCTCGCCGGAAGGCCGGCCGTTTGGGCGGCAGCTCGACTTCCTGAACCTGCGCACCCAGCGCATCCGCTACGCCGTGAAAGACTACTACCAGGCGTTTAGCCAGCGCACCAAATGGGGTGTCGCTGGCCTGCGCTTCGTGGGCGAGCTGAGCGCCTACGAGGCCGACCTTACAGCACAGTGGGCGCAGTACGTAGACCGGCTGACGTATGAGATGGAGTTTTCTGGGAACCTGGAAGAAGATATGGGCGGCGTGCAGTTTGGGCGGCGGGTGCTGGACTGAGTCGAAATGTGAGGTGGTCGGGTAAAAGTGGACACGGCGAAAGTAACTTTCCCTTGTCATGGAAGCAGCAAAACCAGCCGGTAAACGGCAACGAACCAAGTACGATGTGGCCTTTCGAACCGAGGCAGTCCGCCGCGTGAACCAGGATGGGCAGATGGCGGCGCGGGTCGCGCAGGCGTTAGGTATGAGCGAGGCCGTGTTGGGCAAGTGGGTGCGGGCAGCCCGCCTGCAAGCTGCTCGTCCAGCCGGCAGCGACGCGCTGGAGCAGGAAAATAAGCAGTTGCGGGCACAATTAGCCCGCGCTGAGATGGAGCGGGATATTTTAAAAAAAGCGCTGACCATCTTTTCGCAACCGACGGGTCAATGAAACGCTTCGCTTTCATTGCTTTACACGCTCCCTGCTGGCCCGTGCGGCAGCAGTGCCGCTTGCTAGGCGTCAGCCCCAGCGGCTACTACGCGTGGCAAAAGCGCGTCCCGATTGCGGCGGCCGAGCCAGCGCTTGCCGCCTGGCAAGTGGCGGCCCAGCGCGTCTTCACCACCCATGCCGGTCGCTATGGCCAACGCCGGCTGCGCGCCCAACTGCGGCGCGAAGGCCACACCGTGGGCCGGCAGCGGTTGCGCGGCTGGCTCAGTGCCAGTGGCTTACGGGCCCTCTGCACGCGCGCCAGTTCCCGGCCCCCGCGCACTACGGCCTTCTTATAGCAGCGGGGGGATAAAATTACGCTAAGCCCTTTCCAGTGGCTTTCGCAGGCTGCGCAGCCCATTGGGCTGCACCTCCACTTGGCTGGGGAAGGTGTACTTGCCTAGGCGGTTAATGTGCTCGTAGCGAGCAGGTGAGAGGCGGGCCAGGTCTTCGTCGCGCACCTCGACACCCTCTGCTCGTAGCGTTTGCACCACCTGTTGCAGATAAATCGTGTTGCAGAGCACCACCAGGTTAGTGACCAGATTCAGGGCGCCCACCACCTCCTGTTGGGCTTCTTCCTGCTTGCGACGTATGAGCCCATCGCCACCAAACCAGAGAAACACCCGTAGCGCGTGCAGCCGCTCGCCCTTGTTGAGCTGCGTGTGAATCTTGCGCCGCAGGGGCTGACTGAGCAGGTAGCGCAGGATGAAGTTGGTTTTGATGAGCCGCCCATACTGCTGCAGTACATAGGTCAGATTATGCTGACGCGGGTAAGCTTGGAGCTTGCTGATGAAGAGCGAGGCTGTCACGTAGCCGAGCTTAAACGAGCCGGCGACCCGCAGCAGGTCGTCCAGGCGGGCTTCAATATAGCCCGCCTGCACGTGGCCGGTGAAGTGCAGGCCCGGATAGCTCAACTCCCGGCCCCGGATGCGACAGAGCTTCTGGTCGCCGATGTCGCGCAGGCGCGGCGAGTACTGCAGGCCCAGCAGGTCAAAGAGGCCGAAAACCAGGTCGGTGTAGCCATGCGTGTCGGTGGCGTGCTCGACGATGACCACGTCGGTTTCGTTGCCCAGCACTTCGTCCAGCACGTAGGTGGCGTCGCGCTCGGTGGCAGGGATGACTTTGCTGCCGTACTGGGCGTAGTGGTCGGCCGTGTGGGTATAAAACGTGACGCCGCGGCCGTAGCCGAAGTAGCGCGGCAGGGCCTTGGCATTGCGCACGGCCCCGCTAACAGGGAAGCGCTGCCCGTCCGAGGAAGATAGCCCGCCGCCGCCCCAATGCCGGGCCAGCCACTGGCGGTGCTGCTGGTTGACCACGCGGGTGGTGGCGGCCCGCAGCGGCTGCTCGTGCAGGAACTGGTGGGTGGCCCACCACACCGTCTGGTATTCTAAGCCCGTGCTGCGGGCCATGTCGGACAACGGGATGTTGCAGGCGGCCGCCAACAGGGCGGCGTAAACGGGCTCCGGGCCCTCATTGCCCCCGGCCGACGCCTCGCGTAGCAACTCAGAGAAGCCGGTCCAGCCGTCCACCTCCACTAAAATATCGGTCAGTTCCACGACCGGCATGCGCGCCCGAATCTGCTCGTCCAGTGCTTGGAGGGAGGCCGGCAATTCCTCGGCTTGCAAGGCGGTGAGCACCAATTCGCCGTCTTCCAGGCGCACCTCGCCGCCTTCGGCCAGCAGGGCCGTGACCTGCGGCAGCAGCGCTTCGAGCTCAGCCAGGCGGGCGTGCAGGCGCTGGCTGGGGTCGCCGGGGAGGCCCAGCTGGCGCAGCACCTCCCCGCGCAGGCCGGGCCACTGCGCGGCCGGAATCAGGTAGCTCTCTAGGTCGGCGTATTTGCGCGAGCCCGGCACGAACACGTCGCCTGAGCGCAGCCGCTCGCGCAGGGTGGCCAGCACGCACAGCTCGTAGGGCAGGCGCTCCGATGCTTGTTGCGGGTGCACAAAGCCCTGCCAGGAGGGCGTGATGAAGTCCGTCGGGGCATCAGTCGGCAGCTTGCGTCGGGCGCCGGTCTGCAACTCCACCACTAGGGCCAGGGCCTCGGCGAAGTGGTCGCCGGCAAAGGCACTGGTAAACGAGACGTGCCGCAGCAGGTTGGCCGAGAATTGCTTCAGGTGTCCATAGCGACGCAGTAGAAAAGCCAAGGGCGAATCCAGGCGGGTATCACTCAGGGCGTAATAGCCCTGCAGGGCCTGCTCCACCTGCTCCCGGGGAATGGCCTCAAATACGGCTTGTCGCACCTGCCCGGCCGGTATCTGTTCGTCCACCACCGTGCGGGCGACCTGGGCGAAGACGCGCAGGGCCGTTTCACGGGCCTGGCGAATAGCCAGCAGGTGGGCCTCGTACTCACGCTGGGCTTTGCGCTGGGCCAAGGCCCAATAGTCGCTGAACATGGTCAGCACCGCGTCGAGCACGTCGCGGTAGCTTTCTAGCACGAAAGCCACCAGCAGCGGGTAGCGTTTGGCCGGGGCATAGCGGCCGATGGCTTGGCTGGTGCGGTGGCGCGCCCGGTGGGCCAGACGCTTGCGCCGGTTGGCATTCAGCCCGCTCGTGTCCCAGTCGACCAGCCCCAACTGGTGCAGGAAGTCGAGCTTGGTCAGCGCCTGGTTGATGGCCGTGGGCGTGTTGGCCGTCGCCGGCTGGCACAGCCAGCGGTGCGGGGTCACGCGCCGGGCGGGGTCGGGCACCAATAGGGCGTCGAGCTGCGCTTCCACCGTCGGCGTGAGCAGCGGGGCCAGGCGCTGGTAGGTGACCACGTCAGTTTGTAGCAAGGCTTGGCTTACCAGCAACTCCAGTACCGAGATGGCCGGCCGCAGCAGGCGGTCTTGGTGCAGCTTTTGACAGGCGGCCTGCAAGAGCAGGCGCGGCTGGTCATGCTCCAGCGCCCGTTCCAGCAGCCAGGCTTCCAGGCCGGGGCTGTCCAGGGGCTGCCATTTGCGGTAGCCCAAGTGGCGTAGCACCAGTTGCAGGTGCTCGCTACGGGTAGCGGCCCGTTCGCCGTAGCTGGCCAGCGCGTCCGGGGCGATGCCCAACTGCTGGCCGACAAAGGCGGCTACTGGCGGCGGGACCTGCTCGAACCAGTCTTCGGGCAGGTAGCCCATCAGGCGCACCAGGCCCAGCTGCACGGCGCAGCCCAGGCGGTTGCCGTCGCGGCGCTGCCGCTGGACAAACTCCCGGTCTGCCTTCGTCAGGTGAAATTGCTGGCGTAGGTCGGTTTCGCTCAGGGTGGCGGGTACTTGTTGGTAGCCCTGGCGTTCGGGCGCGGTGAGAAAGGGCAAAATCATGCAGGGGAGCGCGGGTCAAAAAGCCATAGCTTTCCGAACCATGCTTTCCCGAACTCGCCCCCAGGGCTAAGCGGTCGAAAAGGCAGGGCCAGAAAGTCGGCCCAAAAATAAATAGGGGGTTTATCTTTGTGAACCTGACTTTCTGACCCCACATGAACAAAACCTTCGGCTACGCCCGCGTTTCCACCGTCGACCAGAACCTGGACACCCAACTCGACATCCTGACCAAGGCTGGGTGCGACCGTATCTTTCAGGACAAAATCACGGGCATGAGCCTGCAGCGGCCGGCGCTTGATGAGTTGCTGGGGCTGTTGCGCGAAGGCGACACGGTGCTGGTGGCGCGCTTCTTCCGCCTGGGTCGTAGCCGCGACCATGTGATTCACTTGGTCAACTCCTTCCACCAGCGTGGCATCCACTTCAAGGCCCTCGACTTGGGCATCGACACCACCACGCCGGCGGGTAAGTTTATGCTCTCCATTTTCGCCTCGTTGGCCGAGTACGACCGCGAGAGCATCCTGGAGAAGACCAAAGCAGGTCAGCAGTTGGCCGCCGCCCAGGGCAAGCACATCGGCCGGCCCAAAGGGCTTGATGCCGAAAATTTGAGCAAAGTGAAGAAGGCCATGGACAAAAGCTTGTCCGTGGCCGAAACCGTGGAACTGACCGGCATCAGTCTCTCCAGCGTCAAACGCTACCGCAAGCACCTGCAGGCCATCGTACAGTAGGAGTCGCCTCTCCCGGCCGGCCGGCCCCCGCGGGGCTGCTAGTGGGCACCGCGGGGACCGGCTTTCGTCAAGCCATTCGCACGACCCCTAAATCATGCTCAGCGCTATGGCCAGCTTGTCGTCCGTTTGCGGGGAGTAGCGGAAATCCGGCGCGGCCGATACCGG
>Ga0265798_10002558_pt1 | contig 26741 bp, 22 predicted proteins | sample P3T30metagenome_FD_192430 | JGI IMG/M metagenome (GOLD analysis project Ga0265798, IMG submission 192430) | Plant litter microbial communities from East Loma Ridge, Irvine, California - P3 T30 | ecosystem: Environmental > Terrestrial > Plant litter > Unclassified | place: USA: California...
CCGAGGGCCTCGTGCAGCGTCACCAGAAGCCCGAGGACGCCGACCAGCCCGTCGAGCCCATGGCCGAATGGGAGGCCGAGCTGCTCGCGCAGGGCGAGGCCAAGGCCGCTGACGCTGCTGCCGAGGCACCTGCTGCCGAGGCGCCCGTCGCCGAGGCCCCCGTCGAGGAGAACGACGCCGACGCACAGGTCGCCGCGAAGCCCCTGGGCGAGCCGGTCGTCGAGCCCGTCGCCGAGGCGACCGAGGCCACGGCCGCCGAGCCGGCCGACGCCGACTCGAAGTAGTCCTCCTCCACCTCTCCGACTCCACGAAAGGAAGTCAGACACATGGCCAACTACACCATCGCTGACGTCAAGATCCTCCGTGACCGCCTCGGCGCGGGCATGGTCGACAGCAAGAACGCCCTCGAAGAAGCCGACGGCGACATCGAGAAGGCCGTCGAGATCCTCCGCGTCAAGGGGCTGAAGGGCGTCGCCAAGCGCGAGGGCCGTCAGACCACCGCCGGTCTCGTCGCCGCCAAGCCCGGTTCGGGCTACGCCACGTTGATCGAGCTCGCCAGCGAGACCGACTTCGTCGCGAAGAACGAGAAGTTCGTCGCCCTGGCCGACCAGGTCCTCGAGGCCGTGCACGCGGCCGGTGCCTCCAGCGCCGCCGAGGGCAACGCGGCCGCGATCGGCGGCCAGACCGTCGAGGCCTTCGTCAACGACGAGGCCGCCCTCATGGGCGAGAAGGTCGAACTGCGCACCGTCAACCGCATCGAGGGCGAGCAGTTCGCCATCTACCTGCACAAGACCTCGAAGGACCTGCCCCCGCAGGTCGGCGTGGTCGTCGGCTACACCGGTGACGACGCCGAGACCGCTCGTTCGATCGCTCAGCACATCGCCTTCGCCGCGCCGACGTACCTGTCGCGCGACGAGGTGCCGGCCGAGCAGGTCGACAAGGAGCGTGCCATCGTCGAGGAGACCGCGAAGAACGAGGGCAAGCCCGAAGCGGCCCTGCCCAAGATCATCGAGGGTCGCCTCACCGGCTTCTTCAAGGAGATCGCCCTGCTCGACCAGGCCTACGCGAAGGACAACAAGTTGTCGGTCGCCAAGGTCGTCGACGAGGCCGGACTGTCGATCACGGGCTTCGCCCGCATCAAGGTCGGCGCCTAAGCAGCACCGTGACGGGGCCCGAGACGAACGTGTCTCGGGCCCCGTTCCCGTGCCCGGCCGAGGTGACGACGCCGGGCGCATCATCGGCGACGGACGGCGACCAGCCCGAACTCGCTAACCTGGCTACGGCCACGACGAGACGGAGACTCGCATGACATCGGAAACCACCGGACGACGACGCGTCCTGCTGAAGCTCTCGGGCGAGGCCTTCGGCGGCGGCCAGCTCGGCGTGAACCCCGACGTGGTCGGTGCCATCGCCCGTGAGATCGCCGACGCGGCGACCGACGTCGAGATCGCGATCGTGGTCGGCGGCGGCAACTTCTTCCGTGGCGCCGAACTCAGTCAGCGCGGCATGGACCGAGGCCGGGCCGACTACATGGGCATGCTGGGCACGGTCATGAACGCCCTCGCCCTCCAGGACTTCCTCGAGCAGGCCGGTGCCGCCACGCGTGTGCAGTCCGCCATCGCGATGACCCAGGTCGCCGAGCCCTACATCCCTCGTCGTGCCGAGCGGCACCTCGAGAAGGGACGCGTCGTCATCTTCGGTGCCGGCGCCGGTCTGCCGTACTTCTCGACCGACACCGTCTCGGCCCAGCGGGCCCTCGAGATCGGGGCCTCCGAGGTCCTCGTCGCCAAGAACGGCGTCGACGGCGTCTACTCGGCGGACCCCCGCCACGACCCGTCGGCGGTCAAGCTCGACCGGCTCACGTACCAAGAGGCACTGATGCAGGGGCTCAAGGTCGTGGACTCGACCGCCTTCAGCCTCTGCATGGACAACGGCATGCCCATGCACGTGTTCGGCATGGAAGGCGAGGGCAACATCGCCCGCGCCATCCGTGGCGAACGCATCGGAACCATCGTCAGCAACTAGACGACTAAACTCGACCGCGAACCGAACAAGGAGCACCAGTGGCGATCAACGACGTACTCACCGAGACGCGCGAGAAGATGGACAAGGCGCTCGACGCGGCCAAGAACGACTTCGGCACGGTGCGAACCGGCCGCATCAACCCGGCTCTGTTCCAGAAGATCCCGATCGACTACTACGGCAGCCCGACGCCGCTGGCCCAGCTCGCCTCGCTCCAGGTGCCCGAGGCACGCACGATGATCGTCACGCCGTACGACAAGACGGCCCTCAAAGAGATCGAGAAGGCCATCGCGACCTTCCCGAACCTCGGGGCCAACCCGACGAACGACGGCACCATCGTCCGCGTCACGATCCCCGAACTGACGCAGGAGCGTCGCAAAGAGTTCGTCAAGCTCGTCCGCAGCAAGGGCGAGGACGCCAAGGTGCAGGTGCGCAACGTCCGTCGCAAGTCGAAAGAGGCGCTCGACGCCCAGAAGACCGAGGTCGGCGACGACGAGGTCGCCCGCGCCGAGAAAGAGCTCGAGTCGATCACCAAGGGCTACATCGACTCCATCGACGACGCGCTGAAGAAGAAAGAAGCGGAGCTGCTCGAGGTCTGATGAGACAGCGACCCGACGGCGCCGGCCCCGACGACTCGTCACCGGCTCAGAAGAGCACCCTCGGCAGTCGCCGGGCCGACTTCGACGCTCGTGCGCAGGCGGCCCGGCACGACATCGAGAACCAACTGCGAGCCGGCAAGGCGCGCCTCGACTCGCGCAACGAGAAGTTGACGGCGCGCACCGGACGCAACCTGCCGGCCGCCATCGCCGTGGGTGTGCTGCTCGGGGCTGCGGTCCTGCTGAGCCTGATCTTCGTCAAGGCGTTCTTCATGATCGTGGCGGCGGCCCTGATCGGCTCGCTGTGCTTCGAACTCGCCAGCGCCCTCCGCTTCGCCGGGCGCGACGTGCCCCGCCTGCCGAGCGTCCTCGCGGGCGTGGCCGTCGTCCCCGCGGCCTTCTACGGGGGAGCCGGGGGCCAGTGGGCCGCACTCGTCGGTGGCATCGTCGTCGTGTCGCTGTGGCGTCTCGTCGAGTTGGCCCGTCCTTCGCACCGTGGTGGCGCCTCCTCGCTCGGTCGCGACCTGGGGGCCGGAGCGTTCGTCCAGATCTACTGCTCGTTCCTCGGCAGCTTCATGGTGCTGATGGCCGCCCGGCCCGACGGCCAGTGGTGGACACTGTCGGCACTCATCGTGGTGATCGCCGTCGACACCGGCGCCTACGCGACCGGGCTCAACTTCGGCAAGCACCCGATGGCTCCCCGCATCAGCCCGAAGAAGACCTGGGAAGGTTTCGCCGGCTCGGTGGCCGCCAGCCTCATCGCGGCCGTGCTGCTGTCGGTCTTCCTGCTCGACGAGCCGTGGTGGTTCGGCCTCGTCTTCGGCGGCGTCATCATCGTGACGGCCACCATCGGCGACCTGTCCGAGTCGCTCATCAAGCGTGACCTCGGCATCAAGGACATCAGCACCTGGCTGCCCGGTCACGGCGGTTTCCTCGACCGGCTGGACAGCACGTTGCCGTCGGCCGCTGCGGCCTACGGTCTCTACCTGCTCTTCGCGTAGGGGCGTTCCGACGAGGGTGACGGGCCGCGCGTCCAGCCGCTTGCCATCGGGCCATGCGGCATGATGGTGGCCGTGAGCAGCACATTCCCGATCGTTCCCAAGGGCAAGCGGGGTTACGACGTCGACGAGGTCGACGCGTTCCTGGACGAGGCCCGCAAGGCCTATGCCGGCGATGCCAGCCTCGGCATCGACTCCGCCCGCATCCGACGCACGGCCTTCGGGTTGACCAAGAACGGTTACTCGACGGCACACGTCGACGCCGCGCTCGAACGTCTCGAGGACGCCTTCGCCAGTCGCGAGCGTGAACGAGCGGTCTCGTCGGGGGCCGAGTCCACGTGGTTCTCGACCGCACGGTCCGGCGCCGAGGACATCGTGGCCCGACTCGAGCGACCGCAGGGACATCGGTTCGACCGGGTCGGCATCCTCACGACGGGGTACCACCCGCGCGACGTCGACCGCCTCACGCGGCGCCTGCACGGGTACTTCACCGACGGCCGTCCGCTCAGCATCGACGACGTCCGGGGATCGGTCTTCCGGGCCAAGCGTGGTGGCTACCGGGAGAGCCAGGTCGACCTCCTGCTCGACACGGTGGTCGACGTCATGCTCGCCGTGCGCTGACGGCCACGACCACGGCCATGGCCACTGCTGCCGCTCCGCCCGGCGGTGGGTGCATCCCGACACGCTGAGGCGTCGACCCTGGCTCTCCGGCGTCCCATCGGTTACCCTGGACGGACTCATGGGCAGGCACGCAGCGAATCCGACCCCCGGTCCCTCTCGACGAGAGCACCCGGCCGCGGTCGAACGACCCTCGACCCGTCGGCGCGTCCGCGTGCCGGCTTCGCAGAGCGTCGTCCGACGGTCGGCGGCCGGGTCCCTCGCGACCACCGGGCCCGCCCGCGACACCGCCTCCGCTGCTCGTCGACCGGGTGTCCCTCGTCGAGTCGTCCTGCCTCTCGTCGGTTTCTGTGCGTCGTTCGCGTTCGTGTCGGCATCCCTCGTCAACCCGCTGGCCGGTGCCGAGGCCGCGACGACCGTTCCTGGTGCCGCGTCGGTGCTGACCGCCCCCGGCCAGACCCTCACCGTCGCCGGTGCTGCCGTGACGGTGGCCGATCGGGACGCCTACGGAGTCACCGAGTACGTGCCGCCGCCGCCGCCGCCCGTCGTGGTGGCCGAGACCGAGAAGCCCGAGGCCTCCTCGGGTGCGAGCTCCGGTACCGCCAAGAAGTCCTCGGCCGCTCCCGTGGCGGGAACTCCCGATCCGGGCAGTGCCAAGGCCATCGCTGCAGAACTCGTCGCAGCTCGTGGCTGGGGTTCCGACCAGTACGACTGCCTCGTGTCCCTGTGGCAGAAAGAGTCCAGCTGGAACGTCTACGCGTCCAACCGTTCGAGCGGTGCCTACGGCATCCCTCAAGCGCTGCCCGGCAGCAAGATGGGTTCCGTCGGTGCCGACTGGCAGACCAACCCGGCGACGCAGATCACATGGGGCCTCAACTACATCGGTGGCCGGTACAGCACACCTTGTGGTGCCTGGGGTCATTCGGTCGCCAACAACTGGTACTGACCTCCCGCGCGGCCCTCGACCCCGAGGGCCGTTGCTACGCTGGTCGTCATGCCCCGCAGCAACCGCTCCCGTCGCTCGCGCGACCGGCGTGAGGCCGACGAGGCGTACGACATCAGCCGGGCGTCCTTCGGCGGCCTGACGGTCGAGACCAAGCACGGGCGTTCGTTCAACGTGCAGTCGGTCTCGGCGTCGTCGGCCGTCAAAGAGTACGTCTGCCCCGGCTGCTCGCTGGGCATCGCTCCCTCGACACCGCACGTCGTGGCCTGGCGCGCTGACGGGCTCTTCGGCGCCGAGGACGACCTGGCGGCGCGCCGTCATTGGCACACCCACTGCTGGAGGATCTCGTGACGACCCCCGACACCCACGCCCTCGAGATCCGCGGGGGAGTCCTGCTGCCCGCGCGCCGCGAAGACGTCGAACTGCACACCGGCGACGGTCTCACGCTGGTGGGCGAATTGAGCCTCCCGGCGGACCGCGAGCCCGTCGGCACGATCGTCGCGCTGCACCCCCTGCCCACCGCCGGCGGGTTCATGGACTCCCACGTCATCCGCAAGGCCGCGGCCCGCCTGCCGGCTCTGGCCGACCTCGCCGTGCTCCGCTTCAACTTCCGGGGGGTGTCGTCCCCCCGCGGCCGGTCCGAGGGCGAGTTCGGCGAGGGAGTGGCCGAAGCGGCCGACCTCGCCGCTGCCGTGGCCTTCGTGCGCGAGCGGGGCCTGCCCGTCCCGTGGTTGGTGGGTTGGTCGTTCGGCACCGAGGTCGCCCTGAAGCACGGCCTCGACGTCGAGGTGGCGGGGGCCGTCCTGTTGTCCCCGCCCCTGCACCGCACGTCCGATGCCGAGCTCGAGGCCTGGCACGGTTCCGGACGGCCCGTGGTCGCCGTCGTCCCCGAGTTCGACGACTACCTGCGGCCCGACGAAGCGCGACGACGGTTCGCTCTCGTGCCCGAGGCCGAGGTCGTCGCCGTCGAGGGTGGCAAGCACCTCTGGGTCGGTGAGAAGCAGACCAGCCGCGTGCTGGCCGAGATCGTCGGTCGGGTCGCCCCCGGTGCCTTGCCGCTGCCGTCCACCTGGCCACCCCGCGCCTCCTGACGGCATGGCCGCCGGGTGGCGGCCTGCGTCGCCCACCGTGGGCGCGGCCGGCGGTGCCGATCGCCTCAGAGCTGGTTCTGGCGCGGGACGTAGACCTCGCGGATGATCAGCAGGATCGACGCGGCGACCGGGATGGCGATGAGGGCGCCGAGCACGCCCAGTAGCGTGCCACCGACGAGGGCCGCGATGACGACGATCACGCCCGGGACGCGGACCGCCCGGCGCATGATGCGGGGACTCAGCAGGTAGGCCTCGACCTGCATGTAGACGAGGTAGTAGACGGCTGCGGTGACCCAGGTGGCCGGTGACTGGGGCAGGAGCGCGATCTGCGCCAGGACGATGATCGCCGAACCGCTGATGGTGCCGACGAGGGGGATGATCGAGCCGAGGAACGCGATGAACGCGAAGACGGCCGGTTGTTGGGCGCCGATGATGGTGAGGAACACGAAGCTGAGGATGCCGTTGAGTGCCGCCAGCGTGAACTGACCGATGACGTACCGACCCACCGACTGGCTGATCTGTTCGGAGATGTCGATGAACGTGGCCCGTTTCGAGGCCGGGACGAGCTGGTACAGGGCGCGCTTGACGCTGTTGATCGACGACGTGAAGTAGATCGTCAGGATGACCACGACGACCGTGCCGAACAGGCCGTTGCCGATCGCGACGCCGACGGCGAGGACTCCGCCACCGATCGTGACGACGTTGTCGGGGTTGGTCAGGAAGTCGACGATGGAGTCGAGGGCGTTCTGCACGTCGAAGACGTTCTGCGGGACGAGTTCTTGCAGGTTGTCGACGAACTGCTGGGTGGTGACGCTCTGCAGGTACGAGGTCAGCGCCTGGATCAAGCTCGTGGTCTGCTGCACGATGACGGGCACGATCGCGAACACGACGCCCACGAAGGCTCCGACCACCGCCACGAGGACGATCACGATGGCGATGCCCCGGGGCACCCGGCGCTTCTCGAGCCACGAGACGATCGGGTCGAGGCCCAGCGAGATGAACAGGGCCGCGCCCACGTAGGTCAGGATCGTCGAGAGTTGGCCGACGGCGCCGCCGATCACGAGGGCGACGAGCACACCCAGGCCCGCGAGCAGGCCGATGCGGAACGGATTGTGGATCTTCACGGGCGGGCTCCTGTCGACGGCGCGGGCCGGTCGAGGCCACGGCGGCACCGACTGCCCGACACGGCCTGTCGCCCTACTCTGGCGTACCGCCGCCGACTTGTCCGATCATGCCACGCAGGTTCTCGAAGTAGTCGGCGACGGCGTCGCGTTCGCGCGTGATCTCGGCCAGGCGCTCTTCGGCGTCGCCGATGAGGTCGTCGGCCCGCTGCTGAGCATCGGCCAGGATCGACCGCGAGCGTTCGTCGGCGTTGGTGAGCACCTCGTGAGCCGTCTCGTCGGCATCCGTCCGCGTCGTGCGTGCGTACTCGTTCGCGCTGCGCTCGAGCTCGTCGGCCTCGCGTCGCACCTCGGAGGCACGACGGGTGGCCCCGGCGAGCTGCTCGGCCGCCGAGTCGAGCAGTTCTTGGGTCTCGGCGACGGCTTGCTGGTGTCGCTGCGTGAGCTCGACCTCGGCCTCGTCGCGACGGGCGAGCAGCTCGACCTCGAGGTCGGCTCGTCCCTGGTCGACGTCGCGACGCAGGTCGGCCGTGGCCCGCTCGCGGTCGGCCTCGAGCCCGGCACGGACCCGGATGTCGTCCGCGGCCAGTCGGGCGCGCTGCGCCTCGGTCTCGTCCGCCAGGGCGGCGCGGGCCTCGGCGGTCTCGGCGGCGAGCTCGGCGCGGGCCTGCTCGATCTCGGACGCGAGGCCGGCCCGACGGTCGGCGTCCTCGCGGGCGAGTCGGTCGGCCTGCGCCTCGCTCTCGCGGGTGAGGCGCTCGTCGGTCTCGACCGTGACGCGCTCGATGCGCTCCCGTGACGTGGTCTCGGCGAGGTCGAGCTCGTCACGGCGACGCCGGGTCTCTCGGTCGAGCTCGGTGCGGGCGTCGGCCACCTCTTTCTCGAGTTCGGCTCGGGCCTGTCCGATCTCGGCCGCGAGGCGGTCGCGACCGGTGGCGATCTCGCGTTCGAGTTCGATCCGGGTGGACTCGACCTCGTCGGTGAGGTCGGCACGGGTGGCGTCGACGTCGCGGGCGAGGAGCGCCCTGGTCTCGGCGACCTCGTGGGCGAGCTCGGCTCGGGCCGCGGCGACGTCGCGCTCGAGTTCGGCGCGCTGGGCCGCGACGTCGTCGGCCAGATCGGCGCGGGCGGCTGTGATCTCGCGCTCGAGTTCGGCGCGGCGGGCGCCGACCTCGGCGTCGAGGTCGGAACGGGTGGTCTCGTCGAGCCGGGCCAGTTCGGCGCGGACCGTGACGCCCTCGCGGTCGAGGTCGGCGCGCTGGCGCTCGGAATCGCTCTCGAAGACGGCTCGGGCCTCGCGAGTGTCGGCGGCGAGCGTCTCGGCTTCGTCGCGGGCCTCGGCGAGGTCGCGGGCGACGGCGGCCCGCTGCTCGGCGACCTCGTGCTCGACCTCGGCCCGAAGCGCTGCTGCCTCGCGTCGCGCCGTCGAGACGTTCTGGGCGGCCTCGGTGGCCGCCGAACCGCGGATCGAGATGGCGTCGCGCTGAGCCTCTTGCAGCAGATCGCGCGCCTCGGCCTTGGCGCGCGCGACGAGGCGGTCGGCGTCGGCGGTCGACTCGGCTACCTGCGCCGCGGCACGGCCCCGGGCGTCGTCGAGCACGGCCGCGGCCCGTTCGGTGGCGTCGTCGACCAGGCGCTTCGCCTCGGCCGTGGAGGACGAGCGCAGGGCCTCGGCGTCGATGTCGGCCTGGCTGATCAAGAGGGTGGACTGCTGTTCGGCCAGACGCAGGGTCTGCTCGAGCTTGCTGCCGAGGCCCGAGTACGTCGGGGTGCCGGCCTCTTCGAGCTCGGCACGGATCTCGTCCACCCGCTGCTGGAGGAACGCGACCTCGCTCGCCCGGTCGGCCCGGTCGGCGTTGGCCTTGATGAGCTCGCGCCGCAGGTCGCCGAGCACGCGGTCGACCTCGTCCTTGCGATAGCCCCGGAGTTCGATGCCGAAATCGGCTTCGTCAGCGGCCACGATGTCTCCTTCGGTGCAGGGTTCGGGCCAGGGGAGCGCGGCCCGCGACACGATGCTAGTGGGATGCCCTCGACGGACGCCGACCGACGGGTTAGGCGCCTCTCAGCCTCGTCGGATACGCTGAGCCGTCTTAAATTCTGCTGCCGCGCCCGGCCTCCTGGCCAGGCTCGTGCGAGGCCCGTCGTCGACCACGACGGTTCCTGGCGCCCCGACCGGGATGGTGGCTCGGAGGGAGAGAAACGTGCGTTTCATCGTCGCAGTCGTCGTCGTCGTCCTGGCGGCGGTGATGGTGGCGTTGGGCTTCGCCCAACGCACCGTCTTCGCGCCCCCGCCGAGCGTGTCGTCCCAGGTCGACACCAGCGACTCCGACGCGACCGTGACGGTCGTCCCGGCCTCGGCACTGCACGGCCACGACGGGCGTCAGACGGTGTCGGTCTCGGGTGGCGACACCGCCTTCGCCGCCTACGGCCGCACGTCCGACGTGCTCGGCTGGGTGGGTGACGCGAGCTACAACGAGGTCGAGTACGACCAGACCACCGGCGAGCTCGCCAGCCGCACGGTGGCCGGCGACACCACCGAGGTCCCCGACCCGACCGACTCCGACCTCTGGTTCGACCAGTTCACCGGCAGCGACCTCACCTTCTCGCTCGACGCGCCCGACGACGTCTCGCTCGTCATCGTCTCGGACGGCACGCAGCCGGCCCCGGCCGACGTCCGCATCACCTGGCCGCTCTCGACCGCGACGCCGCTGGCCGGCCCGCTGATCGTCGGCGGCCTCGTGGTCCTGTTGATCGGCATCGGCCTGTACGTCTGGGCGATCCTGCACCACCGACGCACGCGCGGCCCGCGCCGGCGCTCGGGCGACGGCAAGCGACCCCGTCTGTCGCGTCGGGCCGGCCGCAAGGCGGTCAAGGCGCTCGACGCCGCCGGCACCGAGACGCTCGCCCCCGGACGTGGTCGTGCCCGCGGCATCCGTCGTCTCGTCGCCGTGGCACCGATCGTGCTCGTCTCGTCGCTCGCCCTGTCGGCCTGCACCGCCGACTACTGGCCCCAGCAGGCGCCGGCGGCCGGTTCCGACTCGGCCACCCCGACGCCGACGCCCACCTCGACCGACGGCACGGAGTCCGGTGACCAGGGCACGGCGCTGCAGCCCCCCGTGATCAGCGTCGCCCAGGCGAAGAGGATCGTCGAACGCATCTCGGCCACCGCGACCGAGGCGGACGCCTCGCTGAACGCCGATCTCGCGGCCACCCGCTTCACGGGTCCGGCGCTCGAACAGCGCCAGGCCAACTACACGATCCGTTCCAAGGACGCCGCGGCCGCCGCCCCCCTGGCCATCCCGACCGGCACCGTCACGCTCACGTTGCCCCAGCAGGCCGATTCGTGGCCACGGTCGGCGTTCGTCGTCGTGCAGGACGCCGACACGAGCGTCGCACCCGTCGCCCTCACGCTCGAACAAGAGACCGCCCGAGACCCGTACAAGGTCGAGTACGCCGTCAGCCTGCAGACGCAGACCCCGTTGACGGTCGCCCCCGCGTCGATCGGCGCCGCCCGGCTCTCGCCCGACGTCAAGCTGCTCAAGCTGCAGCCCGACCAGCTGGCCGAGGCCTACGGCGACATCTTGCGCAACGGCGACGAGAGCCAGTACGCCGCCCAGTTCCAGACCGACGGCGACAGCCTTCGTGAGAAGATCGGCAAGGCCTACAAGGACGCCAAGCGGGCGGCCCTGCCGACCACCGCGTCGATCGACTACACGTCGCAGGCCGACGACGAGACCCCGGTCGCGTTCGCCACCAACGACGCCGGCGCCATCGTCTCGGTCGCGTTGAACGAGATCGAGACCGTCAAGCCGACGGCCACCGGCGCCAAGGTCAACCCCGAGGGCACCGTCAAGACCCTGCTGGGCCTCGACGAGTCGTCGAAGGGCATCGAGGCGACCTACGGTGTCGAACTCTTGTTCTCCGTCCCGCCCGTCGGCAGCGACGACCCGATCGTCCTGCTCGGTTTCAGCCAGGCCCTCACCTCTGCCAAGGAGCTGCCATGACCAACCTTCCCCCCGTTCCCGCAGGTCTCCGCGGCGCCGTCGACCTCTCGTCGCTCGTCAACCGCCCGCCGGCCCCGGCCCCGGCCGGCCCGTCGGACGGCTCGCCCGTCGGCGGCGCGACCGCAGGAGGCGCGGGTGGCGCCCCGGCCCCGGCCGCCGGTCAGGTCGCGGTGCCGGGCCTCGTGCTCGACGCGACCGACGCCACCTTCACGCAGGTCCTCGAGATCAGCAACACCGTCCCGGTGATCGTCGACCTCTGGGCGGAGTGGTGCGGCCCGTGCAAGCAGCTCTCGCCGGTCCTCGACAAGCTGGTCGGCGAGTACGCGGGCCGCCTGCTGCTCGTCAAGGTCGACGTCGACGCGAACCCCCAGCTGACGCAGGCCTTCCAGGCCCAGTCGATCCCCGCGGTCGCCGCGGTGATCGGCGGCCGACCCGTGCAGCTCTTCGTCGGAGCCCTGCCCGAGGCCCAGGTGCGCGACGTCTTCGAGCAGGTGCTCGAGCTCGCCGCGCAGAACGGCGTGACGGGCACCGCGGTCGTCGACGGCGCCCCGGTGGGTGAGGCCGACGAGGTCGAGCCCGCGCCCGAGCCCTTGCCCCCGCACCACCAGGACGCCTACGACGCGATCGACCGGGGCGACTACGCCGCGGCGATCACGGCCTACAAGACCGCCATCGCCCAAGACCCTCGTGACCAGCTGGCCGTGGCCGGTCTCGCCCAGGTCTCGCTGCTCGAGCGGCTGCAGGGCGCGTCGCTGGCCGACGTCCGTGCGGCGGCCGCCGCCGCCCCCACCGATCTCGACGCCCAGCTCGACGTGGCCGACCTCGACCTCAGCGGCGGCCACATCGACGACGCCTTCGACCGCGTGCTGACCGTCTTCCCGTCGCTCGACCCCGAGGGTCGTGACGCGGCCCGGGCTCGCCTGCTCGAGTACTTCGAGATCGTCGGGGTGGACGACCCCCGGGTGGCGACCGCCCGCCGTCGTCTGGCGATGCTGCTGTACTGAGCCGCGCCTCCTGCGTGGACGACGGAACCCCCGCGACCCGGAAGGGTGGCGGGGGTTCCGTCGTCGAGAGGCCGTGGCTCAGCGGCGCAGCTTGAGCCAGACGACGCCGAGCGGCGGCAACTGCACGTCGGCCGCGGCGGGGCGTCCGGCCCAGGGGTCGTCGGTCGCGGTGACGCCGCCGAAGTTGCCGACACCCGAACCGCCGTAGACCTCGGCGTCGGTGTTGAGGATCTCGTCCCAGCGACCGGCCTCGGGCAGACCGAAGCGCATGCGCACCGGCTCACCGGAGAAGTTCGCCAGGACGGCGATCGACTCGCCCGAGCCGGACTTGCGCATGAAGGCCACGACGCTGTGCTGCGCGGCACCGCCGTCGATCCACTCGAAGCCGTCGGTGTCGAAGTCGTGCGCCCAGAGAGCGGGCTCGTCGCGGTAGACCTCGTTGAGGCGGGCCACCAGGCCGTGGAGCCCCTGGTGGGCGGGCTGGTCGAGGATCCACCAGTCGAGCCCTCGTTCTTCGCTCCACTCGCCGGGCTGCCCGAACTCGCTGCCCATGAAGAGCAGCTGCTTGCCGGGGTGGCCCCACATGTACGCGAGGTAGGCCCGCACGTTGGCGAGCTTCTGCCACTCGTCGCCGGGCATCTTGTTGAGCAGGGACCCCTTGCCGTGCACGACCTCGTCGTGGCTGATCGGCAGCATGAAGTTCTCGCTGAACGCGTACACGAACGAGAAGGTGATCTCGCCGTGGTGGTGCGAGCGGTAGAGCGGGTCCTCCGCGACGTAGCCGAGGGTGTCGTGCATCCAGCCCATGTTCCACTTGAGGCCGAAGCCGAGGCCGCCCTCGCTGGTCGGGCGGGTGACGCCGGGCCAGCTGGTGCTCTCTTCGGCGATCATGACGATGCCCGGGTGGCGCTTGTAGGCCGTGGCGTTCGCCTCTTGCAAGAAGCTGATGGCTTCGAGGTTCTCGCGTCCGCCGAACTCGTTCGGCAGCCACTCGCCCTCGTTGCGGCTGTAGTCGAGGTAGAGCATCGAGGCCACGGCGTCGACGCGCAGCCCGTCGATGTGGAACTCCTCGAGCCAGTAGAGCGCGTTCGAGACGAGGAAGTTGCGCACCTGCGAGTCGCCGAAGTTGAAGACCAGCGTGCCCCAGTCGGGTTGTTCGCCGCGGCGCGGGTCGGAGTGCTCGTAGACGGCGCGGCCGTCGAACTTCGCGAGGGCCCACTCGTCCTTCGGGAAGTGCCCGGGCACCCAGTCCATGATCACGCCGATGCCGGCCTGGTGCAGCCGGTCGATCAGGTACCGCAGGTCGTCGGGGCTGCCGAAACGGCTGGTCACGGCGTAGTAGCCGGTGACCTGGTAGCCCCACGAGCCACCGAAGGGGTGCTCGGCGAGCGGCATGAACTCGACGTGGGTGAAGCCGAGCTCGCCGACGTACTCGATCAGCTGGTCGGCCAGTTCGCGGTAGTTCAGCCCGGGTCGCCACGAGCCGACGTGCAGTTCGTAGACACTCATCGGGCCGGCGTGGACGTCGTTCTCGGCGCGGGAGGCCATCCAGGCGTCGTCGGACCAGGCGTGGGCGGCCTTGGTGATCACCGAGCCGGTGAGCGGCGGCACCTCGGAGGTGCGCGCCATGGGGTCGGCGCGCTCGACCCAGACGTCGTCGGGGGTGAGCACCTCGTACTTGTAGATGCCGTCCGTCACTCCGGGCACGAAGAGCTCCCAGACGCCGTTGCCGTCGAGGCGGCGCATGGCGTGCCGCTCGCCGTCCCAGCCGTTGAGGTCGCCCTTCACGCGGACGGCACGGGCGTGCGGCGCCCAGACGGCGAACGAGGTGCCGGTCACGCCCTCGTGCTCGCGCACGTGGCTGCCGAGCATCTTCCAGAGCTGCTCGTGGCGGCCCTCGCCGAAGAGGTACAGGTCGAACTCGGTGACGGTGGGGGCGAAACGGTAGGGGTCGTCGGAGACCCACGCCGCGCCTCCTTCGTAGGTCGCCTCGATCGTGTACGCGCCGACGGGCTCGCTCGTGACGCCCTGCCAGAGGCCGTGGGCCACGTGCTCGAGCGCGAACGACGCCCCGGAGGCGCCGGTCACGGTGACCGTCTCGGCCAGCGGTCGGACGACGCGGACGGCGGTGCGGCCGCCGCGGGGGTGGGCGCCGAGGACGGCGTGCGGGTGGCCGTGGGTGCCGGCGGCGGCGGAGAAGACCTCGTCGTCGCCCAGGGAGAACAGGCCGTCGGTGTCGCTCGTCTCGGCGGGGTCGACCCGGGTGTCGGTGCCCTGGTCGAGGCCGGCGTCGGGGCCGGTCGGGGGAGTGGTGGTCATCGGGGTGCTCCTACGGGGCTCGGTTGAGGTCGACGGAGAGCACGTGCACCGGTTCGACGAAGGCGTCCAGTCGGACGTAGTTGTCGTCGCCCCAGGTCCACGACTGACCGGTGATGAGGTCGCGCACGGTGTAGGTGCCACCGGGCTGCAACCCGAACTTCGTGACGTCGAGGTGGACGGTCGTCTCGCGCGCGGAGTGCGGGTCGACGTTCGCGACCACGATGATGCCGTCGGCGCGTCCACTGCGGGTGTGCGCACGCGACAGGTACTTCGAGAAGACGAGGATCGACTCGTCGTCGCTCGAGTGGATCTCGAGGTTGCGCAGCTGACGCAGGGCCGGGTGGGAGGCGCGGATGCGGTTGAGCTGCGTCAGGTACGGCGCGAGCGAGGCCCCGGCCTCTTCGGCGGCGGCCCAGTCGCGGGGCTTGTACTCGTACTTCTCGTTGTCGATGTTCTCTTCGCTGCCCGGTCGCGCCACGTCCTCGAAGAGCTCGTAACCCGAGTACACGCCCCAGGTCGGAGAAGCGGTCGCGGCGATCGCGGCCCGGATCTTGTAGGCCGCGGGTCCGCCGAACTGCAGGTAGGGCGTGAGGATGTCGTGCGTGTTGACGAAGAGGTTCGGGCGCAGCCAGGCGCTCGTCTCCTTGGACAGCTCGTCGAGGTACTCCTCGAGCTCCCACTTCTCGTTGCGCCAGGTGAAGTACGTGTACGACTGGTGGAACCCCACCTGCGCCAGTGCCTGCATCATGGCCGGCTTGGTGAACGCCTCCGAGAGGAAGACCACCTCGGGGTTCGTCTGCCGGATCTCGTGCAGCAGCCACTCCCAGAAACGCACCGGCTTCGTGTGCGGGTTGTCGACGCGGAAGATCGTGACGCCGAGCTCGATCCAGTGCCGCACGATGCGCAGCACCTCGCGGCTCACGCCCTCGTAGTCGTTGTCGAAGTTGAGGGGGTAGATGTCCTGGTACTTCTTGGGCGGGTTCTCGGCGTAGGCGATCGTGCCGTCGGGCAGGGTCGTGAACCACTCGGGGTGCTCGGTGACCCAGGGGTGGTCGGGCGAGCACTGCAGCGCCAGGTCGAGGGCGAGCTCGAGGCCGGCGTTCTTCGCGGCGTCGACGAACCAGCGGAAGTCCGCGACGGTGCCGAGGTCGGGGTGCACCGCGTCGTGCCCGCCGTCGGCCGAGCCGATGGCGTACGGCGAGCCCGGGTCGGCCGGACCGGCGGTCAGCGAGTTGTTCGGGCCCTTGCGGAACGTCGTGCCGATCGGGTGGACGGGCGGGATGTACACGACGTCGAAGCCCATGCGGGCGATCGACGGGAGGCGGCGGGCCGCGGTGCGGAACGTCCCGCTCTTCCACGTGCCGTCGGCCTGCTTGCGAGCGCCCTCGCTGCGGGGGAAGAACTCGTACCAGCTGCCGAGGCCGGCACGGCTCCGCTCGACGCGGAGTGCCTCGGGCGCGCTGCGCGTGACGAGGCTCGCGAGCGGCTTCACCAGGAGGACCGCGGCGAGGCGCGGGTCGGTGGCGACGCGGAGGCGCGCGGCAGGGGAGAGGGCGGGATTCGCGAGTGCCTTGGCCGCGTCGCGGATGAGGGTCGTGTCGGGGTACTCGCCGACGGCGTCGGTCAGCAGTCGACTGCCCAGGGCGAAGGTGACCTCGACGTCGAGACCGGCCGGCACCTTGATCTCGGCCGCGTGCAGCCACGTGGCCCAGTCGTCGGTGTAGGCCTCGACCTGCCAGGCCCAGTCGCCCTCGGTCTCGAGCTGCACCTGGGCCGTCCACCGGTCGGTGCCGGGGATGCCGGCGACCATGCGGTGCCGGGTCTCGGCGCCCTCGGGGTCGATCGTGACGAGGTCGGCCCCGATCAGGTCGTGGCCCTCGCGGAAGACGGTCGCCCCGAAGGTGACCACCTCGCCGGAGAAGGCCTTCGTCGGGAACACTCGGTCGGGTGTCGTCGGGGTGAGGCCCGTGATGGGGATCCGCCCGACTCTGGGTTCGTATGCTGTCGCCACGCTGTCGACCGTACCCGGTCTGGCCCGCCCGGTCCCGACCCGGACGCGACCCGGGCCCCGGACGGGGTGACGGGGGCGGATCGGGGTGCGGTTCGCGCATTTCGGGGTACAAAATCGTGTCCGCCCTGTCGCCGACAGACGTCACGGTCCGTTTTGTCCCCCCAACTGGGTGCATGCATCGGCATGGATGGCCTGTCGGCATTTCGGGGGACCGCGTACTGTCGGATCTGTCGTCGCGGCCTGCCCGCCCGAAGAACCCGAACTCCTCGAGAGCCCGGCGCCCGACGACATCGATCGGCCGCCCGACCCGGAGCCGACAGCCCCTGCATCGCCGTGTGCCACCCGACGTCGACCCGACCGACGGCGCACGGCGGTGCTCGAGCGCGCCTCGGCGTGCGGAACAGGACCCACATGAACAAGCTCGTCAAGGGTGCCGTCGCCGGTGCCGCCGGCATCGCCCTCCTCCTCGGCGGCGCCGGGACCTTCGCCCTCTGGAACGCCAGCACCGAGGTCAACGCCGCCAGCGTCGCCTCGGGCACCCTCTCGCTCACCCAGTCGTCGGCGGGCAGCTGGACCGACGTGACCAACGGTCGCAGCACGGCCCTGACGGCCGCCCAGGTCGCCGCCTACAAGATCGTCCCCGGCAGCAAGCTGCAGTTCACGCAGCCGATCACCATCGCCGCCTCGGGCAACGACCTGCGGGCCGACCTCACCTACGACGCGGCCTCGGTCACCGGCAGCCTCAAGCCGTACGTGACGAACACGCTGACCCTCTCGACGGCCGCCGGCTCCACGACCCTGCCGTCCGGCGTCACCGCGGGCAGCACGGCCGGCAGCTACGTCGTCGCCCCCGTGTCCGCCGGCAGCACGTCGGCCGTCGCGACCTTCGTCGTCGAGTTGCCCTCGACGGTGTCCGACGCCGCGAGCCAGGGCGGCACCCTCGACCTGAGCAAGCTGACCTTCACGCTCAAGCAGCGCGCCATCGCGTAGCCGGTGCCGGTGGCCCGACGGCCGCCGCACCCCGCCTCTCCGACCGGCGACCGGACCGCACCCGACGCGGTCCGGTCGCCCCCTCCCGTCCGACCCGCCCGACCAGGGGCGCACGGGCCACCGCATCGCACGACCGACCACCAGGGGGTGAGACGTTGACCGGACAGCCCGGCGGACGCGCGCGTCACCGCTCGCCCGAGCGCGCCTCCTCGTCCCGTCGTCCGCTGCGCTCGCTGTGGGCGGGGACGGCGATCGTGGCCGGGGCGGTCACCGTCGCGCTCATGGCGACCGGCGGGACGTACGCGCTGTGGAACTCCGCGGTCGCCCCCACGGCCGTCACGGTCGCGTCGGGCACGGCGGGACTCTCGGTCGGCGGCGTCAAGGCCCTCGACACCTCCGCCCTCGGCCCCGGCGGCGCCACCGCGGGCACGTTCAGCGCGACGAACACGGGCTCGGTCGCCCTGGCCATGCGGGTGTCGGCCGGGACCACCACGGCGTCGGCATCCGCCCTGCCGGGCGAGCTCACCGTGACGCTGGCCGCCGTCACGAAGTCCGCGGACTGCGTCGTGGGCGTCGGCGGGTACTCGGCGAGGCCCTCGACCTTCGACACCGGCAGCGGCTACTTCACGCTGCCGGCCGGCGTCACCGTCACCGGCTGCGTCGTCGTCACGCTCGACTCGGACGTGCCGGCGACCCTGCAGAACCAGACCTCGTCGATCGGGCTCGTCCTGACCGGGACGCAGGTGGCCCCGTGACCCGGCGCCGCGTCGTGGGCGGACGGCGGCACGCGATGGGCCCACGGCCCCGGTCCGGCGTGCGCTCGGTCCTGGCCGCCGTCGTCGTCGGCGTGATCGTCGGCGTCGCCCTGGCCTCCGGAGGGGCGGCCTCGGCTCTCTGGACGGCGTCCGCCACCCTCACCGAGCAGGTCAAGGCCGGCGCCGTCGGGCTCACGGCCGGCACGGTCGACGGTCTGCAGGCCGACTACTCCGGATCGACCCGGTCGCTCACGGCGCCCTGGACCTTCACGAACTCGGGCACGGTCGCGGCCACGTACTCGACGCGCGGCAGCCTGAGCTCGGGCAGCTCCGCCGACCTCGCCGCGTCGATCGCCGTCGTCGGCTGGCCGGTGTCCGCCGCGTCCGCGTGCACGTCGACGGCGGCCGTCGGCTCGGGGAGCGTCAGCGGCACCTGGTCGGCCGTGCCGAACCTGTCCGGCACCCTGGCGAGCAAGGCCAGCGCGACCTGGTGCCTCCGCACCTCGATCGCCACCTCGTCGCCCACCGGGCGCGTGAACCCGGTCCTCACCGTGTCGCTGGCCGCCGGATCGTGGACCGCGACCCCGCAGGACCGCCGCATCGTGCAGAACAACACGATCGCCCCCGCGCAGACGGCGGTCTGCCGCACCGACGGCGAGGCCTACGCCTGGCTCGACTTCGACCCGTCGACGCGGGCGACCGCGACCCGGTACGCGACCTACGTCGGCGGCACCCGGATCTCGAACGACGAGCGGACCGGCGACTACCCGCACTTCGCGTTCACCCGCGACAACCTGCCCAAGGACCCCTTCGGCGACGGCCCGATCCACGTCGACATCCGCGTGATGGTCGACGGGCAGCCGACCGACCTCATGGCCGTCGGCACCGTCACGGTGGTCTACGACCAGTACGGCACGAGGAACATCCAGTGCGGGTGACCGGCGGTCGGGTGATCGCGGTCGTCGTCGGCGCCACCGTCGCGGTGCTCGTCACCACCGCCGGCGTCCTGTCGGCCCCGGCCTCCGCCACGGCCGCCACCGCACCCCGCCTGATGGTCAGCGGCGACGGCGAGCACTGGCAGGGCCGCCTCGACTCGGCGCTGTTCGGCGACGACCTGCGGCTCGTCCCCGGGGCGAGCACGACGGGCACCTTCTGGGTGAAGAACCTCTCGAGCGAGCCGGCCGCGCTCAGCGCCCGCCTCGTCGACGTCACGACCTCGTCGCCCGCGTTCGCCGAGGCGGTCACGGTCAGCTCGCACTCCGACCTCGACGTCGGCGACCTGCCGCCCGTCACCCTGGCGGACGACGGCTGCACCCCCGTGCTCGCGCCCGTCCACCTCGCCGCGGGGCAGGAGGCCCCGGTCACCGTCTCGGTCGCCCTGGACGATTCCGCCGCCGACGGCACCGGCGACCAGACCCTCGACTTCGGCGTGCTCGTCACGCTCACCGGCCTGGCCGGGGCGGCCGTGCCGGCGGGCTGCGCGTCGGCCGGGTCCGCCGGTGCGGCGGACGCCCCCGCGACGGGCGCCGCGGACACGAGCGCAGGAGGCGCGGGGGGCGACCGCGTCTCGAGCGCGACGATCGAGGCGGTGACGACCCGCGCCTCCTCGGCTGGTGAGGCCGGCGGGGCAGCGTCCTCGGCGGGCGACGACGCCTCGGACGGGACCACCGACGCGTCCGGCACGGACACCGAGCTGCCCGTCCACGCCCTCGACGTGCTCGACGACTTCGTGCCCGTGCCGTTGCGCGGCAGCTGGCTGCCGCTGCTGATCGCGGCGATCGCCGTGCTGGCGGGCGCGTTCGTGGCGGTCGGCCGGCGCCGCCCGGGCGACGAGGACACCGCGGGGGAGCAGCCGTGAGCGGCCGCCGTGCCGCCGTGCGGGAGAAGGGCCTGCTGCACGCGCTCGGCCTCGGCCTCAGCGCGGGGCTGTTCGTCCTCGTGCTCGGGCTCGCGACGGTGCTGATCGTCGTGCCGAAGGTCGCGGGGGCCACGCCGCTGACCGTGCTGACCAGCTCGATGGAGCCGCGACTGCCCCCGGGCACCCTGATCGTGGTGAAGCCGACGCCGGTCGACGAGATCCGGATCGGCGACGTCGTGACGTACCAGATCGAGAGCGGACGACCCGAGGTGATCAGCCACCGGGTGATCGAGATCGTGTCGTCGTCGGACGGCGGCACGGCCTTCGTCACGAAGGGCGACAACAACTCCGAGCCCGACGCCGCCCTCGTGCTGCCCGAGCAGATCCGCGGGACGCTGTGGTACTCGCTGCCCTGGCTCGGCTTCGTCAACCAGGTCGTGAACGGCGACGCCCGGTCGTGGATCGTGCCGCTGCTGGCGATCGCCCTGCTGGGCTACGCGGGCTACTCCCTGGCCACCGGCCTGGTCGAGGCACGGCGTCGGCGGGCGCGGACGCGGAAGGCCCGTCCGGCCCCGCGCTGAGCGAGGGGCCGGACGGGCCCGGGGGAGGCGTCTACTTCGTGAAGCCGACGACCGTCCAGTCCACGTCGCTGGCCCCGGCGCGGGCGCCGAAGTTCGCGAGCTTGGGGCTCTGGAACGAGATGTACGGCGCCTGGATGATCGGCATCGAGTGCCCGATCTCCCAGATCTTCTCGTCGGCCTGGTTGTACAGGTCGGCGGCCTTCTCGGGGTCGCCCTCGGCGACGGCCTGGCTGAGCAGGTCGTCGATCTCGGGGCTCGAGACGCGGCCGTAGTTCTGGCCCTGCTCGTCCGAGTTGTAGATGCTGACGCCGGACGCCTGGTAGCCGGTGCCGGCCCAGACGAAGATCGTCATGTCGTAGTTGCCCGGGGTGACGTTGTCCTCGAAGAACGAGTCGACGCTGACGGCGTTGATCGTCAGCTTGATGCCGACCGCGGCGAGCTGGCTCTGCATGACCTCGGACAGCTGCTGCGAGATGGGGGTGCCGGACGGGATCGTCACGGCGATCTCGAGCTGCTTCCCGTCCTTCTCGAGCACGTCGCCGTTCAGCTCCCACCCGTCGTCGGCCAGGATCTTCTTCGCCTCGTCGACGTCGTAGTTCCCGGTCTCCTTCGCGTTGTCCTGGTAGGCGCCGTCGGTGCTGAGGAAGAGGTGGTTGTTCAGCGTGGTCAGCTCGTAGGGCAGGGTGCCCGTGATGACCTTGCCGAGTGCCTCGCGGTCGACCGCGTGCTGGATCGCCTGACGGATCTTCTCGTCGGCGAGCACGCCCTTGGTGCTGAAGTCGACGTGCGTGTAGCGAGCCGACGGTGCCGCCCGGATGTCGGTGTCCTTCGCGTCCTTCAGGCGGTCGTAGCGCTCCGACGAGTTGCCCGTGACGAAGTCGATCTCACCGTTCAGGTAGGCGTCGACGTCGGCGTCGCTGTCGAGGGCGCGGAAGACCACCGAGTCGAGCTTGGGGGCGTCGCCCCACCACGTGTCGTTCGGCACGATCGTGACGGTCTGCGCGGTCGTGTCGATCTTCTCGACCTCGTACGGGCCGCCCGAGACGGGCAGGGTGTCGACGTAGGCCGTGTTGAAGGCGTTCGGGTCGTTGTAGAGGCTCGCCGGGTAGAGCGGGGCGAACATGCTCTTCCAGTCCGAGAACGGCTCGGAGTAGGTCACGACGACCTGCTTGTCGCTCGAGCCCGCCTCGACCGAGGCCATGCGGTCGGGGCCGAGCGTGCTGCCCACCAGGTACTCGGGGTTCGAGCCGTCGAGTGCGGTCTTCCAGGCCTGGAAGTCGGCGACCGTGATCGGGGTGCCGTCGTTCCACACCGCGTCGGGGTTGATGTCGTAGGTCACGACCAGCGGGTCCTCGCTGGTGGCCTCGGCGCTCGTGACGAGGTTCTCGTCGATCTGGGCGACGCCCTTCTCGTCGATGCGGAACGGCTGGGGCAGCACGGCGCTCTCGATCAGCGAGGCGTCGGCCAGGGCGCCGTCGAGCTGGCCGTAGTTCCACTGCGAGGGCAGCTGGCTGAGCGGCAGGGTCAGCGTCCCGCCCTGCTCGACGTCGGCCGCCGCCGTGGCGTTGATGTCGCCGTCGGGGGACAACTGGCCGTTCTTGGCGGCCCCGTCGCCGTCGTCGCCGCCGCCACCGCTGCACGCCGTGACGACGAGGGCGATGCTGACGAGGCCGGCTGCGAGGCCGAGCTTCTTCGTGATCTTCATGGCACTCCGAACTGAAGGGTGGTGAAAAGTGCTGATCAGACGGGATGCTGCATCGTCATCGACTCGTGCGGGCACGCGTCGCGACACCTCCCGAGAGCTGACCGCGTGTGCCCAAATGTACGGACGCCTTGAATCCACGCAAACTTTCATGTGAATTTGTTACACGCTCGAAACCTGGCCAGCTGGTCGGGTCGCGGGGTACGTCTAGTGTGATCTGCCATGGCTCGATTCCTCGCCCGCCGGCTGGTGTACTACGTCGCCCTGGTCTTCATCGCGACGTCGCTCACCTACTTCCTCGCCTCGGCGACCCTCAACCCGCGCTCCGTGTACGCGGACCGCAACCCGCGTCCGTCCTCCGAGATCGTCGACGCGAAGCTCAGCTCGATCGGGGTCAACGACAAGGACCCCCTCGGCGAGAGGTACGTCCACTGGCTCGGTGGCGCGGTCACCGGCGACCTCGGGCAGACCATCCAGGACAAGCCGGTCGCGGCGGAATTCGGGCCGAGGCTGGGAGTCAGCCTGCGCCTCCTGCTGGTGGGGTCGATCCTCGGCATCGTGCTCGCGGTCGTGGTCGGCACCTGGAACGCCATCCGGCAGTACGCGTTCTCGGACCGGGTGTCGTCGGTGCTGTCGTTCGTCCTGATCTCGACGCCGGTGTTCCTCACGGCGGTGTTGCTCAAGATCGGGGCGACGAAGCTCAACGACGTTCTCGGCTACCAGCTGATCACCTTCACCGGCGAGGCGACCCCCAACCTGACCGGCGGGCTCGCCACGATCGCGTGGGACCGCATCGCCCACCTCCTGCTGCCGACCATCTCGATCGGCGTCGGGTTGATCGCCGTCTACAGCCGGTACCAGCGGGCGACGATGCTCGACGTGCTGCAGGCCGACTACATCCGCACCGCCCGCGCCAAAGGACTGCGACGTCGCCCGGCCATCTTCAAGCACGGGCTGCGCACGGCGTTGATCCCCATGACGACGCTGTTCGCCTTCGCGTTCCTCGGCGTGCTGACGGGAGCCACCTTCACCGAGAAGATCTTCGCGTGGAACGGCCTCGGCGCCTGGTTCATCGACGCCGTCCAGGCCAACGACATCAACGTGGTCGTCACGTACACCCTCTACAGCGCCGTCGTCGTGCTGCTCGCCGGCTTCGTGTCCGACGTGCTCAACGCGGTGCTCGACCCGCGCGTCCGAGCGCAGAAGTAGGGCCGCCCCATGACCCGGTTCACACCCGACCTGCTCGAGGGGCCGTCCGACGCCGTCGTGCCCGAGTCGCGAGAAGAGGTCGCGGCGACGTCGCCGAACCGCCTCGTGCTGACCTTCCGGCGGCTCTTCGCGAATCGCGGTGCCACCGTCGGCCTCGTGACGATCGTGCTGCTCTTCGTCTTCGCCTTCGTCGGCCCGCTCGTCTCGCCGTACGCCTACAACTACATCGACTACACGGCCCTGTCGTCGCCACCGAGCGGCGCGCACTGGTTCGGCACGAACAACATCGGCCAGGACGTCTTCGCCCAGACCGCCCGTGGCCTGCAGAAGTCGCTGCTGATCGGTCTGCTGGTCGCCCTGTTCTCGACGGTGATCGCCGGCATGCTCGGCGCGATGGCGGGCTACTTCGGCGGCTGGATCGACCGGGCCGTGATGGTGTTCGTCGACCTGCTGCTCGTGCTGCCGTCGTTCCTGATCATCGCGATCCTCTCGCCGCGCCTCAAGCAGTACGGCTGGTTGATCCTCGTGGCCCTGCTCGCCCTCTTCGGCTGGATGATCACGGCCCGTGTGGTGCGCTCGCTCACCCTCAGCATCAAGGAGCGGGAGTTCATCCGGGCCGCCCGGTACATGGGCATCGGCCACTTCACGATCATCGTGCGGCACATCCTGCCGAACGTCGCGTCCTTCCTCGTGATCGACGCCACCATCGCGATCGGCGCCGCGGTGCTCACCGAGTCGGGGCTGTCGTACTTCGGCTTCGGCGTCCAGCCGCCCGACGTCTCGCTCGGCACGTTGATCGCCCAGAACCAGAGCGCGGCGACCACCAAGCCGTGGCTGTTCTTCTTCGCGGCCGGTGCGCTCATCGTGTTCGCCCTGGCGAGCAACCTGCTCGGCGACGGGCTGCGCGACGCACTCGACCCGACCTCGACGGCGGGCCGAACGGGCCGCCGCCGCCGCACCCGCGGTCGGACGGCCGAGAGCCGAGGAGGCGCGGCGCCGCTCGGACGCACCGGCGGCGTCTCCGAGGCCGCGAGCCCTGCCCCCGGGGCCGACGTCGGCTCACCGGCACCGACCCGCACGAACGACGAGAAGGGGGAGCGCGCATGACGCTCACCGAACCGGTCGACCGCACCCGCGCCTCCTCGGCTCCGGTGCTCGAGGTGCACGACCTCACCGTGACCTTCCCGACCCCGGACGGCGACGTGCGCGCCGTGCGCGGCGTCGACCTGACGCTGCGCCGCGGCGAGGTGCTCGGCATCGTCGGCGAGTCGGGCTCGGGCAAGTCGGTCACGAGCCTCGCCGTGCTCGGGCTGTTGCCGGCCACCGCCAAGGTCACCGGCTCGATCACGCTCGACGGCGAAGAACTGCTCGGCCGCGGCGACAAGGCGATGTCGGCGATCCGCGGCAAGCGCATCGCCATGGTCTTCCAGGACCCGCTCTCGGCCTTCACCCCCGTCTACACGGTGGGTCAGCAGATCGCCGAGACCGTGCTGATCCACCGCGGCGGCACGAAGAAGCAGGCCCGCGAGCGGGCGATCGAGCTGCTGGGACTCGTGGGCATCCCCGAGCCGGAGCGACGCGTCGACTCGTTCCCGCACGAGTTCTCGGGCGGCATGCGGCAGCGCGCGATGATCGCCATGGCGATCGCCAACGACCCCGACGTCATCCTCGCCGACGAGCCGACCACGGCCCTCGACGTGACGATCCAGGCCCAGGTCATCTCGGTGCTGCGCACGGCGCAGCGCGAGACCGGGGCCGCGCTGCTGTTCGTCAGCCACGACCTCGGCGTCATCGCCGGGTTCGCCGACCGCATCGCCGTGATGTACGCCGGCCGCGTCGTCGAGACGGCGACGGCCGACGACCTCTTCGCCCACCCGCGCATGCCCTACACCGTGGGTCTCATCGGCGCGCTGCCGCGGCTCGACCAGCGGTCGGACCAGCCGCTCGTGCCGATCCCGGGGACGCCGCCGTCGTTGCTCTCGCTGGCCCCGGGGTGCCCGTTCGCGGCGCGGTGCCCGCTGGTGACGGCCGAGTGCCGAGTCGACGAGCCCGCGCTCGAGCAGGCCCCGGCGGTCGAGGCGGGTCACCGCGCGGCCTGCCTGCACGCCGACCAGCTCGTGGGCGAGGGTACCGACCCCGAGGACGTCTACGACCTGCCGCCCGTGCCGACCTCGGGCCTCGCTGCCGTCCCGCGGGCGGAGCGGGACCGGGTGCTGCACGTCGACGGGCTCGTCAAGACGTTCCCGCTCACCAAGGGGTCGGTCTTCAAACGTCGCGTGGGCAGCGTCTGGGCGGTCGACGGGGTCGACCTCGACGTGCGCGAGGGCGAGACGCTCGGCCTGGTCGGCGAGTCCGGCTCGGGCAAGAGCACGACGTTGCACGAGATCATGGACCTCCGGGTGCCCGAGGCCGGGACCGTCGAGCTGCTCGGCACGGCCCTCGACCGCAAGCTCGACGGGTCGACGGTGAAGCGCCTGCGCGGCGCGGTGTCGATGGTCTTCCAGGACCCGATGGCGAGCCTCGACCCGAGGCAGCCGGTCAGCGACATCATCGCCGAGCCGTTGCTCGCCATCGGTCGACCCCGCGACCAGGTGTCGCGTCGGGTGCCCGAGCTGATGCGCCTCGTGGGACTCGAACCCGCCGCCGCGACGCGCTACCCGCACGAGTTCTCGGGCGGGCAGCGGCAACGCATCTCGATCGCGCGGGCGCTGGCCGCCGATCCGAAGCTGATCGTGCTCGACGAACCGGTGTCGGCACTCGACGTGTCGATCCAGGCCGGCGTGCTGAACCTCCTGGCCGAGCTCAAGGCGAAGCTCGACCTGTCGTACCTGTTCGTGTCGCACGACCTCTCGGTCATCCGCCACGTGGCCGACCGCGTCACGGTGATGTACCTCGGACGCACCGTCGAGACGGGCCCGG
>Ga0265798_10002559_pt1 | contig 26736 bp, 25 predicted proteins | sample P3T30metagenome_FD_192430 | JGI IMG/M metagenome (GOLD analysis project Ga0265798, IMG submission 192430) | Plant litter microbial communities from East Loma Ridge, Irvine, California - P3 T30 | ecosystem: Environmental > Terrestrial > Plant litter > Unclassified | place: USA: California...
TTCGGGTGTGGAAATGGTCGCAGGAGATATATCGCGACGTGCGGTCGAGGGGTGGCCAATTGGCTGATGGGTGGAGCCAGTTTTACGGCCTTGTCAAGGATGCGGTGCAAGAGCGCAGCATTGCCAACATACAGCGAAGAGTCGTGAGCCCGTTGGCGCTGGTCAGGAACGAAGGCAGAAGGAAGCGCGCAGCGTTGAGGAAGATACGACTCATCAATGCGAACGCGCTCGGTGTGCTTCTAGGCGAAGGGCTGGGTAACGAGAGGTATGCTATTAACCATTCGCGAAGACCGTGAGCGACTGCTGACCATCCCAGTGTACACGACGATGGCACCCAATCTCCCCCATTGCTCGGCGCACAAAGCGGACACAGATGGAAGAGCGTCATGGCTAAGAACATCGCCCTGATGGACGCCGTCATTCAAAGCGTGAACGCTGCAGAGATATCCGTCAATAAGTTTGACGATTCTGTTGCTGGCATTACTCAAGACGATCAACTCTACTCGCTGCACGAACCCACCGGAGAACGAACTGCAACCACGCTCAAGCCCGCCGATGTCGCAGAGCGACTGCAATATCTACTCCAGGAAGCATTGCCTACCTACACCGCAGACTTCAACGCTGTCGTCAAAGAGAACGGACGTCCATCTCTCCTTATCCGCTATTGGCTACCGGCCACCATGCTCCTCGTATCCTCGACCACTATCCTGCGTATATTTGTCAACCGAAAAGAAGAGATTCTGGCCTGGGTACGCGAACTAGGACAGACTGTAATCGACTTCTGGACAAATTGGGTCGTGGAGCCTGCAATGAGGATCATTGGTACCATCCGCCACAATGAAGATAGCGAGGTTTCCATCATGAGCAAACGAAGCTTGGAGTCTGACCGCGCAAGCCTTGAGCGCATGGTCATTGACTTTGCGGTGAAGAACCCTGAAGGCCCCGCCTTGAACGAGACTCAAATTGCCGATATCAGGGCGAAGGTCCGCGAAGGCGATCTGACCACGGTCTTGAGATCTTACGAAAAGGACATCCAAAGTCCGGTCAAGGGTGCGATAGTTGGTAACCTAGCTAGCGCACTGCTCATTCAGGTGCAGAAGACCAAGGTCGATGTGGAAGTCGCGATGAGCGGTATTGACAGCATTCTCAAGAGCCAGGAGTTGCTCTTTGGCTTCATCGGTCTGACGCCTGGTGTTCTCGTCAGTATCGGCGTCTACCGATACCTCCGAGGCGTCTTCAGCAGCCGTAAAGGCGTCCAGATGTGGGCGAGGCAGGGCCGCATGCTGCTCATCCTGCGCAACATCGATCGCATCCTTACCAGCGCAACACCCACAGAAGACGGCGAAATTTCCTACAAGGACCACGGTCTCCTCCTCTGCGAAGTGCATCTCCTGCGACAGGCTGCGAGCGGCATCCTGCCACGACGCATCTTCCACGACTTCTTGGTGGAAATAGATGAGCTTGTTGACGTGAGAAGTGGGCTGCAGCGACAGCAAAAAGTAGTTGAGCGCATTAGGTGGGCGTACTCGAAATGGTTTACTTGAGAGCGTCTTTGCAACTGGGATGGACCAGTCACATCGCATTTATGATCAGCGTACATACCCACTTCAATACAGATATGCGAACAAGCTTGTATATTTAGAGTCGTGTTCTCAATAGGTGCAGCCGGAACATGACAGATCAGATGTCTACTATCCAAGACTAGCTCAACAAGTATCGCGTGGGTAGGTACGTACCGAGGCCAAAACAAGACCCAGAAAATTGAGGCTCTTCTCAGCGCCAGCACCTGACCGTGTCTCGTGTGCCGGTTCGTGATGCCGGTAGTGACAGCCGAGTCAAGGCAGATGCGCAGTTGCCACCAAGCCAGCCGCCTCTCGTCACTCGCAGACGACAGCTGCAGTGACGGAGGTGGTGAAGCCCGTGCGGACTATTGGCGCTAACGTCCAACGTTGGCCAGCACCTGTGAACTCGCTCCCACGCCGTTTACTTCGCTGCCTGCTGTTAACCACACAGCAACATTCACCCCAAGCCCGCCTGTTCCCACTCATACAACATATCATCAGGCTCGAGTCTATCACCGCCATTCTTCCGCAACCACGCAACCACCGCCAGCTCCACCGCACACCCCAAACCGGCGGGCGCCAACTCCGCAACCACCTCCGCTCGATAACGCATCCCACGACTCCATATCAAGATGGCTGGCTCCAGGAATTATGATTTTCTCGTAAGCTTCGCCCTATGCCTCTTTCTGACATGCGCCTGCCCAGCTTCCGCATACATGCTGGACCCTGAACGCCCCTCCACCGCCTATATCCAGACCCACACTAACATTCTCCCCCGCGTAGATCAAACTACTCCTCATAGGCGACTCGGGTGTAGGCAAATCGTGCTGCCTGCTGCGCTTCAGCGAAGACTCGTTCACGCCCTCGTTCATCACCACCATCGGCATTGACTTCAAGATCCGCACCATCGAGCTCGACGGCAAGCGCGTGAAGCTGCAGATATGGGATACCGCCGGCCAAGAGCGCTTCCGGACCATCACCACGGCGTACTACAGAGGTGCCATGGGTATCCTGCTAGTTTACGACGTCACGGATGAAAGGAGCTTCAACAGTACGTCCCGCCGCCCACACACCTTCTACCATCCTAGCTAAACAAGCCGGAATGTCTCAATAAACAAAACACTAACACCACCCAGACATCCGCACATGGTTCTCCAACGTCGAGCAACACGCCACCGAAGGCGTCAACAAGATCCTCATCGGCAACAAGTGCGACTGGGAAGAGAAGCGCGCCGTCTCCACAGAACAGGGCCAGGCCCTCGCCGACGAACTCGGCATCCCCTTCCTCGAGGTCTCGGCCAAGAGCAACATCAACGTCGACCAGGCGTTTTACAGCCTCGCCGGCGATATCAAGAAGCGCCTTATCGATACTGCCAGGACGGATCAGACCGCCGCTCCCAAGGTCGATGTCAGTGGGCAAGGTGACGGGAACGCGGGTATGGGCGGGAAGTGCTGCTAGAAAGGAGGTGTAGTCGGGGAGAGAGAGGGCATAAGAGGAGATGGATATTTTGGACTGAGATTGTCAGGCACATGGGGGGGCAGTGGTTATGCTATGGATGTCGAGGGTCGGAAATGCTACGGCTTTGATCTGATGGAAGCAGAGAGCAAGCTTGGGTCCGAGGGTACGGAAGAGATGATCGCACGAAGACGATGCTTACACGACTGAATATCCGCTCGAGCGAGTCCCTTTTGGGTAGCATCAACCTCTTTTTCTTAACGAGTTTGTGTTACAGGCGTTGGTCTTTTTTTTTTATCCGGGTTCCAAAGAGAATGGGAGTACCTACCTTTATTTTACAATTACGTATTGTAATGCCAATTGTATATGCACGGAGTCTTGTCTGCAGGGTGTGGAAATCGGGGTGACAGCTTTGCGCGTGGTCTAGAGGTATGCGATGTAAAGAACGATACTGATTGCTAACACTGATCTAGTTATAGAACGAAGTAACGATACTGACATACACACCTACACGCATACCCCGACTTTTAAAACGAAACACAACAACACTAGAAGAAAGCACACCACCCGATATACATACTCGCCAAATTCATCGGATCCACCGCCATAGCAATAAGCGCGTCAACATAGCCCTCGACACTCAACGGGACACTCTCCCCCTTGAGATACCCATTCACCTTTGTCCTGGTAATATCCAGCACCTCCTGCGGCGTATCCGGGACGCCAACAATCTTCTTACGACGTTTGCCTCCCAGGAAATCGGCCGTAGGATCGTGCACAAAGGTTTCCAGAATAGTGATGAGCGTGTCTTCGTGCTGGCGGAGCAGTTTGTAGGTCAGTTCGGCGGCTTTGCGGAAGGGGCCTTCGACGCCCTGTGGGCCCATGGCATCGACCATGTTGTGCGTGAGACGGAAGGGAACGAGTTCGGGTTTTTCGAATGTGAGACCTTTGTCGAAGAGGCAGTTGAAGTCCACGTGGAAGGTACCGCCGTCGCCTTGCTCTAACAGCACGTTCTCGCCGTGTCGATCTCCCAGACCGAGGACGTGGCCAACTATACTCATCACAGCGCAGGACCTCGTGTATCGCAGACGCGCCGCGAACCAAGCTTCCGGCTCAGGAAACGTCTCAACAAACCATCCATGTAACACAGGCACGAATTTACCGAGGATGCGTTCAGTGAAGATGGGGATCTTAGACGGGGACGACGAGGCTTCGTTGAGGAGAAGTCGGATCTCGCCGTAGTCGATGGGAATGGCCATTTCGCGGTAGAAACGGAGGATGATGTCGCGCATGGGCTTGAGGCCTTCGACCCATTCGATTGCGCCGCATTCTTCGTTGAGGGGCGTGACGGCGTAGGTTTTGATGTAGAGTCGGCGTTTGCTGGATTCGATATCTTTCTGGAGGGCGCGGTTGATCATGGCGTTGAATTCCATGAGGCGTTGGTCTTTGCGGAGGTCGTCTTTGGGCTTGCAGAGGAGACCGTAGGAGCGCCCGTCGGAGCCGCGGACGTTTAGCTTTCGGGGGCGCTGGAGGGAGGATAGGACTAGTACGTCGTCGTCGAAGGATTGGATGGTGATGGCGTCGGCTGGGAATGGGTTGTGACGGCGGATAGTTTGGCTGTCGTTGCCAGCAGGCAGGTTTGGAAGCAGATTGGCTTCGATAGGAACAACCAGCGGCGTAGGAGCAAGCTTGTGGTTGAATCCAAGGTTCCTTGTTAGACTCACGTGTGCTATCCGTGATTCTATGGGGGCATCGCAAGCCGCTAATAGTGCGTCAGTAAGACGCTGCCCTTGAATGATGAGCGCCTTGAGGTCGATAGGAGCCCCTTTGCGCTTCGATGCGTCCTTCTTTTTGTTAGCTGATTTCTGATCTTGACCAGATCGAGAACTTACGCGTAGTCGTTGCAATACAGTAGCGCCTCGAGCTCTGCGGTCATCCTGCGTAGAGTGAAGAACAGCGAGCAAAGCCCATAGCGCCTGTTGCGGATACGTCGACGCAACTCGTATGATGATCGTCTGAAGAGCATCCCAAACGCTCTTATTCGGATGGCTGATGCGTGTGATGATCTGCGGGAAAGCGGTGTACCATGCGAAAGCAGGCATCCGCTCTCCGGCGTAGCGCTTGAGGTATTTGTTGATGTGGTCGAGATAGTTGAGCCGATGCTCGTGAAACTCCTTGTCTTTGGCGGTTTTGGGTGTGCTGCTCATAACTTCCATACCCATGTCCAACCACAGCGTAAGTATCTTAGGCAGGGTCTGGTAGTAGTACTTCGTCCCGTATACCGTAGAGCGGACAAAGTTCTCGATGACTAACTTGATGAGACTACCAGCAAGGTATTCGGAACTCTGTTTTGTTATTGGCTGTTGCTTCTCTGACTCAAGTAGCTTCAGATACCATCGACCCAGGTAGTAGTGACCTTTGTCCCAGCGAGGATAGGTTTGCACTCCAGTCACATACTCTTCCTTCAAGGACATTGACTGTGTCTGACCCGCGCGGTCTAGCCATTTAGCGAGCAATAGTTGAGCATGGCACTTAACCTTGTTCATCGAATGCTCTTCGCCTCGACCGGCGGTAGTTACTGAGACGTTAATTGGCACTGTGTCTTCCTGCTGGAACGCGTTGCTGTCAATTGCGCCACGAAGGTTTTGTATCGCCTTGCGATGGTGGCCTTCCTTCCATAGCAGTTTTGAGTACTCAATTTTCGACGCGTTGTCTCCGAGTCGCTCAGCATGAAGGACTGAATTGAAAGCTGTAGTCATGAAGCCTCCCTTGCGAGCCAGCCTTCCGGTCGTTAGCCACGCGGAAGCCACATCGAGATTTGCGAATTCGATGCTATTGTCTGTTAGTGTGCGTAACGAATGTCAGGTGAGATATGGTTACCGAGATAGCGTCATGGCGGCGCGACGTAGTCCCAGCAGGTATTGTTTGTCTGATGTGTACGCCCCAATGATGTCCAAGCGTCTGTCCAATTTTTCGAGAATGGTTTCGCGGTCTGTTACAATCCCACTACCCATGCCGCTTATAGTCTCAACCTCGTACAGTGCATGTAGTTTGACTAGATGATCATGCGATGCCTGCACAGATGTTGTACTTGATGGAGACATGCTCTTCGCCAGAAGTTCTCGTAGCTCTTCGATGATGCCCTGGAAGTCTGGGCGGCTGTTGTGACGCAATGCCAATAGCGCTCTGCCTATCCCAACATTGAAGTCCGCGAAGAGGCTGGAATCAGCGCTACCGGTAGCAGTAAGAAGGCGTTCGAGTTGTTCCCATTTGCCAGTAGACCAAGCGGCTTCTGCTGCGAAGGGTAACGTGCTGCTCGGAAGCGAGTTAGTCGCATGGAAGCCGTCTACATAGTTGAGAATGGAATCTAGACCCTTCGTTAGCTTGTCTTCGTGAGGTATGCACGTACTGACTCACCGTATTGACCAGATTCCTTCAAACAAGTGAGGAGATTGATCTGAGTTTCGACATCGTTCGGTCTCTCAGCAAGTGCAATTTCGTACCAACTTTGCGCCGCCGTCCACCGCCCAGCTTTGCGATCCTCGAGGATCTGTTGCTCGGGATTGAGGATTTTGAGATGAGCTGATATTCCTTCGATACAATCCGGTTCATCGATGTGCGCGTAGATCATCTGCAGATGTTGTAACAGTTCGTCCTTCTCTTGGAATGGCTGGTTTGATTCAGCCTTCATGTCGCGCTGCTGGCGCACGTACTGTTCCCAGTGGAACAGGGCACGAGCGTACGAACCACATTCTACAGCTCTTCGAGATATGATTTCCGCAGGAATGAGCTGAAGAACTCCCTCTACGCGACTGAGCTGCTTGATGGCGTTCATTTCGTCGTCCTCGGAAACACCGCGCCCCGTCTTTCCTGCCATCGTTCTCGCGTCGGTAACGGATTTTCTCTTCTCTTGTAACCACGAAGAAAGATAATCCAATGTCTGGAAGACGTTCTGCGACGTGTTAGCAAATGCATTCGATGGAGTAGTTGTAAGATCATACCTCGCTACACTGCTTGATGATCGAAACTTCGTGCTGCTCCGAGGTATGTATATCTGCCTGCAGCACCTGCAAAAGCTCCCGTCCTACGTTCTCCATGTTCTCATCATTGTCTGATACGATGACATTCAGAGCTGCAAATGGAAGTATGAAGGTGGCTATCGAGAGATCGTATCCTTTGATGATTCTGGCTAGAACAGGGAATACCATCTCAACGTTTACACCCTGCCCTTTTCGCAGCAGGTCGTGAACAAAGGTCTGGAGCCAGGTGCCATGACTGATCTTCGAGTTGAATATCGGGTATGTCGCACCCTCGTATTGTATCGAGGTGTTCACATTGACGGAGTATTTCGAATCAAGGAAGGGAGTTAATACAGTTCTGACAGCCTCTGGGATCTCATTCCAGCGCTGGGCCTCTGTACTAGCTTGCGAAGATCGGGGCTTTGCTCCACGGAGTGCACTAAACCCACAATGCTTGAGCATCTCCTGCATAACATAGGCGATCCAGCCTTGTTGTTTAGCATTTGTGGTAGAAAGGAAGACCTTGACCAGGACTTGTTCGAGAAGCAATGCCACGAAATCGATATCCTCGTCTCTCCGTGCGAAGTTCGAAAGCATCAAGACGCGCTTCTTTTCACGAACTGTTTCCACTCGGTATGGATCAAGACCACCGATGATACCAAGACACTGAGCACAAAGAATCGTGACATCGGAGTGGTCTTCTGAGAAACGAACGCTGGCATCGAGGAGTGATCGCGTCAATGCGGCCAAAACCGGAAGAGGCTTTTGGCCAACTATCGACTGATGCAATTCCTGCTGATTGGCATCCAGAAAAGGCACAAGCTCTATCAGAGCCTGACGCACCACGACTGATGTCTGGTCTTTGCATCTATTGCTAAAGGCTTGAAAGACCTTGATGGTCTCAATCATATCTCTGAACTTTGCCAACTCGCCTTCAATCTTGGAGAACATTGGTATGCCGGCCAGTGAGGGAAGATATTCGACTCTAGCTCGAAGCTGGGGGTTGTACTGGCTTATGATGCTTCCGACAGCTTTGTGGGCTTTGAGCTGCGTGTCTGAAGAGAACAACGACCAGTGTTGTACAATCAGTGCAAAGGTTTGATCCACGACTAGCATTGTTTCATCTCCATCAAGAGCTGCCAAAAACGCAGTCCAAACGGTGAATGTATCGTCGCATAGGTCTGGATCTCCGATGGCTGATTGAAGACAGGCGCGGATCTGCGGTAACGCGCCGTTTACGCTAAAGCGTGCAAGAGAGATGAGGTCGCCGATAGCAGCTATGCAATTTTTCCTGTCGGGCATCGTATACTGTGCGGCTTTACCCTGGGCGCTAGGAGCCGCGATGACGTTCGAAAGATATGCGATGATGCCAAGAATATGCGTCTCGCAGAAGGCATCTAGGTTCTTGGACTTTGACGTCGATTTGCGCTGTCCTGATCTTGTATCTGGTGCGAGCGACGCCAGCGTGCTGAAAGCGCTGTAGTATGGCTTCTTACCGACTCCCTCTTGGTCTGCAGCCAGCCTGAGTATCTCGATAGCAACACCAGTGATGTCTAGGGCAACCCACGAATCAAGCCTGTTGTTGCTGCTCTCTCGGATAGCAGGCTCGATAGCTGCTAACGTTTCCATTGCTGTCTTTTCGACGTCGGCAACGGGCTGTGATAACAGTAGAGCAAGTATCTTCGAGAGGTTACCTCTTGGGTACGTCAAGACGTCGATGATAGAAGCCTTCCGTGCTTGGGCGATCTTCTCGATGATATCTCTTCTTTTGCTCAAAACGAGATGCGGAAGGGTATCCGCTTGCGTCAGTACCAACAACTGGCGAACGTTTTGCTCGATCAGATCTGCCAATTGCTGCGCTTTCTGAGGCTTCTTGATGTAGTCTTTGATCACTGAGAAGCCGATGACCTTCCAGTAAGGACTTAAGAGCTGCATCGTGGACATGGACAACCCTTTGGCGATGGTTTCAAGTTCGCGGTAAGCCATACCGCACACCAGTGCGTTGGGATGACCAAAGTATTCGACCAAGTGATGTAATATGATGGGTAGCTCGAGCTCTCCACACGTCAACGCTGTTCGACCATACGCGATGATAAGCGTCTCCTGATCGGACAGAACGTCGCGCTGCGCTAAAGCGTCCAGGAACTCAATGAATGACCGCCGATTCTTACTGCGAGTATTTTTGGATATATCGTTCCGCAGAAATACCATCAGGGAGCTTGTTGCGGCAAGCTTCAGTTCTCTCAGAGATCTACTCATGGACGCAAGCAGCCACTGCCCTAGCTCACAAATCTCGAGAGACAGATACTCAGAGTCAGAGATGTGGTTATAGACACGGCCAATAGCGACAGCCATTAGTATCCGAGCTTGCAGCGACTCCTCAAATGCTGGCTCTTTGGTTATGGTAAGCATGGCGGCAATGACTTCCTTCCAGCTCTCTCTATCGTCCTGTTTGTTCCAGTATGTCATGACGCTTCGTTCGTGGCGAGAATTCGTATCGCATAACACGCAGCTCAGCGAATGCACTGGCTGCGATGAAGATTGAGATAGTTCTAGGCACCGGGAACCGGCGCATGCAATCTTCGCAAACGCTGTCATGAGTTCCACCTGTACACGCTCATTTTGCTGATCGTCGTCCATCATAGAAGAGTATCTTGCCCTGTAACTGTCAGCAGTGTACGTTTAGGTCATCTTAGATAACTTACTCAATGATGTTGTGGAGATTGGTTAGGTTGAGAACAGGGGAGTCATGGGTACTGCCATTCAGTATCATTACGAGTCGCTCATAGGTGGTATGATTGATCTCTGGAGTATCCAGGAGCTTCTTTCGCCGCTTCGCAGGCCTTTCCTCGTTGCCCAAGTTCAACATCCGGAAACTTTTCAGGATTGGTGTCGATTCTTCGGAAAGTTGAGCATCCGAGAAACTGCCAGTATCACCCTCGCAGAGCTCTCTTCTTATGTCCGCAATGTGTGTAGGCCATGTACCTGGTGCCGTCCAGAGGCAAAGGGAGAGCTAAAATTATCAGTATAGACAAAAACCGCGGTGCTTCACTCATACCTGCAAGTCTTTGTGAAGCTGAGAGAAGTGCTCAGCATCCTGACACGCTCTAGCTACGATAGCCTCAACGTCGTTCAAAATGACTGATCTGCTCATGTTCTGTCGACGTCGTGGGGTTGGGTCGTTCGTCGATGGCGAAGTAAGAACACTGCGTAACCGGGTAAAAATGATAGCCAGTCGCACTTGAATGACTTCTGACGCTAACTCTGGCGCTGACGATAAACCATCAACGAGATCGCTGAGGCTATTGATAAGCGACTGTGCATTCTTCAGTGATTCCAAGGAGCGGTCTCCGGGAGCGCCTGCAGGAAGGAACAGAGTTTCGAGTAGCTGCAAATATGCGAGGGTGATTTCATTGACGAGGATGCCTCTCTCCGAAGTTGCCGTCCAACGCCGAAAATGCTTCCATAAGTCTTGAGCACTGTCGATGATCCATGGCACATGGTGATCTAGGGAACTAGGCGTCGCCAGCGCTCTGCCTTGGGGCGGAGCAACACGTGCCAAGGTGGTGAGAAGACAAAAGCCGGCATGGATGGCTCCGAGTCGTGAAGTAACTGCTCGCTGCAGGTCATGGGGCAAAGCAATAATTTGTTGGCTGTCTGGCCAAAAGTCGCTGATGCTGCTTGACGATGGTAGGAGTAGGTTGAAAGACAGTACAGCTGCCGAAGCTGGATCGTCCATGGACCGCAGCTCTGTCAAAATAGCTAGATAGACGTGAGTACTCGCATAATAAAAATCAGGGCAGTACTTACTTTGCGCACATGATCTGTAAAGGTGTGAGACTGCTGCAGCGGGACGCCAGAGGGCAGATGTTCGTGCGAGCGCGCTGAGGCAGAGATGCAGTATTTGGTGTACATGTTCGTGCACATAGGTGAGTGCTTCATTTGCTAACAGGCCCAATAACTTAGGAACCAACCAGAGAATAAGCGGAGGACGAGAAATGCTGTCATCTTCGGTCTCTCTAACGCTCAGCAGCAGATGTGGCTTTTGTTGCAAGATGAAAGTGAGCGCGGCAATACTGTCAATACCCTGCTGTCTCTGCTGGTCCTGGGCAAACGGATCATCTTTGAACAAGCCTTCAAGCCCTGCTTCGGCGATGACACTTATGAGCGCTACGAGCTGTGCATCAGGCTCGTCCGTGTTTGGGTGTTGAAGGAACTCTTTGACCAGCTCTCCAAAGCTGACTTTGGTTGCCTCGCCCTGCCACGCATGAACATTTGACGCATTATTGACGATTTGGGCCGCAATGGTCGACGGTGGGGGCACGCCATTCGAGTTGCCGTTAGTCACAGGTGGCGGTGCCATCCGCTGAGTCGAGCTCCCGCCTTTGCGGGCCATGATGCACGTTACCGATGTGGCATGTCGATTAGGTAAGGAAAGAGTGGGATCTTGGCAACTGGCTGCTGGCGATGATGCTGAGTCTTTAGACTAAAGCGAGCGTTCGTAGTAGTCTTGACTGATTCAAGATGGTATTGACGGTGGATTCGCCTGATTGGACGCTGGTGGGGTTCCTGTCCGCAATTTCCGGCGTGGCGCTCGTGGGCCTTCAAAGAGTGTCGTCTCGCGTTATTAATACGTGGCTCCGTCTGCAATCGCGAAGTTTGCGATATGGTCGGTGGTTTGACGAGTGTGTGGGGTTTGCTAAGAAGATGCATGGGTTTACGTGGACGCGAAATCACGTAGTCACGGGACCGCGCTAAGCCCGATCTCGGGAAAGAGCGCTAGGTACTCCGCAATTCGTTATGGAAGCATCGAACCATCCTCACGCAAAGCACTGCGCCCGCAACATCGAACGGCATATACGTCAAGCGCGCATACCAACGCCCATATTGCATAATTCTGGGTCGAGAACGCCCTAGACCGCAGCCATGCCTGGCCCCTTCACCTCCAAATCCTTCAGCGCCACACTCCCCAACTCGCTCGCCGCGAAGTACAGAAAGTCGTTACAAAAACACCCATTCCTACTCTTCGGCCTACCGTTCTTGTCTACGATACTTCTCGGATCGTTCATGTTGACTCCCGCTACGGCGCTACGATACGAGCGATACGATCGCAAGAACCAGCAAATCACACATGAACAGGCTATGGGCCTGAGAGGAGAGCGGAGGAAGGTGAACATGAAGGACGAGTATTACGTGCGTATACTGGGCAACAAGGCAACCGTAAGGGTCTGGACTGACAGCTGGCAGAGATTACAGGCGAAAGACATCGACGACTGGGAGCAGAGGCGTGTCAAGCGGCTACCGGGCGAGCCAGATGGCACCCTTGTGTAATTGTGCTATGTACACATACGACAGCATCGGAAACGGCGTCACGGACGGCGATTAGCGAAACAAACTCGATATTTCTGCACAATACAAACCCCTCTATTCTGTTCAATGCGCACGCGTTGTATTCGTAAACGCATAACTGAGCTGGTATGGTCGAAGGCATAACAATCGCACTTATACTATGAAAGCCTATGCCGGGAAACATCCAAATACAACGACGCAGTCATTGCAGCCCTGCTTCCTCAACTCGGTCGATCGGAACCGGGTCCAACGAAGCTGTAGTCGAGAGATCACTATCCTGGCAGCCCTGTGGACGTTGAGCTGCCAGGTTGTGAGCCTTCAATAACTCGGTCTCCTTTTCGTGGCTCGTCTTTGATCCGTCTAGTCTCAGCCACAATCCGCCATGATACTTGAACGTTCGGTCTGCGCTATCGTAGTGATACCATTGCTTACGGCCCGCGTCCCATGTCCAATAATTCTGACCCATCGTTGGAGTAAGCTGAATTGGTTCCGGCTTAATCGCGTCGAGATCGTGCTCCATGTCATCGAGGAGCTTGGCAGCTACGGTGCGTCTCGATAGCCCATCTCTGCTCCAACCTTTAGCTGGGTCGATGATTCTTTCCATGAGATGGTCGGTTCGGTAGATGTATACAAGGGCATCGCCGCTGATTTGGGTCCCTGCGTAGATCTTCAAGTATAAGTTGATGGCCTTCAATGTTGTCATGATAATGACCCTGCGTTTTTCGAGCTCATCGCCTATCGACATCAGATGGGAGGCAAGCCAGAGTCCCAAGAAATCATTGTCTTACCAGACGGGTGAAGACTGCTGGTATCGGGATCTCTAAACTTGTAGACCAACAAGATCATCTCAAGGTGGCGGACTGCATACGTAATTCCGATACTGAGATTGTGTCGTCGAGTTATATCCATGGTTCTCCAAGTGGCAAGTCTACGTGCTGGCCTCGTTGTGAAACGCCGATAGCCGAAAATGAGGAACAACTGCGATGCGTGCTAGATGAAGGAGATGCGTAGGCGGAGTTTCGGGGCAAGGGCTTGGAATAGCGATAGATGCGTTGTGATCTAGTTCTTCGTACGCTGGGCTCAGATACTCAGCCTTGCGTCTGACGCCCGAGGTGCCCAACGCAGGCAGCCACAGGAGGACACCATGGAGGTCCATACGATCGCATCGACGTGTTCAAGGAATAAAACAGTTGTAAATACACTTCGACGAACGTTCGGGGCAATGCGCGAGCCTGCCTCGCCTCTCAGCCTGGTACAGCCAATGCGTCTTCGTTGCATCTGTCGGATACCCCTTTTGATGAAGCGGGCTTGCATGGTATTCGTCAGAAGCAAGCAGTGGCGCTGTGTATGGCTTCAGCGCCTGCCACGTCTCACCTACCGCATGACAAGGGGATATCGTAGAAGGAAGGCATGAAGGCGCCACTGTGGATCTTTTGGATACCGTCTGAAAGAGCGTGAATAAAGGTAAGCCATTAGTGAAACGTTGCCAGGGCTGTACATTCAGCCCATAAGAGTAACAAAAGGCTTACACAAGGCTGTGGTGACAAAAGACTCAGCCTGAACCAAGACCAGGCCCCAGTCTGTGTTGAAGGCGCATTCTCTTCTCCGTTCAAACAATAGAATCAAGCGATGGGTGAAGGCATCAGCGCTATCGTACTACACACTGATTCGCTGATTATAAGCGGCTTGCATCACCGTTCCAAGACACTGGCGCACGATCTTTTCTCCAGCTGATACACTGCCTCACTGCGCAATTTCCTCAAATAATCAACACGACCTTGGAGCAGATACTTATCCAGCCAAGACCTTCAGTATCACGGCGGTCTTCACGTCGCATTTCTCCCGAAAGGCTATATAGCGCTATTATCGCCACGAACCAACTTCCGTCACAGTTCAGCTGAGCTCCTGGCTTTTCGAATCTCTTGGTGCCATTATTCTGGTCGTCGCATCACCTGGCATTCATAGAATGAGCGGCGTTCAGGTCTCTATAGATCCCAAGGCTTCTGATGTAAGCTCACCGGGTTTTCCTCTAGCATTTACGACGACTGACACACATACTAGCGAAAATCGGGGTTTGGCGAGGGAGAATATGTTAAGATACTCATCACAAAACTTACAGAAAAAGGGGTCACTCGGCGCGAATTCAAGAAGTTAAAGGTGTCTAAAATGACCCTCAACAAAGGTACCGACTACTGGCAATATCAGCTTGTCGATCCCACCACTGGCGAAAAGTGGGAAAACGGTAATTGGATAGCGGAGTCAAAGCTCATGTAGTTTTCGTTTCGAGGTGCGTCTGCAGGCGTTCAGCTCATGCACACCACCATGACCTCAGCCTGATAGAGGCTTGCAGCAAATTGACCGCATTCGACACATGACTACTTCTCCGCTTCCCCGCGCGTGTTATCCGGAAATCGACTCTTTCTATTCTTCCGCAATCTTGATCTGGCTGGCCCTAGCAATTGCTCCCTCCCGATGAACGACCCCGATGCGGGTCCAGTGGCCCCTCCGATTATACCGGCGCAACAAGATGATGCAGGATATGAAGACGTTGAACAAGCGGGGGACGATGCAGGCCATAGTATTCAAGCCTTGACCGACTGTCTGACTTGTCCACAACTAACTGAAGTCAACAGGACCAAAGAAGTCTTGGAGAAGGCGATTTGGAAAAGAATCCAGGCTGAAAAGAATGATGCGGATAGAAAGCCAAGCTGACAAAGTTGAGAAACGTATTAGGAAGGTCTTTTCTTTCTCTGGTAAGTCCCTATTCCAGCTGTGCAACGCTTTGCTTACTACGAATCGTGTCCAGTCGACGACTTTCCACCAGGCTATCCACTATTGTCAGCCTTTCAGTCCAGCAAGCCTGCCTTCTCAATTTATCGATCTTTTGATTACCTCCATTCGCGTGTAATACTTGAGCTCCAGGATCAACTTCGCGAACTTGAGGACAGACTCAGAGATCTAGACCTAGCGCATTACGCATCACCTTCCGGAAGGCAAAACTGGCGTGTCAGCTCACGCATAAGAGATCTTGCTGCCGCTATGTTTGAGAGCGACAGTGGTTATAATCTCCAACCAGACGAATCTTCAGATCGCGAACAGGATGGCTCACCTGGTCGATTTTACCCCCGAAGCGAGCGAGCTGATATACTGGATCAGATACAAATCAGGCTTGTCAAGTATGACGAAATCTTGGCAAAGGCACGCGAACTGGTGGAGTTCCAGAGGCCAAGCAAAGACGAATGGTTGAGCTTTCGACGATGGTACAACAACAAGAAGCCTTTGCGGGCCGAAGATGAAGATAGATTCATCAGAATGAGAGATGACCTCATTACCCTAAGACCCAGGAACGATGCCGGTAAGATCGACGATTGGATTGAGCGCGTCGTGGGTAAAATGCCCGAGGGTAAAGTCACCGTAAGTGAATCCCGGAAATGACCATAGCACCGAATCCGCGAGGCTGACAATCCACGAGACATATTTCTACGATCACGGCATGCTCAACGATAAGCACTTGCTTTACTTCAAAGTCGCTCGAGTCGAAGCTCTAGCTGTTCTGATCGTCGCGTTCGTTATCATTCTCTTGTTAGCTGTGCCCATGTTCATCATGTACCGTGTAACAGAGATGCGTACCCGTTCTAGCACGTATCTCAATATTTTCCTTTTGATTGTCTTCGCGCTCTTGTTTTCTGCGGCAATGGGCCTTCTCACAAAAGCCAAACGGGCTGAGCTCTTCGCAGGAACAGCAGCATACTGCGCCGTCCTTGTGGTATTCATTGGGAACTTCAGTATTGACGTTTCGAGTTCTTCGTAAGGAGGAAAACCAACAATCGTTTGTGGACAGATGGCGATGACATGGACGTTATGCAGTATTATTCGTGATTGTATCTCGATGACGCTCGAGTAATCTGTGTTGAGCTTGTCATTAGATGGAAAATGAGAGAAGATGAAGGAAGTACGCTCGTGACCGCTGTAAATGCAATAGAAAACAACTCGCTCGAACGCTTCGCTACAAAAGACAGACAGGAAACAACAAATTAAGCCTCCAAGATGCAATCGAGGAACGACAGTACGCATGGCCGTGAGACAAGTGTCGTAGAAAAAGAAAACAGGGAAACGCAAGCGGGTATCCTCTAACGAATCTAGTCGTGATAATGTCCCGCTGAGAAAGAAATGTGATGATGGAAGGTACGAACAAGCGTACGAGTATGACGAAGAGCCAAGTTGGGGCAAATTTTAACAACACCTGCCACTCTTGCTCTTCTGCGCCCGGTTGATGTCTTCTTCCCAAACTTGCTGATGTCCAGCGACGTTGGGTGTAGTGGGGAAGCCCAGCCAGCTCCGCCTTTTGTCACCTGTGCCTAAGCGGAAGCTTCCATTACCCGTTCCAGGGTAGTCGAAGTATCCAGCCACGTTGCCGTTGTTGTCCATGGCTGGGGTGACACCAGCCATGGCGTACTGCCGTTGTTCTTCCTCGAGCTTCTTCTGCTGCTGTTCGACCAACTTACGGGTGATGACGCGAAAGACTTCGTCTACACCCTCGCCGTCTTTGGCGCTGATTTCGTGGCAACAGTCCCAGCCCAAGTCTTGTCCCCAGAAGCCGCTCGATCGGTTGCTCTGTGGAGACGCCATACCGCTGTGGAAGGCTGCCGGTACGGAACCCCAACCGCTTGCTGCAGCGCTGTGTGGTTGTCCGTTCTGTGTGGGGTGGAGGTTCTCAGCGACGTATTCGATGCAGCGCTCAAAGGGCACTTTTCGCTTGGTGGGGTCTTCGGCTACGACGTCTGACTTTGTTCCTACAACGTGAAGGATTACGTCCTCTCCGAGATTCGTTTTGAGTTCCTTGAACCAGCGGCCCATCTCTTCGAACGAGTACGGATCGGTGATGTCGTAGCATAGTACTGCAGCATTTGCGCCTGGAAGACGAAGTCAGTTCTGTGCTGAACGTTTGCTCATAGTAGACGATCCGAACTCGGCTACCTAATGTGGGGTATCCAGATAGCGGAAAGAGACCCGATGTGTATTGCGACAGAATATGAGAGTTGATTTGGCGAAAGGAACAATACTAACGTACCCCTATAATACAACTTGGATATGGACCGGAAGCGTTCCTGGCCCGCGGTATCCCATATCTGTAACCGAACCACGGTGGAGGTGTCGATATCCACAACCCTCTTTGTCAAGAAGGAAGCACCCACTGTGGACTGTGTCGTGGGAGGCGTAAAAGCGTTTTTGACATATCGGTGGACGAGAGAAGTTTTTCCAACTCCTTGGCTACCGAGGACCACGATCTTTGCTTCCAGGCTGTTGGACATGTCGCCGTATTACGCCAAATCTATTTGTATACGTCGGTGTTGGCGGTGCAGGGATGGGGCGGCAGGCGGTGTTGTGGGGTCGGCTCAGATATGCGCGGTCGCGGTGCCTCGGAGCAAGAAAGAAAGGAAATGCGTGGGAGGCGGCGGGAGAACAAGTTGCATGGCGAGCAGTGAGAAAGAGTCGCCGGCAGATGTGAGAAGAGGCAGAGGATTGACGTAGAAGGTATCTGAGAATATTAGGCAGGAGGTGAGTGCCCGAATGACAGCCCAGCTGCGTTTGGCGCTTGCACCGATTCTCTTGGCTAGGGGAGCCATGTGACAGGCGCCTTAAGCCAATGTGAATCAGATGTGAGAAGGGTGCGTCCCAGATGGGAATATGAATGCCCATCGTGATCGCAGCCCTGGGGACTGATAATCATCCAGGGGATGACGCGCCATGTTGATGCTGTGTGTCGGGCAGTCAACAATGCACGTCATGCCCAGCCAGCTGTCGTCTTCCCCGCGTTTCGGAGCAGCACGGAGTCTTCCACGCGACCGACGAGAACGTTAATACCTACCCCAACTAAGCTCCCTCAACGAACGACAGTCCCTGGCCGACACATATATCCTCAAGAAAACCGCCTGCGAAGGACCGAGACGGGATGCCTAATGCGACAAGCCCGGAATCGATCTCGCCTCGAGCTCATGGGCTAGGGTGCTAACTCAGATGCGTCTCCGCGACCAGCATCCGAAGGCCGCGGGGATGAATGTACCGAGCTATTACCCCAAACATGCTGCCGTCACCAACCTGGCCCTTCCGCTCGTCCAAGCCCTCTAGTGTCTGGAAATAACCTAGATCGGCTCCATATATTTTCTGGCCTATCTTCGCGTCTTGATTACCTGCCCTTCAACATTTCGCGCTCGACACACCGCCGCCACGATGAACCACGACAGCAACAACACCCAGAAGGTGAAGCTCACCGGCGAGCAGGTCGCCCAGCACAACAACGCCGAATCATGCTGGGTCATCATCCACGGCCGCGCCTACGATGTTACCGAGTTTCTGCCTGAGCATCCCGGAGGCCAGAAGATTGTCTTGAAGTATGCTGGCAAGGACGGCACCGAGGCGTTCGAGCCAATCCACCCGCCCGACACGCTCGACAAGTATCTCGACAAGTCCAAGCACTTGGGCGAGGTGGACATGAACACCGTCAAGGAAGAAGCGAAGGAGGTCGATCCAGACGAGGAAGCGAGGCAAGAGCGCATTGCGCGCATGCCCATCTTGGAGCAATGCTACAACCTGATGGACTTTGAGGCCGTCGCGCGCAAGGTCATGAAGAAGACGGCATGGGCATACTACTCCAGTGGTGCAGACGATGAGATTGTAGGTCTATTCTGACAACCACTGCGATCGCTTGAACTGACTTTTAATAGACACTACGAGAAAACCACAGCGCATTCCACAAGATTTGGTTCCGACCACGCGTACTCATCGACGTCGAGAAGGTCGACATGTCCACCACAATGCTCGGCACCAAAGTCGACATCCCCTTCTATGTCACCGCGACAGCGCTGGGCAAGCTCGGTAACCCAGAGGGAGAGGTCGTCCTTACGCGCGGCGCACACAAGCACAACGTTGTCCAGATGATACCAACACTAGCGTCATGCTCGTTCGACGAGATCATGGACGAAGCAAAAGACGGTCAAGTCCAATGGCTGCAGCTATACGTGAACAAGGACAGGGAGGTCACAAAGCGCATTGTGCAGCACGCCGAGAAGCGCGGCTGCAAGGGTCTCTTCATCACAGTCGATGCACCGCAGCTCGGTCGTCGCGAAAAAGACATGCGGAGCAAGTTCGACGATGTCGGCAGCAACGTCCAGAGCACCGGCGGCGACAATGTGGATCGTAGTCAAGGCGCCGCACGAGCCATCTCGTCCTTCATTGACCCGAGCCTCAGCTGGAAAGATATCCCGTGGTTCAGGAGCATTACCAAGATGCCCATCATCCTCAAGGGTGTACAGTGTGTTGAGGATGTTATTCGCGCTGTCGAGGTTGGCTGCGACGGTGTTGTCCTGTCCAACCACGGTGGTCGTCAACTTGATTTCGCTCGCTCCGGTGTTGAGGTTCTCGCAGAGGTTATGCCAGTCCTTCGCGCACGCGGCTGGCAAGATCGCATCGAAGTGTACATCGATGGTGGTATCCGACGTGCAACAGACATCATCAAGGCTGTCGCACTCGGTGCCAAGGGCGTAGGCATCGGTAGGCCTTTCCTTTACGCCATGTCCGCATACGGTCTGCCAGGTGTCGACCGTGCTATGCAGCTGCTGAAGGATGAGATGGAGATGAACATGCGCCTTATTGGTGCTTCAAGCATTGCAGACCTGAACCCTTCGATGCTTGATACAAGAGGACTCAGCATGCACACTGCTACCGTACCCCACGACACTCTGGGCATGAATGTATACGACCCACTCATTGGTCCTCAAGAGAGTGTTGTCAAGGAGAAGTCCAAGTTATAAAGGAGCTTGTGATTGTAATGTATATATATTTAGGCGCATCGCATTCCTTCAAATATGGTAAATCGATACTTACAGCGAGATCCCGTCTTTGAACGAGTCTAAACCCATTTGAACTCTCCACCCCTTCAACATGTGCCATCATTCACAGCCTTGCGCCATTAAGTATGCTTATGTGGCATCCTTTGTTCGCATCGTGACTACGCGTAGACGCGTTCGGCGAGTGGGGAAGGAGCGCCCGGTGGACCTTCCGATCGTCAAGCGTCCTTGAACCACGGGTCGCTCTTTCCACTTCAATCGCCGCAAGCCTCGACCCATTCACATTATCGCACCTTATTATTTCACACATCTTCGCCCTTGGATTGCTTCCGCATCATCGCTTTTACTTTTTGACTATACCTTAATATTATTCCATGGGCGCTCCTGACGTTGCAGCGCAGCCCGGCGCTGGCTGGGACGAGGCGCAATGCACAGCAGCCCTCGCACAGTTGGAGCAGCTCCAAGCGCAGGTGAGAATCACATGCCGCCTTCTCTAGATAAGTCATGCTAACATGCGACAGATCAGCGACATGCGCCTAGCCATCCCCCGCATCATCGAGCCCTTCCACCGCCCCCGTAGTTCCGCGACGTATAAACTCTACGCTGATGGCGTACTCGGCTCCCAGAAGAACCTCGATGCGCTCAAGAGCCAGTGGAAGTCACCTGAAGTCCAAAGCACGTTCGAACACGTCAAGCAGAGCCTAGGTGCAAATGCGGATTTGTCGGAGAGCGTCTCGATACCTTCTCATGGCTGGACAGAAAGAGCGCGGAAGGCGAAGGAGTCGACGAAGAGTCAGGGAGGGGAGAATAAAGAGGATACTGGTGCTATTGTCACTGACGCGGATATTGAGAGGATTGTAGTGGAGTTCAGGAAGGCGCATCCGAATCTGAAGGTGGAGACACACGATGAGGATCGCAGCATCCAGACACGCTTCGTTTCCGACTCTGTCATGCTGAAATTTCGCGTCGGCATCGAGCGCGATACGAACGGACGGCATAAACTCAACGCAGAGTGTTTGGGGACAATGGAGCCCTTTTTGGCCATCACAAGATGTATTGCATCACGACCGAACCCAGATGATCTGAAGTATCTTTTGGTATGTACATGGGAATTTGTGGCACGGGTATGTTTTGGGTGGATGCTAATTATTACAGGATATGATTGCTGCGTACAAGACTGTGAAAGGAACGTCGTGTGCTAAATGCAAGAAACTTCTGGATAATTCGGCGTTGACGCCCACCGCGAGACGGGGTAAACAGGTCGCTGGAACGACTGATGCTCCCGAAACCGTGTGGGAAGCTTTTCATGAAGGCTGCATCTGAGCAGGCTTGTTCGGAGTCAGATGTCTCAAAAGAAAGCAGGAAAATGCTGTTCCCCGAACTCGTTCTCGAAAGGTCCACCCCAACCGTATGGTAGGTGTTGCTTATCCTGCCACCAGTTACCGCGCATTGTTCGAAGAGCTTCTGGAAACGTGTTGTACTCTCTGTCCTTGTATGGTTCTGGCTGCCATATCGCATCTGTCCACATTCCAGGATGACGCTTCATGTATTTTCTGGTCCGGAAGTCGTACGCCTCTTTACGTGAACGCCCCCCCGACAACATGCCTCCTTCCGTCCAAGGAGCGAATTTCGAAGCACGGAAGCCGAGTTCCGGAGGAATGGAGTTTTCGTCGTCGAGGTAGACGTGCTTTGACCACTGGGATCGTGTGGGACGTTTGGCCACGAAATCTCTTGCATCAGCCGCACAGGTGACGAAGATGTCGGGGCCTTCGCCTTTGAGAATGTCTTTGAGTCGTCCTAGTTTGGAGCCATTTCTGCCGTCTTTCGGCCAGATGAAAGCTTTTGAACTCTTGACATTTCGTAATTTTCGCCCGTCTTGATACCATCCGTTGGGTGGAGAGTTATAGCCTCGAAGGTACTTCGCAGGTCCGTCGTGTCTCCAGGGGTGTCTCCACGGGTCCTGGAAATTGCGGAACCTTGGTGGATCAGGCAAAAATCCAGCCATGTTGTCAAAGTAGTATATCGCGTAGGAGCAGTATTCCAATATTACCTCGAGAAGTCTTCGCTTTTGAGGAATCCATATCATCAGTCGTTTGCTAGCGCAGATCGCAAAGACGAGATAGTTTTACACAACACTGCTGAGGCTGAGTGTGTGTATAGTCGTTTGCGTGCCGCTACTACGTAGCATACAAAGTTTTATATCATGCGATCATGCACCCGCTCGCATTTGGCTCATGTTGGAACTGCTGGGCGTGGCCTTGCGCCTGCTATGTCAACCGTTAATCGATCGCTTGACTTACATACTCCCTAGACTGTGTATGATAAAGTACTACGGTAAAGATGGTATCCAGATCCAATTTCTATTCAGTGAGGTTGGGTGAAGACAAGATGGTACTAGCCCTTTCACACGACGCGGTACCTGAAAGACAGGGATCGCGAGGGTCCGAGCTCTCAAGCTTGAACAACGCGATCTCGTTTCTCCAGGTTTGTTTTCGGGACCATCAACAACACCGCCCAACACACCACTATGTCGCTCTTCGGCAATCTTGGAGGCTCGCAGCCCGCCTCTACTGGCGCATCTGGCGGAGGACTGTTTGGCACAGCAACCGGCGGATCAGGCGGTACTGGATCAAGCTTGTTTGGCAACCTGGGCGGAGGCACTTCGAATGCGCAATCTGGTACGACACAGGCACCAAGCACTGGAGGCTTAGGAGGCGGACTTTTCAGTGGATTGGGCGGAGCAAAGCCAGCTACGACCACGACATCCTCACTGTTCGCTGGCGCCGGATCGACTTCGCAGCCGCAAACACAAACGCAACCCAGCAGCCTTGGGCTGTTCAACAACACGGCGTCGCAATCAACAACCAACAACGCGCAACAAACGAGCGGATTCGGTCAATCGTCCCTCTTCGGCGCTACCTCGAACCAGCAGCAACCCCAACAGCAGCAGCAACAGCCACAGCAACAGGGCACGTCTCTGGCCCAGGCAAACGCTGGCACCGGTCGCTCAGCCCATTTCGATAATCTGATCGAGCGAGGGCGAAAGCGCAATGCTGGCGAGAATGGCACGACCAACTTCGACGAGCTGCCGTCCCTGCAGTTGGGCCTTGGAGACATCGCACGGAAGGTGCGCAACCTGGGCGCTGGCGGTCCCTCAGCCGACCAGGTGCAGGACCGCTCCCAAGATCGCGCTGCGTAAGTTGAACATGATTGTGACATGTGCTCGTATGCTGACCGATTCCAGACACTACCTACTCTCCGCTTCAGGCGTGAAAATGGGTAGCACCCTCCGCGACCTCAACCAATTCTCCTCGCAGGGCGGCCTCGCTGCTCCCAGTCAGGCACAGAACCTCTTCGATAACGACGTTGACGGCTACATCTCGAACCTGCACTCGCAATCAACCCTGGCGCTTATCCAGGAAGGACTCGAGCAATCCAAGCGCGACTTCGACACGTTCCTCGAGGACAATGTTCAGATCGAATGGGACAAGCAGAGGCAAAGGATCTACGAACACTTTGGGCTTGGCAGACAGAGCGAAGACATGGCAGCATCTCAGAGCGGTGCATTCGGCAGCACAGCTCGCGGAGCTTTTGGACGTGCAACAGGACGCAAGGGTCGTTCCATGGGTCCCAACGGTGCATCTGTCAACGGACGATCGACATTTGGAGCATCTGCTGCTGGACCACCTGTTCTCGGTGCCTCCCAGAGCGTTCTTGGTGGGCGCGATTCGTTCGACAAATCAGTCATGGGCGGACAATCTGCTCCTCAGGATCGATACGCTCGTGACAAGCAAGAGAAGTTTATGGAGGAGGTCAAGAAGCTCAACGAGTCCAGGCTGCGGGAGAGTACATTCTCGGTACTTCATGCGTTCTCCGATGTAGAGAAGGCGGCCGGTACAGAATACTCGGACCATTTCACACGCGCCTACGGAACGCTCATCTCCATCACCGGCGAGAAGACCGAACTCGAGGCTTCCAACCCTGGCTCGAACCAACCGAGAGAGCGAAGTTTCGCCAGAGACTACCTGGACGAACAACCAAACTCTGCTGCTAGCGTTCGAATGCGCAAGCGTATACTCGACGGGTCTCGAAAGTACCTGGAAAGCAGGTTCCTGGAACAGGTGGAAGACGTCCTACGGAGAAACCCCGCAGAGGCGCTTGTTGGTGGTGTTCCCTCAATGCTCAACAAGATCCGAGGCTTCGTGAGAGCGAAGGCTGCATTCAAGGAGCTTGGCGCAGACACTGAGCTATTCCAACGAATAGGCGAAGCTGGCGAAGAGTTCCCCTGGATCATCATATTCTTCCTCCTGAAGGGTGGTCTGCTTACCGAGGCTGCTGAATATGTACGGGAGAAGAGGAACTTCTTCCAGAACACCGACCGAAACTTCCAGGCGGCGATATCCCAATACGCCTCCGATCCGGACCGAAGACTGAACCCTGATACGCAACAAAAGGTCGCTCACACACATGCCCAGAGGACTCGCTTGAAGACGCCAGAGGACCCTTACCGAATGGCTTGCTACAAGATCGTTGGTCGATGTGACATGAGCAAGCGCAACCTGGAGCCGATTAGGGAGAACATGGACGACTGGGTATGGCTGCAGTTCAACCTGGCTCGCGAAGGCAACCGCGCTGAGGAGAATGCCGGCGAGATCTTTGGCTTGGAAGAGCTGAGAACAGTCATCAAAGACATCGGCCAGCGCCACTTCATGAACGACGACGCTGAATCATCGGGCGGCTATGGAGTTTACTTCTATCTCGCCACGCTGGCTGGCCTGTTCGAGCCAGCTATCAACTACCTGTACACCCACAACTACGTCTCGGCGGTCCATTTCGCAGTCGCTCTAGACTACTATGGCCTCATCCGTGTGTCGGACTGGACGACTGCAGGTGGAGAGATCATGACCTTCACTACGCGACAACAACCACAGCTCAACTTTGGACGCATCGTCGGCCACTACACAAGCGACTTCCGTGCTGCACGAGCTGACGCGGCGGCCGACTACTTGGTGCTGATCTGCATGAATGCCGATCTACCAGGTGAAGCAGGTCGACAGCAGGCAGAGCTCTGCCATGAAGCTCTTCGCGAACTTGTTCTCGAGACGCGCGAGTTCTCTACCTTGTTGGGCGACGTCAAATCCAACGGCGAGACGACACCGGGTCTTATCCAGGAGCGCGTGCCGTTGCTCAAGCTAGATGGCGAGATGGGCTTGTTGAACACCATCACCAGCGAAGCCGCGAGAATGGCAGACGACAACGGACGCATCAACGACGCCATTCTACTCTGCCATCTTGCTGGCGAGTACGACAGTGTCGTAACGATTCTGAACCGCGCGCTAGCTGAGGCACTCTCTGTAGAACTCGGCCAAGAGCCTCTCCGCCTGGAGCCGTTGAAGCCGCGTCTGACAGCTGCGGAGTCACAACAGCAGCAACAACAACGAACCGATCTGACTTCGTCGAGCTTGAGTATGCTGGGAACAGATGACCCCGTCGAGCTCGCGCAGAAGGTTCTTGCGTTGTATGACGCGAACAGCCTGTGGTGGAGGAAGGTGTCGCAGATGAACCGTGACACAGTTGGAATACTATTCCAGCTCAACAACGCGAAGAAGGTCATCGAAGCCGGCGACTACATGGCCGCACTCGGCGTAAGTTCTCACTTCACTGTCTCTCATAATCAGTCACTAACATTCCGCAGCAAATCGAAAACCTCCGCATCCTGCCCCTGTCCGCCAACGGCAATGTCAGCGACATCCGTGCCACCGCCAACAGCTTCAACTCATACCCACAAGAAATCTCGCGCAACATTGGCAACGTCCTTCTCTGGTGCATTGGCTGCTGCTCGAGACATCGTGAGCGTCTTCTGTCTGGACAGTTTGAGGATAAGATGCGCAAGGTCCTCGCTGATCAGCTCCTGCAAAAAGCGAAGGACCTTATGGTCTTTGCTGGACTGATCAAGTACAAGCTGCCACCAAGGGTGTTTGAGACGCTGGCAAGGGAGGGTCAGGAGGTTGGTGCTTTCTAGAGCTGAGGTGGTAACGATAGATGTTTGCAGGTTGGAGTCTTTGGATTTGGTAATGCAGTCATAGCATGCGCTTGGAAACGCTTGGGTTCATGAGGAAAAGGTGATTGAGCATCTGCACAGCAATTGGGCACGTTTGGCTTGACATAGAGTGATACCAATAAATCATTGTAATTCGCGGCCAATCATACCTCCCTGTGATCGTGATGCTGTGGCGCCTTCGCCGGAAGAGGCCGCGTGGGGTGATGGCCAAGGCAAGATTGGTACAGTGATGGTACGAGACCCGTGGCGCAGGCAATGTCTCGTCATCTTGGCTACTGTTGGCATGCAACGACCACCAATTCAATCAACGAAAAGGTCGTCCGATGCCAGGAACGTGCCGGTGGCCGGTGTTGGAGTTCGCCAGACGATCCTTCGAGGCTCGGGCTGATCGGCGGAGTGGTGTGACCCCACTTGACGGACCGGGGAGCTCTTTTCTTTTGGA